>TARA_R100001460_G_scaffold15631_5_pt1 | contig 17972 bp, 5 predicted proteins | sample TARA_R100001460 | Tara Oceans TARA_R100001460 (sample SAMEA2622190) | marine metagenome | biome: marine biome (ENVO:00000447); feature: surface water layer (ENVO:00002042); material: "saline water (ENVO:00002010), including plankton (ENVO:xxxxxxxx)" | depth 5 m | reverse complement strand
TTTTTGGTTACAGGAACTTTGGGTATGGTGCCCAGTTTTTTTTGTTCCTATTTTATAGCAAATGGATTGTTATCTTTCTTTCTGCTTATAGCAAATGGATTATTGCTTTTGTTTTTATTTACAGAAAAAGGACCTTTCTTTTTATCTTTTTTATTATCACCCTTGTCTTGTAATTGCCACTCTGGCCAACCTAATATCATAGCAACAGACATCCAAGCTTCGGTATCTTCGTCAAAAGCAGATATTAAATTATTAGTTTTACTTATAACTCTATCTAATGGAACGTTAGTAACTGCAGTTACAACTTTAGCACCTGACTCATACGCTGGGTTATTTAAAGCGAAACCTTTTTCAAATACTTCTTGTCTTTTCTTTTTATTGTCAAATGGATAAGCAGCAGATTTAAATCTTCCTAATTTGCTTTTTATAGCTGGTGAAAATTCTAATAATTTAATCCAAGCATCTACATATTCAGGTCTATCTTTTTGAGATCTTCTATATATATCTATACCTAAATTTTTCAATACTTGTATAGTAACACCACCAACACCTAAGCCTCTTAAGCTAGAATCAAGCATACCATTAGCTGCATTAACTATTTTCTTTTCTTCGTCATCAGAAATTTCTTTGTCTCCAAAACCTAAAGAAAACAAGCCTTGCTGCAAAGCATTAAACACTAAGTTCTGTATTGCTGCATAATATATAATTCTAGATACTCTAACTCTATTACTTTCTGCTAAAGTTTTACCTGGTATTCTTCTTTTATTAACAATGTCTTGTACGTCTCTCTTTTGTAAACGAGCATACTGCATAGGAGTATTAACATACTGTAATACTACTCTACCTAAATCACTAGATTGTTGAGCAGATATTTTACTAGGATCAGAAGACTGTTGTGATTTTTCTGATTCAGCTCTCCAATCTATTAAAGCTTGTTTATTTGCTTCGGCTTCAGATAAGCCTTTGTTTTTCATTAGATCTTTAACTCTATTTCTATAATAAGAAGCACCACCAAAAGCTATAGCAAAACTATCTGCATACTTAGTAGGTGCATAACCTTTTTCAAGTATATAACTAAGTACAGCTTTAGCTTTATTTTTAGATGTTTTAGCAGCGTTAGCTATTTCAGATTCTGATATATTAAGTTTTAATCCGTTACGCCTGTCTTTTAGATAGTCAGAATTAATTAACATTTTAAAATCTTTCCAGAACTGGGGTTGATTAGCAAATGCTTTACCAGCTTGATAAGGATTATTAAAACTCCAATTTACAAAATTAGCCGAAGATATAGTTTGTAATAACGCTGATCTAGCGTTAATAAACATAGTAACACCGGTAGAGTTATTTATATAATCTAAAACTTGATTACTTAATCTATTACCACCGCCAACTCTATTGCTACCTTTTTTCATTCTAGCTAAAGAATTTTCTACAGCTTCTCTATATTTCTTACCATAAGCTGCTTCTAGCTTGTTTAAATTATCTTTACTAAATACAACATCAACATTTTCTTTCCAAGTTTCTAAGTACTTACCTCTTTTAGTTGTATTTAAAACGTCTACAAGATCTGTAGTTATAGTACCATTAGCCCAACCTTCACTTGGTTTAGAATAACCATCACCTTTTGTTATAGATAATATTTCATCAGCAAACACCTTTAATTTAGGATCTTTTTCTACTATATCAGATAATTCTTTTAAGTCTGTTTTAGAAAGACCTGGTATTTTTTCTCCTACTTTATTCCACAAATAAACTCTTACTGCTTGCTCATTAGTGAAACCTGATTCTGTTTCTTTCTTTAAATCTTTAGGTACATCTAATTGTTTCTTTAAAGCTTTAAAATCAGCCATAAGATTTACTCTCGATGTAGATAAGTTAGTCATAGCTCTAGTATAAGGATCAAGCAAAGCATCTTGATAAAACTTCATAGCTTTTTCACCTTTAACACCTTTAGGTAATGTAGTATATAATAAACCTAAAAAGTCTTCAGCTGATGGAGGTATAAAAAATCTTTGGCCTTTTTTCTTACCACCTCTTACTTGAGCTTTAACATCTGAAAATACTTTTACCGCATCTATACCTGTTGACTGTTCTATTATTTCATTAAATGTAGTGTTCATTTTTTCACTAGTATTTAATCTAGCTTGTTGAACTTTTGATTTAACGTCTATAACATCTAAAGCTGTTTTAACTGCTTTAACGTTTTGCATAGCATCATCTGCAAAGTAAAAGTCATTGTAACCTTCTGCAGCTTTTTCTATTATCCAGTTTGCTTTAGCTTCACCAGTAGAGTTACCTAATCCAATAATATTTCCTTCTTTAAATTCTAAACCTTCAGCTTTTAAAAATTCATAAATAGCTTTTTGAGATTCAGGCGCTCTAGCTGTTAATACAAATAGATCTTCATTTCCTCTAACTTCTTTTATTTTTTCTGCAACTTTAAATAAAGGGCCACGACTACCATCTGTTACTCTATTAAAATCACTAAAGTCCATTGTATAGCCTTGATCTATAAGTTCCATACCTCTTTCAGCAAAATCTTCAGCGTTTAGTTCTATTCTTTCATTACCTCTTTCTGCTATAACAATGTTTTTACTAGTAGCTAATGTGTCATCAAAGTCAAATATTCTAATTTTTTTAACAGGCATATTAGGACGATCAGCCATTTGTAAAGCTTTGTCTATAGTTCGAGCTTTTTCAACGAGCTCTTCAGTAGTCATCTTCTCACTAGTGTTCAAGACACCTGGTTCATCTAGTTCTGTTTTAGTTTCTTTAAAAGCAATATCAGCTTCTTTAGTTCCTTCTACTTTAATTATATTATCTAATCTTTTTCTAGCTGTATTAGAATCTATTTTATTAATTAACTGCTCGTATATTAATTTGTTTTGAGCAGCAATAATAGCAGGATTTTCAGACAAAAACTTATCAACTTCTACATTATATCTTTTTGCATCAGTCTCTCCAAATCTGTTTAGTTTGTTAGGATTAACATAACCTCTATTAGACTTATACTCATTGTATTTTCTTATATCTGGACTAATAACATCTTTCCACTCTCTTTTACCTTCTAAAGCTTCTTTTATTTGTTTCTTTAATTCAGGATGTAATTTATCTTTTGAAGACCAACTCTCTATTACATTGCCATCTTTATCTAAACTTCTTGTAGGGTGATCAAGTATTCTTCTTGTACCATTTCTACCTATGACTTCTTGGTTATAATTTTCATGCAACCATTTTTTTAAGCCAGTCCAAACTTTATCAGACTTAGTCATTCCTTCTATAATTAACTGAGAATACTCGCTGAAAGGAAGCATGTGTTCTTCATAGCTAATATCTTTGCCTATTTCTTTACCAACTATAGTAGCAAAATTTCTTAATGGATGAGAATTAGAATTAGGATGCCACAGCATATAAGCTAGTACATCTAAATTTTTAGGATTCTTTTTGTATACATCTCTAAAAACATCAAGTATTAAATCTTTTCCTTTTTCAATATCTGCAAAATCTCTTTTGTTATTTTCTACTATTTGTTCTGGAGTGAATTTTTTTGTTTTAATAGTTTCAGCATTTATAACTCTATCTATTAATTTTATTTCTTCAGGCGTAAATTTATTATATTTTTCTGAATTAGATTTAAATAAATTTTTAACTTCTTTTTGAAAGTCTTTTGTCTGTAATGTTAAACCTGCATCTAAAGCTAGTTTAGTAGGTTTCATTTCTTCTATAGCTTTAGCCTCAGCTTCTTTAGTAAGCTTGTCTACTAATTTTTTACTAGGATTTTTAATACCCTCTAAACTTTCTTTTAAAAATTGTTTTTTATAGTTTCTAACTCCTGTTTCGTAATCCCCTAAAAAAGGAAACTTATCTTTGACAGCCTTTTTAAAGTCAGATCTAGAACTAAAAACTCCTGAAGTTATGAATTTAATTCTTTTACCGTCGTAAAAAAGATTACCACCAACATCCATTAAGTCTCCTAATACTACTTCCCTTATCCTACCAACAGCGTCTTTAGTACCTAATATCTCAGATATAGCTTTTGTTTTACCTTGCTTGTTAACTACTTCCGCTATTAACTTTTCAGACATAGACAACTTACTAGAAGAAGATTTAATATCTGCTATTAATTGTTTTTCAGCGGCTGTTTCTGCAGGAAGTTTTGCTCTTTTAGCTTGATTAGCAACAGCCATCGTCTCTACTAAAGCCATACCTTTAACTAACTGAGCTATGTTTCTATCGTATGCTTCAGGTAACTCACTAAGTTTTAAATCTGCTAATATATCTTTAGAAACTTTTTCTAATACTTCATTACTTGGTTTTCTAAATTCTGGTTTTATTTTATAAACTTTTGGAACTTGGCTTGTTTTACCTTTACCTCTTCCACTAGGACTAGTCATTACGCCAGTAGGATCTATAAATTGCTCATAAAAATAATCATATATTCTGTCTGGTAATCTTATTCCTCTACCTACCACATCTGGAGAAACTTCTATTATTTCACCTTTTGTATTTACAATAGCTTGTGGTGTATTTACGTTGTATTCTGGTAAAGAAACATTTAAAAATCTTCTTAAATTATTTTTATCTTTGAAGTAATCTCTTAGTGATAAAAAATCTTTAGCTTCTATGATACCTTTTTCACCTGCGTCTAGTTTTTTCTTAGAAATCTTTTTTCCTTTTGAGTCAACTATATTTATTGTAGGTAAAACATTTTTAGATGGGTTACTAACTTTAGTTCCGTCTGGTACATTAAATAACAACTCAGCTACTTTACTTAGTTCCTCTTTAGGCGTACCGCCAAAACCTTTTAGTCTAGCTTCTTGTAATTTTTTAACGTCAGATCTTAAATCTCCAAATACTTCTATTATTTCTTTTTCTTTTGCCTTAGCTTCTTTACCTTCAAATACACTAACTAATCTTTCAGTTTCTCTTGGAGCCGACTCTTTATCTGTTAACTCTGTTTCAGGTGTTTTAGTATCAACAATATCTCTTTTTAGATCATCTATCCTAGTAGTTTCTTTAGGTTTAAATTTTTCTATGTATTTAGGTAATATACGCTCAGCTATTAAGTTCATATAAGTACTAGGCTCACCTTTAGTAGGATCGTAATTTCTAGTAAAACTATCAAACTCTAAAACTAAAAGATCAGCTATACCAGCTCTTACATTAGGATCTTTGGTGTTAACTGGTACTTTTCTTTGGCCTCTATTAGCTGCTCTTTTTAACGCGTCTATACCACTTGCTGTATATTGTTGTATTAAATCTTCAACTTTTTCTAGCGATATTTCGTTAGGTTTTTCTTTATATTCTTTAGCTAAACTTTTTAAATCTTTTTCAGAGGTTTGTAAAGTTACATCGCCTTCTTTAACTAGCTCAGCATATTTCTCTTGAGCTTCTTTAACTTTTGCTTTACCTTCTGGAGTTTGCTCTATACCTGTAAAAAAGTAATCAGCTACATCTGCACCGTTCTTAAGCTCTGTAACTACATCTGCACTTACTTCTTTAAATTTAATATTCTTAACTAAATCATTTAAAGCTCCTTCATTTTGTAACTCTAAAAATTCATTTATAAATTCTTTTTCAACCTGAATATTTCTTTTACCACTTTTAACAAGCTCGTTATATCCAGGTCTTAATTTCATTTCAGCTTCAACTCTATTAAATACACCTAGCTCCTTAAGCCTCTTTTTAAATTGATCTATGTATTCTATGTCTTGTTTAATTATAGTCTCTCTAGCAGCTTCTATATCACCCTCAGTGCCTGCTAATTCCCTAGCTCTTTGTTCTACGGCTCTAGAATCAAATCTATTTTCAAAAACAGGGTGAAATACTTCGTGCTTAAGTGTTGATCCTTTAAAACCTTTTATAACATAGTTTTTACCGCCAGAAGTAAATTGAAATTTACCACTTTTAGGCATCATTGCGTCTTTGTTTATTACAAAAAGAGGTTTACCATTTTTAACAGTTTGAAAACCGTAACCAGTAGATTCAGCAGAGCTTTCTGCACCAGCTTCTTGTTTTAGTTTTATAAACTCATCTTGACCAACTTCTTTAACTTCTGTTCCTTTTGCTTTTACTTTTTCAGCATAGTCTAAAGTTTCATCTATTCTTTCTCTAGCTTGACCTTCACCTATGTCAATTAATTCTTTTTGTTTATTTTGTTCAGTTAATATCTCAGTTTCAAGTCTTTCTTTTTGTCTATCGTAATTAACTTTACTTATCTCTTTGTTTTTAAGTAACACATCTAGGTCTCTTAAAGCACCTTCATTTCTTTGTACTTTTAAACCACTCTCTATAAACCTCTTGCCTTGAGCACTACTAGCATCTCCAAAAAAGTCTCCAGCTTCTCCATACATAACTTGAGAGGCTTTAAGTATTTCACTAGCAGCTTTTGGACTAAACCCAATTTTTTGTAATTCTAATATAGGAACTACATCCCCATTTGCAAAACCAGCTTTAGACAAATTGGCAACATCAGCTGCTGATACTTCTCCAGTTGCTTCAATAGATTTTAAACTAAATACTAAATCATCATAAGTAGTATTCCAGTTTTCTACTCCTTCATTTTTAGCTTTTACAACTTGTTCATCTATAGCTCTTTTTAAGTTTAATTTTTTACCTAAATTTTTTATAGAATTTATTTGTTGATCTGCTTCTTTAGCTGTAAATTCAGGGTTATTAATTACTTCTGCAGCTTTTAATTCTACTGCTTCTGCTATTTCTTCTTTACTCCAACTACCTTCTTTTTTAGTTTTTAATCCTAAATCTAAAGCTATAGTATTCCACTCTCTATAATTTCTTCCTAATGTAAATATATCGTTTTTAAAGTTCTTAACAGCTTTATCCATAAAACTGCTAGGATGTGAAGCAGACATAAATAATAAAGCTCCGTAAGTTTCAATAAAGCTATCAGTATCAGTGATATGATGCCACAACTCACTCATATCCATTTCACTTTGACCAGTAGCTATATCATAAATACCTGAAGTTAATTCACCACCTTTTATTGCAGTAGCCCCTAGTATAGGTGTTGTTCCAAATTTAACAGCACCACTAATTGTGCTAGAACCATACTTGTTATTAAACTTTATAACTTCTCTTAAGCCAGGATACTTAACAGCAAGTTTAGGTATAGACAACTTCATAGCATCTCCAAAAGCTTTAAATCCTAAATGACCTATTTGAGAACCAAGTGCAAATGGTATAACAGCCATTTTTTCAGAACCAAAAATGTTGCTACCTATAGTATTACTACCTACTAAGCCGATAGATTCTTGAAGAGTTCCAGCCGTTAACTGACCAAAAACATTAGCAGCTCCTTTACCTATTCCAGGTACTCTAGCCATATTATAAGCTACCAAGTCTCCAATACCAGTTGTTATTCGTGAAACGTTTTTAACGCCGCCTAACATACCCATAGTTAAACCTATTTCCATACCCATCTTAGTAAAGCCAGGTATAATGCTAGCTAGTTTTTCTCCAGAAAAATAACTTTCTTCTATTTGTTTTACATATTTTTCCCCACGCTCACCTAAAAAATCTTTAACATTTTTGTCTACTTTAAAACCTAATTCATCTTCAAATACATCATATGCTAAAACGTTTTGCATTTCATTAATACCTAATGTATTTCCTCCAAAAGCTACTACAGTTTCTTCACCTAAAATATCATAAGGTATTATAGTTTGAGAGTCTTGTCTATCTATTTTAGTTAAATCAACATTTAACCCCATTGCTAATTGCAATGTTTTAAATTCTTTCAATGTCTTGTTGTAGTCCCTAACTAAAGGACTATCACCCATAGGTAAGTAGGTTAAATCAGTTGGAGCTAAACCCGTGTTATTCATCGATTCTAAATCTTTAAAATCTTCTCTTACACTACCTCCTTCATCAAACATGTTTATTAGCTTGCTAAAGCCTCCTGCTGCTCCAAGTCCTGGTATATTTCTTATTGCTTCTGCCCCTCTTTGAGCTAAGTTTCCTTGGCCTACTATATCTTCATAACCTTTTTTATAAAGCTTAGTACCTAAAGTAACTAATTTACTTTCTATTCTATCATAAACTTCGTTAAGTTTATCAGCATCTAAATTACCATACTTTGCTATTGCTCTTTTGTCTTGTTCAACAGCTTCTACCTTCTGTTCATCACTTAATCTAGATTTATCTACAAACTTACCATCTTCATCTATTAAACCTTCTACTTTATCTGTGTTTAGTATTTCTTTTAAAACAGCGTTTTTATCCTCTTGAGATACTGCATTTTTTAGTTTATTATAAAGACTTTCTCCAGCATATTTTTTTATTCTATTTTCTATACCTTCTGATCTATGGTTGTTAAAATATTTTACTATGTCTTCTTTAATCTGCTCATTAGACAGCCCAGCTCCTTTACCATCAGGACCAAGCACTATTTGATCTTGAACATATTGATCTCTCTTTTTATTTATATCACCAATTTCTTTATATTCTAAAACATTAAAAACTTCAGCAGCTCTAGGAGTTGAACCATCTTCATTAGCAAAAGACTTATTTATTCTTTCATTTATCTGTCCAACAACCCAGCTTTTTTGATTATCAGGCACGTCATCAATACCTTCTATAGCTTTAGCACCTTCAACACCTAAACTGTTTAATATTTGTATTTGCTCTATAGAATAGTTGTTTGTAGGATCTAAACTAATTGAATTTTCTATATTTGCTAAATCTTCTTCTTTATTATTATCTACCCAAGCTTTAAAACCTATTTCATTTTGCATTACTGTAGAAGTCATAGGTGCTTGCACAAGATTAGAATTAGGATCTAGCTTATCTATTTCTACTTTATTTCTGTCGGCAAAAGTAGTTGTAGCAGGAGCTTCCGTTTGTACAATACCTAAATCTAACTTTTCATTAACATCAACATTTGAAAGTTGTAAATCGGTAGGGGTTAAAGGTTTTTTATCTTCTATTTCAATAGTCTCTTCAACTTCGTCACCTTTTAATTTAAAACCTCTTGAAGAAATAAACTCTTGAACAGTAATGTTATTTTCTTTTGCAGCTTGCTCAAGCTCAACTAAAGAATATTCATATAAACCATCTGGTGATAAATATATTTCTTCCATATTTAATTTTATTGATTGTATGAGTTAGGGCTAGGTTTTAAATTTAACGCTTTCATTTCAGTAGGGTTGTTAAATATACTTTGTTCGTAGTCATCTACACCTAATAAATTCCACATTGTTTGTTTACCATAATCGTCTAGACCTCCATTAGCATCAAAATCAAAATATTCAGGTTTAGTTACTATATTATAGTTTTGAGGATTCTTTTTATTAAACTCATAAAGAACTTCATCTTGCATTGTACCAAAATCAACACCTGGAAATTTGCCTCTTATTTCAGAGCCAGTCATTACATCAAAACCTTTTTCAGTATCTATCCCAAAAGCTTTAGGGTTATCTTGTATTGTTTTAACTATACCATTAAAACGATTATATTGACCATTTACTATTGATTGATTAATTTTATTATCCCATAAATTTTTATAATCTTTTCTTAATGCTGTCTTACCACTAGGAGTATATTCTGATTTACCAGTTGTCTTATTAGTTACTTTATAATAATCATCTAGTTCTTTAATACTAACAACTGTTTCACTTTTATTACCAATTATTCTTTCTGCTAATTTAGCCATGCCATCAGCGGCAAGGTTTCTCATTTCATCTTGAACTTTTTTATAGTCATCAGCTGTGAATTTACCATCATTAGGTGTTGGATCTATATTGCCCTCTGAATTATAATTTTCGTTTAATTTTTTTAAAGCAACATCGACGTTTTTATTATTAAAAGTATTCCAACTTATATCTTTAAGTGGACCGTCTCCTAAATAACCATTTATCTCTAGTTGATCCCATGTTTTATTAAAATTACTTGCAGTAGTTTTACCTATTAATATTTGTTTATTATTTGGATCGCTAGTTAAATTTTCATATATATTTACTGGTCCTTCTGATTGTATAATAGTTTTTTTGTTCTCCCCTCTATCATATTTACTTTCTACTTTTTTTACGCCCTCCATAAGCCCAGAAATACCTTTTAACTCATCTTCAAATGATTTAAACCACTTACTACCTCTTTCATTTATTATTTCATCTTGTTGTATAACTTGTTGTTCAGAGGTTTCACCAGTTCTTAATAAAGCATTATTAAATGCAGATGCATTTATATTAACGTCTTTAGCAAATCCGTTTAAACCTTTAGCGCTAATATTAACTTGGCCATTTTTATCATTAGATATTTTTAAATCTTTAAACTGTCCAGTACCTAACACGGATTGAAAATCCCAATATTTAGTCTGTTCTTGAGCTTCTCTAGTTAGCCTGTTTAATGCAGAACCGTTTTTAACTGCATCAGTGTGTCTTGTAGGTATATTAGTGTTATTACTAACTTGAAGCACGGTTGTAGCTATAGCATTTATATTTTCTTTTCCTCTAACTAAAGCAGCTGTATATAAATCTCTATCTTCTTGAGTAGCGCCAGGTTTTATTGAGTTACCGTATAAAATACCTATTTCTCTAGCCTGTTCAGTTACATAAGCAGTAGACTGAACTTTCATTTGACCTGTAGCATCTTTTGTCTGATTAGCATAACTTTCTATTAGTTGATCTGCTTTAGCAGAACCAAGCATTAAAGCTTTTTCAGTTTCTTTTCTTTGCTGACCTTGAATTTTAGCTAAGTTAGCTAAACTTGTCAAAGAACTTTGTGTTACTATATTGACACTTTGAACAGCTCTATTAGCAATGGATTGATCTGGTTTTAAATTTACTTGTCTTTGACTCATGTTATTGTTTTTTACTTTTATTAAAATCCTTTAATACCAGCACCACCTGGAGCTAGAGCACTAGTTAAAACACTAGTACTTCCACTTACTCCAGACATTAATGCTGCGTCGCCTGCATCTTGTAATCCTAATTGTCTAGATCTTAAAAAATCAACTTCACCATAAGCTCTATCTAATTCTGCTTGAACTCTAGCATCTTCACCTGCCGCGGCTCTTTCTTCAGCAGCTATAGCTTGTGACTCTATGTTTATTAAAGCTTGTTGCTTTTGAGTTTCACCTTGAGCTCTAAGTTTTTCATTTTGAGCTTCTTGTTGTTCTATGCTAGCTGAAATTCCTTTTTTAGATTGAGCAGCTGCCATAGCTAAAGCAGTGGCACCGCCAGCTCCCATTCCGGTAGCTTGAATAGTATCTAAAGTATTTGCTAAAGCTAAGTCAGTTTGTTCAGCTTGCATTTCAGCAGCTTGCGTAGCAACGCCTAAGTTAGCATAAGGATTGCTAACTAAATCTTTCATAGCTCTTATTTTATCAGAGCCATCATAAACATCAGCTCTATTATTCATAATGTCTGTTACAACTCCGTTAGCAGATGAAATATCATTTTCCATCTTGTTTGCTTTGTGATCCATAACTGCTTTTTGTATTCCTCCAATTATAAGAGGAGCTGCTACTACTAATAATGGTACTGGCATATTTTTTTTATTTATTTGTTAATATTTTAAGAAGATTGTACAAACTTACTACCTACACTCCATAATTCTTTTAATCCACCAACATCTGTATAATTATCTGTTGATATTTTTACTGTAGCAAAATAACCTTTAATACCACTTATTGAAGATCCAAATAAAACTTCATTTGGTCTAACAGTACTATTATTTATTAAATTTGCTACATACATATTTTCTTTTCTATCAAACCCAGCTCTTTTAGCTTGTCCAGTTATAATGTCTTTATATTCTCCTTGATAATAACTATAAACAAGAGGCGTGGTATCTTGGTACTCGTTGTTTTGTATAAAAGTAGGTATAGTTGATGCTGGTAAGTCTTGATCTACTCTTTGTATATCAGATTTAAAAAAATCTATTTGATAACCGTTATCTCCTTCATAGTTAACAGTTTGAAAAACTTTCTTTGTAGAAGGATTATTATTTATAACAAATTCAACACTAGAAGGTCTTTGTACATCGTAAAACTTACCTCTATTATTATTATTAATCACATCATTATAGTAATGTTTCCATAATCTAGCATCTTTAATAGTATAAAAACTACCTTTAGAACTAAATATTTCATTAGGTCTATAAGTGTAAAAGCTATTCCAACCTTTTACAGACTCATCAAAAGAAAGAGTATTACTGTTACCACTAGAAACTGTAAAATCTTCTTGTGTAGTAGGTTCTAACAAAGCTTTATTGTAAGATATAGTATATTGTCTATTGTGATTATCCCAACCACCTATCACTTTGTCTTTTACAGGTTTTGTAAAAATAATAGTAGATGAAGATCCTAAAGTTACAGCTTGAGTCACTGTTACTGTTTGATTAAAAGTATCTATAGCTGAAACGTAACTATCAACAGCAAGCCCATCAACAGTTATTTTCATACCTATTTCAACATTTGCTACTTTAGAACCTACGTTAAAAGTTTGAGTAAGCCCAGCCCCAGTAGAAGTAGTTAAAGAAAAAGTATAAAACTGAGGTGTATCTAAAATTCTAGATGAAAAATCTCTAAAGTAATCTTCCATACCAGCATCAGATATTTCTGTTAATCCATCCATAGATAGTCTCATAACTTTACCTCTATATACATCTGCAAAATATTTTCTAAATCCAAAACTAGCAAAAGATTCTGGGTTTTTGCTTATTCCAAACATACCATTAAAAGGAATTACTTGGCCTATAACTAAGTTAGTAGATGTTACGCTTGCTGATCCAGCTGCGGTATATAAAGCATCTTTGTCTACTAAGGCTTTACTTGCTTTGTTTTCTTGAAGTATAGTTAAGTCATTATCTGATTGATAAAGCTTTTGAATAGACCCAAAAGAAGGGTCTACTGCTTTTTCAATATTTTCTCCTACAGAAAAAACATTTGTTTGATTAAATCCAGTTACGGAGTTATATACTCCTGAAAATATTAAAGCGTTAAAACGATGTTGTTGATTAATTATCTCTTCATCTAAATAAGCTCTAGGTCCTAAACTAACTGTAGTATTATTAAAACCTCCTCTTATTCTAGCTTCTTCTACGTACCAATTTCTATTAAAAATTTGTAAATCAATAGTTGTAGCATTAATTGGATAAGCTGTGTAGCCTTGAGGATTATAAAAAATACCAGGCCAAGTAGGCACATAATCTCCATTTAAAGCACTTCCTTTTATATATCCTACTTTTTTTGTCCAAAAAGTGTTGTAATAATCTATAGGTATTATTGCTGCCATTTTATGAAATTAAAGTTAAATGAAAAGGAATTGTTGTAGTTAATCCAGCCCCTGAGTTTCCAGCATCTCTAACTGTAACGGTAAAGTGTAATATTTCTGCTGGTGTAACTGGATAGCCAGGACCAAATATTGGGTAAATAAAACTTGAATTAGAAGTGTCTATACCGAATTTATCTATTAATAACTGATCATTAATATTTAAAACACCAGTGCTAGCATTAATAGTAACACATTCAGCTATATCTTCTGAAGTGTATGTAGTTGACCCAGGCGCTGTTCCATCAAAATAAAAATTACTTAATGTATATGTTAAGTCTCTTGTAGGAGTACTAGTAGGTGTTGAAGATATGCCTCCTTTTAAGGTACCATTTATAAACCCTATTCCACCATTTTGAGAAATAAATTTAGATACGTTTTGTGTTTCTTCTAACATTGTCCATAGCTTACTAGTACCTGATGGATAAGCTGTGTAGTCAACGTATGTATAATAAGTAGATTTATTTATCCATATATTTGTCGCTGGTGAAGGGCTTTGTATAGGAAAACTAGCAGGTACTTCAGATGGTAATGGAGGGACTGATATTGTTGCACCAGCAGCAGAACCCCAGCCAACTAAAGCAAGAGTATAAAGTAATTCATCATTACTTATATAAGTGGTTTCAACATTATTTAAATAATGCTTTAACCAATATATTTGCTTATCAAAAGAATTAGCACCAACTCCGTAAGTAGATTTATTATTCCCTTGAGTTGGAACTGGTGGATCATTATAGTAATAAGGTCTTAACGAGTAAGCATTACTGTCACCAGTAGTTCTAGTATAGTTTTCATAAGTTTTAGCTACAACAGGTATGAGATTATCGAGAGCAGAAGAAGGAACAAGTTGTTCTTTGTACTGAGGTCTTATATTACTTAAAAAACCTGAAAAGCTTAAGTTATTATTTGTAATTGAATTAGCCGTAACACTAACAGTAAAAGTAAAAGATTGACCTGCTAATCCCCAATAGAAATACTCATTAGCATATACGTCAAATCTACCGTTTGGACTATTACCTGATAATTGTGGTATAACTTTAAATGAGCTAGATATATCTTGATTTGGATTAATACTAGAAAAAACAGACAACAACTGACAAGTAGAATTAGGATCACTAGTAAAAGCACCTGCGCTATTTAATGTTTCTATAGTATAAATTACAGTTCCAAACTGAGGGTTGTTATCTGTTCCATTACCCACAGCGTAAGGTTCTGTATTTTCATACATTTGCAATAGATCATTAGTTATACTAACTGGACCAAGACTGCCTGTGTTTATGTCAGCATTTACTTCAAAAACAAAACCAGCAGTTGAGGTTTCATAGTAAATATCTAAAAGAGATTCTACAGGGTTATTTTCATAAACACCTAAAATATTATTTGCTAAAGTCTGATTAGCTGGAACTCCGAAAGTTTGTTGATTAGATACAGTAGCTAGTGTAGCAGTTTTTCCTTTATAAATATTATCAACATCTATTTCTAAACCTTTAGTAGAAAGATTACCAGTAGTTGTATCTATAGCGCTTACTGCATTTTCTATTATTCTTTCTACTTCATCATTTTTGAATGTTGGAAAAATTATAAAACTATTCTGCTCGTTAGTTATTCCAGTAGTATTTCTAAAATCAGGATTTACTCTTGGGTGAAGTCTGACTGAAGAAGAAAATATTTTATCATTAGGTCCTATAGCATCTAAATCTTTAGGTATTTTATTTATATTATCATTTATTAATGAAAAATAACTAAACTCAGCTCCATATTGTGGTACTGCATTTCTAATTGCATTACATATATAGGTATTATAATACTCTTGCTCTTGTTGTTTAACTACAATTTTATAAGTATACCAACCTAGAGGATTACTTTCGCTATATAAGCCTGGGTAACCAGGTTTTGAAATAGCTTCAGGTATAGCAGTTTCTAAGTAAAGAAGTAATTGATCACCTTTCCAGTCTAATAAACTTTCTGCAGAAAATTTACCAGCATCTGCATAAGGGTGAAACAACGTCGATAAACCAAAGCTACTACCAGAAACACTAGATCCACCAGAAAGCGTTGTAAGAATTACATCGGACTGTCTACCATATCTATCTGATAAAACAATTCCTACTTGATAAGTTCTATTTTCTTTTAAAGAGTGGTTAGGCAAATTTCTAGTAGATTGAGAACCTGAATTTACTAAAGTTAATTTTTTGTTTGATGCAACCTTAAATTGAAGCGAGTCTGGAGAAGTATGCTTGTCAAAAAAGTTGCCGTAAATTATTCTATTACCAGCTGATTCTTGTGATAAAGCTCTAACTGGAACTTTATCGTAAACTCTAGTTAATTCATTGCTAGGTAAAGTTTGTGCTGCTTTTTGTGAATTATATGAATAAGTTAAAACAGGTAAAGAAGGATTTAATCCTTGATTTGTAGTTCCTCCAGAAAGATTTAATATAGAACCTACATCTAATCTATCTACAACTCTTATATTAGTATTGCTTGCGTCACTAATTAGTATTTCTATTTCAACTATATTTAAATCAGAAATAGTTTGATTCCAAGGTCTTAAATTGTCACTTACTCTATCATTAGATAATTTATTAAATTCTCCATACCTAAAAGGAGTGTATATATTTAAGTCTATGCAGTTTACTTTATTTTCAAAAAACTTTACTATAGAGCTTTGCGCTGTAGATTTTTCATCATTTTGTATATAATAACCGTCTTGCTCTGGTATAAAAGCTGTTTGAGTAAAAGGAGCTATTAAAGAATATTCTCCGTCATCAAACTTATATCTATAACTAAATTTTACAAATCTTTCTTTTAAATATCTTTTATCACCTGGAAAGTTAGCGTTGTAATCAGGGTTGCTTCTAAAAAATTCAACTTCTTCACCGTCTAAATCAGAAGGATTTGCTAATGCTGGGTTTAAACTTATTGTGTCGTTAGCGACTGTAGTAGTTGATACTGTTATAGTTGTTCCTTTAGGTATTGAATCTTGTACACCACCTTTACCTTTTATAAACATACCACTAGATAATGTAGTTCCTGATGATTGTCTTTGATAAGGTATTTGGTTCGCGTTTATATTATAGGAATTGCCTGTACCTTGACTTAAAGTACAAGTAAATTCTGGAGTTAAATATTCATCTACACAGTTTTTTAAACCATACTTAGTAAAAGTTATAATATCTCCACTAGACCAGGTTAAACTAAGATTGTTTATTATTATATAACCATCTCCTAAAGCTTGTGGATCAACTTGAGTTACATATGAATTTATTCCATTTAAATTAGCTTGATCAGTTGTACTAGAAACTACCATACCAACCTCTATACCTGCATTAGCAGCGCTACCTCTAACTTCTAGTTCAAGTTCATTGTTAAGACCGCCTGAACTGTTACCAGCTTTGTATTTAAATTCTTTATAAAATTCTAAAGGCTTACTAGGGTAAAATTTAGCTACAGATATTTTATCTTCTGTATCATAATATGAAGGATCTTGAGAAGCTGTTACTATGTTTATTTTTCTAGGTTGATTCCTGTTGTCTGTCCAGAATAGTAAATCTTCTATTAAATTTATTCCAAATATAGGATGTGTATTTGAAAAATTTAAAAAGTTTCCACTACAAAGTATAGTTGAAGATTCATTAGCTATGTCATAAGATACTACAAAACACTTAGCACCTGCAAAATTAAAACCATTGTTTGACAATGAATCAGGGCTAGAATCAGTGTAATTCGTTAAAAAAGCATAAACAATATTACTAGTTTCATCTACAAAATAACCAATACATTGCATGTTTTCAAAACCAGCACCATTTAAGTCAAAATTAGTTAATAAATTATTACCTAAAATATTTTGCATAGTACCAACATCGTCTCCTTCGCTGGCGCTTATAGTTATATTTTGACCATCTCTATATTGACCTCTAGGCACTAGCCTATCGTCTAGGTCCTTGTTCATTTTTGAATTAGTGAAGGTATTTTTACTTTCAGCCATAATTAATGTTTGATCCATTTAGATTTACCACGCATCACCTGTGTAAATTCTGACATTTTTATATTTGATAATCTTATTTTAGCGTTTCTTAACTTTGTTGCTCTATCTTTTTTGTATCTTTGAACAACGTATTCTGGGATGTTATTTCTAGTTGATGTTATAGAATATAATATATGAGCATATAATGCATCCTCGGCCATCTTAGGCACCTTAGTGTCATCACCATAAGCTAAACCGTCTGATATATATTCTAAAGTTATTAACTTACCCTGCAAATCGCTACTAAATGCAAAAGCTCCTCTTCTGTCATCTATTGTGAACCATCCGTTTTGTTGTGATATTTCTGGCTGCATGCCATATCTTTGACCGTAAGCAGTTTTCCACCAGTTCCAATTGTAAACATTTGCATCAGTAGATTCAAAATTAGTACCTATTAAGTTTCTTTGATTTGCATTTCTCCAGTTTTCGTTTGTTATAGCTTGTTGAGATTCTATGTTGTTACCAAAGTCGTCTTGTGTAGGTATACCTTGATTATCTTGAATTAAAGGAGCAGTTGGATTTGTAGTAAGAGTAGTAGGATATATGATATGTTTCACACCCATATTATCTACATGTGATAGTTGTACGTAGTTAACATAGTCTTGAGGAAGAGGTAAAGAAAGATTAGCAGGTATTGTTAATTCTTGTATGTTAACAGA
>TARA_R100001460_G_scaffold14805_2_pt1 | contig 18076 bp, 10 predicted proteins | sample TARA_R100001460 | Tara Oceans TARA_R100001460 (sample SAMEA2622190) | marine metagenome | biome: marine biome (ENVO:00000447); feature: surface water layer (ENVO:00002042); material: "saline water (ENVO:00002010), including plankton (ENVO:xxxxxxxx)" | depth 5 m | reverse complement strand
TTATTACCACCGCCAAGCGCTCCACCAAACAATGCACTCTGCTGTATTTGTTCTCTATTTTCATCTTTTAATAATGATAAAGACACAAATAAAGCTGCTTCATCAACTGCACCTAAAGTAAATTTAGTTGCCCCTCTAGTAACAGGGTTACTATATAATACACCTCCTTTTAAAGCTTTATCAGCTTTATTTATTCCTTTAGAAATTGCATTACCAGAAACTTTTCTTAAAGCATATATTTCTGCTGCAAACTTAGCTAAATCCATAAACCCATCACCAATATACCTGGCATCACCAAATCCTTCATATAGTCTTTCATCTGCTTGTTTTTGGTCTACATATTTAAGGCTAGTATTCTTATTTATAGCTGCATCAAAGAACCTTACTGCTTCTTGTTTACTTTCTAATTTTTCATTAAGCCCTAATGTTCTACCAAGATTATCTACAATACCACCAAAAAACGTATCTCTATCTGATTTTATAGGGTCAATATTCATGGCTACAGCTTTGCCAAATGCTAAATATTCTTTTAAAGCATTATTATACTTATTAGCATTAGGGGTCGTACCGGCTATAGTAGTTAAATTTTCAGGCAATTCATCATTTTCAAAAATACTTTTTAAATTTCTTAAGTCTGCATTAAAGTTAGTATCATCACCAACAAAATCAAGTATATTAGACATATACTTTTGTCCAGGATATTTAAAAGTTTGATTTTTAAAATTTGTTTCACCTATTCTTAATATGTCTGTATGAGCTGCTTTAGCCGCTGCTTTAAGATTGGAATAAGCTTTTGATAAACCAGTGTTCATCATATCTACTTCAGTAGTTTCTAAAATTTCTGTAGATCTTTCTTGAATTTCTCTAGCGTCAGCCGAAGCATCGTCTAAAGAAACTACGTTGCCTTTATTAGGACCCGATACTTCATATAATTTTTCAGGCGCATTGTCCATATAAGCTTGAAAAATAGGATTGTTTTCTAATTCTTTTCTTTTTTCTGGAGATGCTCCTTCATAATTTTTACGTAAATCTGTAAAGATTTTTTCATTGGAAGATAGGCGCTTATTATAAACATCTTGCTCAACATGCTTATTAAACTTGTTTTGATCCCCAAACTTTACTAAATCCTCGCTGTTTTGTTTATCCGTTGAAAGATTGTCATAAATTGCTCTAAGTGTATTTATATTAAAACTTTTAGTTTTATATTTTTCATTTCTTACTCCACTTCCTTCATTATCATATGTAACAACAAAACGATTACCATCTCCAACTTCATTTAAATTTTCTTCGCTAAAAATATATGGATCACTTAATGCCCCAACTGACATTCCCGCAACTTTATGTAAAATACTATTACCACCAAACTTTACTCTAGAATAAGGTTCGCTATATAATTCAGCATCATCATCGCCAAAATTATATTTTGTATCGCTAAATTCAGGTTTTCCTGCGCTAAGCGTTGCAATAGGGTTTGTTACTAAATCAAAACCTTTTTTAATATCACTAAAGTCTATAGTGCTGGCTTTGCCTGCTATTTTTTCTAAATAAGGATTTGAAACTTCTGAAAAACCTGGCATTAATTCTTGAAGTAATTTATTTCTATTTAATAATTCAGATGGGTTTTGTGTTGCTGTAAGTAAACTAGCATATTTTTCAGGATCAGCTGCTATTTTTTTAGCTATTTCATCATAATTAAAATCACTTCCTGATGTAGTAGCAATATGATTTCTAAGTTTTTTTTCGTCTTCTTCATTTAATTCTGAAATAACATTTTCATCTTCATTTCCAAATTTTTTTCTAATATTATTAATTTTTTCTAATTCCAAAGAACCAGGATCCGAAGTGGAACCCGTACTGCTTGTGCTTTCCGACCCCGCAATCGCAGTCTCCTGTACAGGGCCGTTTAACTTTCCCACATTATCGTTTGTAGCTGGCGCTAATTCATAACCTGGGTAGTCTGATAATTCTTCTTCAGGGACATTATAAAAATTCCCTTCCCACTTAATTCTAAACATATTATTATAATTTAATCTTAGGATTCTTTTCTATTATTTCTTCTTTCCTCAAGCTCTAGCATAGCTTTAAACCAATCTTGTCTATACAACTTAGGATATGATGTTGCACCGCCTTGCATAATATTTTGCATACCACCATATTGTTGTATTAAAGCGGCTCGTAACTCGCTTGTTTGAGGATTCTTAAGATAATTGGGGTTAGCTTCAAAATTTTGTTGTATACTTCGATATACCTGGTCTCTAAAGTAAGATGGATAAACAGCTTCTACATCTACATTTTGTGTAGCGGTTGTGCCGCCAATGTCTTTAAATAAGTTTTCCAAACCATTTAGCGTGAACACATTGTAATTATTAGTATTAACTTTTGGCGCGGCCACAACTCTTTCCGTTATAGGATTTCCATTTTCATCAACTTCACCAGTTGGCTGATCTATAGTTTTAGCTTCTTGTTCGTATTCTATTTTTAATAAACCATTTGAAGATAATCGTGAACCTGTTATCGTTTTATTAACAGCATTACCATCTCCATCAAAAACTTTAATTTCATCAAAACCTAATTTATTTACATCAAGCTGCCTACTTCCTCCACCAGCACCAAGACCACTTGTGGATGCAGGAAGAACTAATGAAGGTAATTTTAATGTTTTATTTAATTGTTGTTGTGCAAACCTATTAGCAGTATTAACTTTAAACAAATCTTTATCAAATTGACCACCAGTACCGCCAGTATCACCAGTAGGTGGAACATATGATTGGTTTAATAAACCTTTATCTACTATGCTTTTCTTAACACTTTCATGATATATTACAGCTTTTGTAATAGCTTGACCATCATGAATACTTTTTAATACTTGCTCAGGAGTCATTTTTTCCATTCCCACTATAGGCCTTGCCGCACCTGCTGTTTGAAGCAATTTAAAATCATCACCTAATATAGCTTTAATTTTTTCAGTACCCATGTTCATATTGCTATTTAATATTAATTTTAGCTTACTATCATCAACATTTTGTAAAGTAGGCACTGTTCTTTTTAATATAGCTATTTCCTCTTGGCTAGTTAACTTGCCTTTTCCATGATTAGCATATAGTCCATTTAATTCACCAGTTATATCAGGCACTGATGTATATTCTCCATTTGCATTAGGTTGTATTGAAAGGCTATTTTCATTATAAAAGTTTGCGGTTCCTATTTGTTGTGAAATACCTGCGTCTAAATGATCTTCAGGGCTAAGAACTCGTGCATTAGGATCTGCATCAACTGTTGCTTTAGTTTTAACATTTGATGTTGACCTATTCATGTAGGTTTCAGCATTAGACCCCACAAGACTATGTCTTTCATCAATCCCCGCTCTCACTTGTTGAGTATTATTATTCATTATTTGAGATAACTCTGAAGAAGAATATGTATTTATAATTTTACCGCTAGCATCTAAAATTTCAAGTTTTGAATTAAAACCTCTATCTATACCTTGCTCTTTATCTCCTTGTGAATAATAGGAAAAATTAGTTCTTATTCTACCAGATTTTACAGCATTATGTATTTCTTCTAATTTACTATATTGAGCATCGCTCATGTCAGAATCTTTAGTAAGATTAAATTCTGGGTCATATATTCTATTATACATTTCATTTAATGGAGTTACTTTATCAGTAAAATTATTTTGTAATTTTCTTAAATCCATATCTCCTAGCATTTGCCTGCCGCCTGAAAATAATCCCGCTAAACCTTTACCACCTGGTTCTACTGCTAAAGCATCATCATAAAAATTTTTTAATGCAGATTCTACTTCTCCTCTGGTTTTTGTACTATTTGCTATAGCGGCTTCACCTTCTAATCGCATTTTTTCACCAGCTTCTTCAACCCCTTCTACGTATAGTTTATCAGCTTCAATTTTTTTCTTACCCATTTCTATACCTTCTTCAAAGCCTTTTTGAAATTTTTGTTCAAAAGCTTGAAAACCTGCCAAGTAATTTGGCGCGTTTATAAGTCTTGGATTTTCGTATGCTCCCATTATTGTGTATTTAAATATTGTTGATATTGTAGTTGACCTTGAACTGCACCTAATGCGCCACCTATATTTCCGAGCGCCCCTCCTAATAAAGAACTAGATTGGCCTTGTAGCTGATTTGCTTGCATCATTGCATTTTGTTGTAACCCAGCTAGTCTATTCAATTTCATCATATCTCTTTTTTCTTGCGCCCCGAACATGAATGCTTTACCCTGCGCTTGTGCTAGTTGTACCCTACTAGCTTCTCTTAATTGTAATTGTTGCATTTGCATTTCACCTTGCGCTCTTAATCTTGTATTCTGTGCTTCTTGTTTTGCAATATCCGCGGCAATATTAGCTTTACTCCTTGATGCTGCTTGTGCTAATGCTGTAGCACCACCCGCACCTGCGCCGGTTGCCCTTAAGGTATCTAATGTTGTAGCTAAAGATAAATCTTGCTCTCTCGCTCTCATTTCGGATGCGGCAGTCGCAACTTGTAAATTTTCAAATGGATTTGAAACCATTGAACTTAAATCTTTAACGTCAGCATACGGATTTATTACATCTTGTCTGCCACGTTCTAATGACGTAATTTGTCTATCTAGCCTTGCAGCTTCTGCTCTTTGTCTACGCATTGCTTTTCTAGCAGATGATGCACCAATAAGGCCACCAATCAGGCTAACACCCATACCTATTAAAGAACCTCCGCCTCCTGCGAGAAATTTACCAAATCCTGATTCTGCGAAATCGTTCATAATTTTTTATTTTGATGATATTACAACCTCGCTTAAGATTGTAAATAATTCTTGTTTACTATTTTCTTTTGTTTCTAGCGTAGTATGTAAATACATTCCTTTTACACCTGATACTCCTGGTCCAAATAATATTTCATCTTCTTGAGCATCTATTGAAGCATTTTGTAATACTGAAAAATACTTACCTTCTTTTTTCATAAACATTGATGGTAATATATTTATAAATTCATTATTGTTATTGTATCCAAAATTATACTCATATTTAGCTATATTTTCTGCTAAATCAGAATGACTAGATTCATCTAAATCTGTTTTAATATTATTAGCAGACCACCCTGTGGTACCTTCATAACCTAATGTTTTAAAAGTTTTAACTACTGATCCATCTATGTTCATTATTGCAGTTATACTAGATGCAGCTGCTGGTTGACTATAAAATACATTGTAATTTGTATTTTTATAATGAACATATATATTACCTTTATTGAAAGTATAAAATTTATTATTTAAAGTAAAACCGTTTTCAGGGTAATAACTATAAAAGCTAGTCCAACCTTTTGATGTTTCATCAAATGCAACGGTATTACCAGTTTGTTTTAAATGAAGAATATATTGATCTTTTACATTATCATACATTCCAATTAAATTCGTATTTGTTTTGAGATTATCTTTAAAGTAATCTCTCATGCCATAATTAGATATCTCAGTTAAACCATCTCTTGTTAATCTTAAAACAACACCTCGTTTTTTATCTGTAAAGTATTTTCTATTTCCTTTAACAGCAAAACTTTCTGGATTTAAACTTATACCATATATACCTAAAAATGTTCTTACTTGGCCTATAACTATATTTGAAGCTGTGCTTAATGGTTGCCCCTCAGCTGTAAATATAAAATCTTTATTTATACCAGCGGCATTACATTTATCTTCTTGTAATATAAATAACTCTCTATCTTCCGCATGCAACTTTTGAATTGAACCGTCTGTTATATCTACGGCTTTAGTAATATTATCACCGATAGAAAATTGATTTAATTCATTAACACCAGTTTTAGCGTTATATATACCAGAATATATCATTGCATTTTTTCTATTAACAACAGTATATTCATCATTAACTAAATAAGCTCTAACCCCTTGATCCATAGCAGGCTCATTAAATCCACCTTTTATTCTGGATTCTTCTATATAAAATCTTTTTTGATTAGCATTACTTGTTTCTTCAAATTCAGCAGATTTTACATATATAGAGTTAAAATAACCTATTTCTTTTATTTCTGGCATAATATTTATATTATTACATATTTTATGAGTTCTCTAACAATTATTAGGTTGGTCAACAAATTGTATTTTACCACCGCTAATTATTGTATGGAACCCATCAGACAGTGGATTTGTTATAACAGCCCCAGCACCAACAGACGTAGTTAACGCAGCATTTGAAAATACCTCATCGTTTACTTGTGGAGTTTGTGATGTTGAATTATTGCTAGTTGGTCTTTTAATATAAAAGTTTTGAAATGGTGAATTAGCATTTATAGTGCCACAAACACCTACTTCCCCGCCGCTAGCAAATAAAAAATCACCCCAAAACCATCCGCCTATTGTAACTTCGCAAAAAGCATCATCTGTATTAGATTGTGTAACACCACTATTATCATTAATCTCAGTAGTTATTTTATAAACTTTTCCAATTTCACTATCGGGAAAATTATGATTATTAGCGCTAACCGCTCCCGTACTACTATTAATACTAAATTTATTTTTATGTGTATTTGTGGTTTCATTAGCTCCTGTTGGATCAAATGTAACTTGCTTTATACTATGCGTTATGTTTATAGTGTTTTGTGTTGTATCTGAACTTCCATTTACCGCTGATGTTGGGCTAAAAATTACACCCGATGAATTAAAATGTGTATGAGTCGCGGCCGCAGGCAATACTAGATCTGGCACTGAGTTTGTTAAATTTACCGTAAAATCTTGTTCAACCGATTGATTAGCTGAATTAACAACTTTTATTCTTACTGTATATATATGACCGGATGTGCCATGATAAAATTTATTATTAGTAACTTTAATTTTAAAATTATTTCCATCTTCAGAAATACCAAAATGGCTATCCCCAGTTGTTTGTAAAGGAGGTGAAGTATTGCCATCTTCTAATACGCTTACAATAGAATATGTTAAGCCGCTAGTAATTGCGCTGTTGTTTTGATCAAGCGTTTTTAGATTAGGCCCAATTGCTTGCCCGTTTGCACCTGCGTCTAACCCTTCAGCAAATGAAGTAGTGGTTGAGTCATCGTCAAATTTTATACTTGCTGGTTGAGCACTAGATCCGGCTAATATTTCAGTGTTTAATGTTGATATTAAACCACAAGTTACAGTTTCATAATATAAATCTAATGAGCTTTCAAATGGTTTTGTTTCCCATACTGAAAACCCGGTAGTTCCACGAACTCCTAATGGTGATTGGTTGTTTGCAGCAACAGGACCAATTGTAACACCAAACCCATTTGGTAATTCTGCTAATAGTGGATTTTTCTTATAATTATAAAAAGTTCGGTATGTATGACCGCTTTCTTCTTGGGTACCGGTTGTACTAGCGCCAATAATGAAAAACTCTAAACCATGATCTATAGCTTTGCCAACGCTTATTATATCTACAAGTGGAAAATCGGACATTATATCTGCTAAACCACTATTAACTTTTGGAAATAAGCTTACATCAGTAGGAAATACAGAATTATCGTCTACAGATTCTTGCGTTGTATCTCTAGGTACTTTATTTATGTTATCTCCGTGTAAAACTAGCCACGTTCTTTTATCTTCATTATCAAAAAACACTGCGCTATGAGCAGACTGAGTTTGAGCGTCAGGTATTCCACTTTTAGCTTCTGGTGCATATATATTATGATACTCTTGTTCATTTTGTTTTACAACAACCTTATAAGAATACCACCCAGTTGGATTATTAAAACTATGTAACACAGAATTATTATCCCTATCAGATGATGGAATTTTTTTATTAAAACTTATTTCCATTACCTCCCCAGCAAAATTTGAATCTGTTTCACTAGTGTTTTTTGCTTTTACTTTTAATAAAGATTTGTTTACATCATCAGACAAAAATACTGGTGATTGTCTTCCGTATCTATCAATTAATACAATTCCAACCTGATATGTTCTTCTTGTTTTAATACTATGATAAGGATATTGTTTATCAAATAAAAATTCACTATCATTTTTAACACCTATTCCTAAATGATAATCAAAAGAATAATTTTCATCGCTATTATATGGTTTATTATTTGGATTTTCTTGATAATTGCCATAAACAATTCTATTACCAATTAATTCTTGTGCTTTTGCTTTTACAGGAACATTGTCATAAACTCTGGTTAATTGTCTTTCTGGTAATGTTTTATAAGGCAAAGATCCTTTATAAGTATATTCATATATTTTATCTGTTCCAACGCTACCATCTGTTATATCTAATTGCGCTAAGCTTTTTATATCAGGTCTATTAGATTCTTTTATTAATATTTCAATTTTATTAATTTCAAAATCTTTAGTAGGCTCGTCAGAAGGAAATTCAATTTGTAAGTTTACATGCGCAACATCATTAATAAAACTAGCTAACTCTGTGCTTTCTGCCGCTTCTTTTCGTTGAGTAGCCGTTAATCCAATACCATCATTTGTAGGTAATGATGAATTAGCTGTTTTTGTTGAGCCATTACCAGCGTAAGCCACATTGTATGTTTGAGGTATAAAACAATGCTGTGTAAATGGCGATATCAATGAATACTCACCATCTTTAAATTTAAATCTATATGCAAACCTAACAAACTTATCTCTTAATTTATCATTTTGATTTAAAAAAGTTAATACTGTGTTTTGAGTTATATTTGTAATATTTGTATCAGAAGTAATTGTTAAGCCATCGGCACTTACCGCATCTACTTTACCTAAAAATGTAGAACCGTTATATATTTCTTGTCCAACATGAATGTTATGTTCAGGATCACTATCAGCAACAGTAGAACTTATCACTATAGTTTTTGTTGCAGTAGTTATTGCAGTTCCTAGTTTAGCTTGAACTTTTAATCTTTGCATGCCAGAATGGTTTGTGCCTGCAACTTGCCTTAAAACTTTAGGTGCTGTATATGGATAATACTTTGCAACTGATATTTTATCTTCATTATCATAATAAGTATTATCTGCAATAGCGGTTATAGCGTTTATTTTTCTTGGCTGGTTTTTATTATCAGTCCAAAATAATAAATCATCAATTATGTTTACACCTGTTATTAAAAAATCAGAACTAAATTTTAAAAAATTAGTTGTATTATTTATTAATGGTATAGGCGCTGTATTTCCTTCTTGATAATAATATATATTATCTTTATGACCTGTATTACCTTTTACAAAATAATATATTGTATTTATTCCGCTTTTTGCTTCGCTATCGGCAAAATAACCAATAACAGTACCAACATCTTCGGTTATTAATAAGTCTTCTTCTCTTAATGTTAACACAACACTTGCTGAACCACCAATTGCAGGTGTACCAGTGTCTTTGCTTATTGTTATAGTATCACCAACTTTATACCCGGATGATGTTCCGCTAAATGTAACTTTAGTTACTGTTCCCCCGTCTATTATAATATTAACGTTTCCGCCAACACCATTCCCGTTTGTTGTAAATCCAGAAGTAACATTAGGAACACCACTATATCCTGCGCCTGCAGCATTAGTTCCGTCTGTTGTGTTTGTAGTAACAACACCTATAGTTCTTTCACCAGATTTAAATGCACCTGTTGTATAATTTAATTTATTACCTAAAATATTTTGCACAGTACCTACATCAGAACCTTCAGACTTGCTTATATGTATATTTTGTGCATCAAAATATTCTCCGTTTTTTACTAAACGAGCATCAAGGTCTTTGTTCATTTTACCTTGTAAAAAAGTATTTTTAGCTTCTGGCATATGTACTATTTAATTTGTTTAGATTTACCTTTCATTACTTGGTTCATCTGTTCAATTTTTAAATTTGATAATCTTAACTTAGCATTTCGCATTGCTGCTCTTCTTTCTTTTCTAAATCTATTAATTATAAATTCAGGAATATTAGCTTTAGCTGACGCGATAGCATGAGTTATATATTTATATATCGCATCTTCTGCAAATTTATGAACTTGCATTTCGTCATCAGTTCCTAAGCCATCTGAAACATACTTTAAAGTAATCAATCTCCCCGTCATGTCACTACTAAAGTTAATAGTTCCACCGGCTTCATCTATTATAAAATAACCATTCTCCTGTGTAGTTTCAGGGTTTAATCCGTATCTAGCACCAGTAAGAGCCATTCTATCTATTCCGTCATCATATACACTATGATTTATTTGTGAATTAGGAACAGAACCTGAAATTTTAGTTGTATCAAATTCTTTAAATCTAGCGTCAGTAACTGGCGTACCGGTTAAAGCATTATCTTCTTGATCATATAAATAATTAAAATCATCGTCTTGTAATAATGATTGAGAAGGTTTAGAACTAAATCTTGCAGGGTATATTAATCTTTCTACACCAAAATCATCAACCCACGATATGCAAGAATAGTTAACATAGTCGTGTGGCATAGGTACTGATAAACTAGGGCCTACTTCTATTTCTTGAATTTTTTCAATCTTTAATATATCATAACTAAATTCTTGTATGCCTCGCTTTGCGTGGAACATTATATCAGTTTTTTTAGCGCTATCAATAATTTTTCCATCACCAACATAAGCGACTAAATAGTTGTTTATAATATCATTTAAGGTTATATATCTATATTTACCTAGATTTTTTTTCTTTAATTCAACGGTAACTACATCTTGTACATTTAAATCTGAGGCAAATGTTAATACACCGTTAGCATAAGTAAACCCTGATGCCTGCTCTATACTATTAACGAATACTAAAAATTTATTAGCATCAGAAGGTATAGGATCAAATGTTAAAGTAAACTGAGTTTTATTATTTGTTGTAGCAACAAATACTTGACTAGACTCGTAATATTGATATTGTGTTTCTTGTAGTAATGCCATTATTTAGTTATTTCAAGTTGTATTTTTTTATTTTCTTCATTCCCCGCCATTTGTATTAATGTAGGATCTTTTACTATTACTCCAGCGTGAGCAAGTATTTTTATAACTAAATTAACTTGTTCAGATTTATGTAGCTCAAAATCATGAGCACTAGAAGCTTGATAGTTATAAGCGTTGTTATTTGTCCTTGTGAAACCCCATTTAGGTTCTTGCGGAATTTTAACATAATCTATCTGAGCCGACGTTAATGTTATAGGTAAAAATTTTATTTTGGTATCTATTGAATTATTAGAAGATACTGCTTGATTTGAAGTGCTTGCAGATGAGGATTCTAAATAATATACCGGATGATCTAAACTGGGTCTAGTTAATCTTGAAGCATTTATATAAGATAACTCGGATTTTTTAACTTCTTGTAAGTTAATTGTTCTATTACCTGATGTTATATTTATAATTCTATATAGATCAGCAGGTAATGTTGATATACCTGCATTAATACTTAAAGCTGCTTCTTTAGATAATATATCTATTTTTTCTTTTATGTTTCTTGGCAAATCTCCATATTCATCATTTACAATAAAACTTTTTTTTCTATTCATTGCCCTATTGTAATCAAAAAATGATTTTTCAAGTAAGTCTAATTGTACTTGAGCACCTATTTTATTAAATTGGTCAGGTGTTAAATATCCCCTACCCTCTTTATTCATTATAGAAAGCACGGTTCTATATACTGCATTTACTGATATTGCCATAATTTTTTTTATATAATGATTAAGCCGCGTATAGCGGCCTAACCACTATAATTAACTATTTAAGTTTTTTCTCAATTGTTTGAAAAACTTCAACACCTTCGTCTGTTTTAAACCAAGCAGCTAATGCTGAATATGGATTTTCATCAAACGGAACTGTTATTAGTTTTCTTCCCGTAGAACCCCACGTGAATGTTCTTTGATCAGATGATAAATTTATAATATTCATTTCAACGGCTCTTATACCCATGTTTCTGATATTTATATTTTCATCATTAGCTAATTCTAAGAACAAAATAGGATTTGTCTTAGCAAATAGTAGTAGATCTCTTTTAAGCTCCTTAGAAGTCATCGTAGATACTTTATTTCCTAATTCAGTCCTTAATATAGCTTCAGCGTGATCAATTTCTATTGTTTGAGCAGTTGTTAAAGCTTCAATTTCTAATTCTATGATATCTAATTCATCTTCTGCAATTTGAACAGCATCATATTCTTGGAAAAGTATACCATTTTTTGGATGTAAAGCTAAAAATTTTTGTAACGTTTGTTTTTCTTTTGGAACAAAAAGTTGCCCATCTCTAAAGACAATATGACTTAATCTTTGAACGCCTTTCATTTCATCTGTAAATACTGTTTTTTGATTTTGACAATATTTAATTTCTCTTTCATAACCTTTTTCTTTATCAAAGATTAATATATTTCTACTATTTAGTATATATGTAATAGGTGTATTATTAATAGTTAATTGATATAACCTATCTTTATATTCTACTTTTTTTTGTTTTTTTAGTGGAGCAACCATTACTGGTTCTTCAGCAGCCACCACTGCTTTTTGTTTTTTTGCCATAATATAATATAATAAAAATGTTAAAATAAAGGTAGGGTGCCGAAGCACCCGTTACCTTTAATAAATATTAAGAATCAAATCTGATAAAGTTGTTTGCAGCTTGTACTACTAAACATCTTTCTGATAGATAGTGAATTTCCATTTTATCGAAACTTGAACTAGTTGGTCCACCAACTGATCCAGTAATCCATGTTTTCATTTTTCTATCATCAGCTTGAGAAGCTCTATATCTTACGTGCAAGAATGGTCTTCTTACATTTTGAGCTAATTGCTGATCATACACTGAACTACTACCTGCTGGAAGTAATACTCCACTTAAACCACCTACGTGACCTCTTGTAGAAGCATCATTTAAATATTTCCAGTCAGTTTTGTAGAAGTCATAAGACCCTCTTCTAAATCCTGTAAATCCAAGATTTAACGCCATGTCTTCAGAGTTATTAAATATTCCATAAGCAGTACCACCTTGAGTACCTGCAGAAAGACCCGCTAAGAAATCATCGATAAATAAGTTTGCATCTCTGTTTAGATATAACATATTTTCTTCGATAGCCCCTTGCTTATCTAATTCTTTTAACAATGCATCAAACTCGTCTAATGATTCAGCATTTGTTTCAGAACCACCTTGACCATCAAATTGATTTGTTGCTACCATACCTCTGTTGCCAATAGCTTGTAATAAACCTTCAGAACCATCAATGTTATTACCAGTTAAATCGTGTAATTGCGAATCAGCAACTCCAGATCCTGTTGCTACTTTTTCCGCTTCAACCATTGTCATTTCTAAATAGTCTTCAAATCTAGCTCTTGTATCGCCAGAAGCTTTTAAGTACCATAAATAACCATTTTCACCTGACTCACCAGATACTTCAACCCACCCAATTTGAGCTGTATCAGAACCGTTGATTGCAAAGTGATCTTTAATTATCATTGGTTTGTTTGTAAATGTTTTGAATTGAGGCTCTATAGATTCAACCATAGTGTCTGTTCCTTTTTGAAATTCAGAACCATAAACAAAAAACTTAATAGCTTTACTACCAGTTGAAGAAGTACCAGCTAAATCATTAACGTTTTCAGCGCCGTAAGGTGCGATTGTTAATGTATCAGTTGCAGCTTCTGCACCTACTTTAACCAAAGCTTTAAATACTACACCCTCTACAACAGCGACTACTGTAGCGTTTTTTCTAACTACATGAGCTTCTGTTACGTTTGGTGCATCAATATTTTTTATAGCCGTGATTACTCCGTCTTCTACATTAATAGTACCATTGTACGCTAAATGTAGTCTACCTTGCTCAGACCAAATAACTTGATCAGATTGCATAGGCATTTCAGCACCAGCCATAGCTAAAAATCCAGCTATTGTTCTGTTACCATATCTTTCAACTTCCTTTTCATATAATTCAGGAAGATATTGTTTAGCCCACCCGTCATTTTGAATATCAAGGTAATTACCCGTCAATGTCATTTTTGATTGGGCAGGGTTAACTATACTGCCAGCCACTGGGCCAGCAAAATTTACGTTTGTTGCCATTTTTTAATTAATTTTTTTTAGTTTAATAATTTTTTAACTTTAATTTTAGCTTAGAATTATCATCACCTGAAATAGCTCTTACTTTTATACCACCGGCATTAACAAATCCATCTGCAGTTTTGCGAGGATCCATATTAATATTTTTTGCGTCTGCTGTCATTTCTTTTACAGCGTCTGCTTTACCTTGTTGATAAAAATGAGTTGCTATTGAATCAGGATTAGAAGCAGTAAATAAAGCTTTATGGAAATCAGCAGAGCCGGTAAGGAGCGAGTCCTGATTGACAAATTTATCAAAGACACTTGATATATTCTGCGATTTTACTTTATTAACATCTTTTACATTAAACCTATATTTTTTGTCTCCAACATTAAAATTAAAACCTTTAAATTCATTGTTAAAAACTCTACTAGTTTCTTTTGCAAAATGTGTTGTTTGCTTTTGTAATAATTCATCAGCTTGTTTTTGCTCAGTATTATAACGATTAAAAAATTCTATTGCTTTTTGCTGTTCAGGTAATAACTTAGAACCCAACTTGACTTCTTTGTAATATTTATCCTTCAACCCTGTCAAAAAGTCTTTAGCACTTGCAATCGCTTCTTTATGAGCTAATTTTTTTCTTTTAACATCTCTTTCTTCATCTATTTCTTCATCATAATCAAAATTATCTTCTATTAAAAAAGATATTTCATCATAACTGAGATGTGGTTTTGTTTGCTTATAGTATTCCCTTAATAAAGTATTTTCATCTACATTACTATAATCTGCATTTAATCTTGTATAATCTTCTATGCTTCCACCAGTTTCATTCATAAACTTTACTAACTCTTGAATATTTTCTGGTAAGTCTACAGGCTCTTGTGTTTTTTCTTCCTGTAATATTTCTTCTTGTTGCGGTGTGGGGTCGGCAGCTTCAGGGCTTCCTGCCACTCCTGCCTCGTTAGGGTTATCTGTTTCATCGGTTATTTCTTCTAGAATTACTTCTTCTTCGCGTACTCCTTGCAATTCCATTTCGGTTTCTTGCCCATCTTCTTCATTCTTGCTGCTTCCGCGTAGCACGCCATCTTCTGTTTTTTGTTCTTGAACGGCATCTTGTTCTTGGTTTTTAGTTTTACTTAAATCTAATTTAATGACTTCGTCTTTTTCAACTAATGTCATTTTTTCTTTTTGAGCTGGAGTCGTTACTTCGTCTTCCAACACTTTTGCTTTAATTTCTGCCATAATAAAATATTATATAATTATTTAAAAATTTATCTTGGATCAAATTGCTCTAATCCAAATCCACCTAAGTTATCCATACCCGCGGATTCAAAATTTTTAGGTGGTTTACCAGATTTTCTCTGGTCTATTAATTCACTTTGTTGCGATGCTTGTATTTTAGTTCGTTCGTCTTTACGATCTTCTTTAAACTTCTCTTTATTGTTAATTACATTAGATTCAGCTTCTTTAAGCTTCATATTTAATTCAAACTCAAATTGCATTAATTCTTTTTTAATAGCTGCTTCTCTTTCTAATTTTTGAATATCAAATTGAGATTGTGCTTGTGCAATTTGGACTTTGCTTTCAGCAACACCTTGCTGTTTTTGTATTTCAGCCGCCGCTGCTGCTTGGGACGATTGTGCATTAGCTTCGGACTGTGCTTGTATATTTTGTTGTTGCACTTGCCTATCTCTATCAAATTTCTTTTTTCTTCTTACTTTTAATAATTGATTAGCAAGTTTTAAATTTCTAACTTCTCTAACATCAATAGCATCTTCAAGATCTATTTGCTGTTGTTGAATAGCCATTTGAATATTGTTTTCTAAAAGTTGTTTTTCTTCTACATCAGGGGCTAACTCTAAAAATATACCAAAGTCATGCGTATGCAATTCTTTTATTTCATTTAAATTACCTACATTAAATTTACCTAAGGATTGCATAAATTGATTATTTGTGTTAGAGTATTCTAATACATCTGCAATTCTTAAAGACACAGCTTCACCTGTTTTTAAAGTTAAATATAAACCACCTTGTAATATGTGTCTTGTTGCTGTATTACTATTAGCTGCTGCAATTTTTTGTAAACCAACTAAAGCATTTTTATCAGGTGCACTGCCGTCTCTTGCTTCATTTAATCCTGTAACATCTCTCATAAGTTGCAAATAATAGTTATAGCTATTTATTAAACTAGCTATTTTATTATTGCCTCCACCTGTTCTTAATTCTTGAATAGGCACTCTACCTGGATTAACATCCCCGTCTTGCGTCATTGATCTACCTATGACACTACCAGTTTGAAAATACATATTCAAAGCCTCTTGCGGATTATAATTTGTGCCATTACCTAAATCCACTTCGGCAAGGCCGTCCGCATCTAAGTATACACCATCTGGTACTAGTCTTGAAAGAACTTGCTGTAATTTTAAATGCGTTATTTGAATCATGTCTGCGAATGATGTCATTCTTCCTACTAATGATTCAGGCTTTCCTTTATATATTCTTGGAGCTACAATATTATAACTCATCTGTACTTTTGTAATATCCGACTTAGGACGAGTCATATTAATACATTTTCTCCATTTTAACACTTCCCCGTGGCCTACAATTTTAGCTCCTTCGTATAAACACTCTATAGCCCTATTTACTTTTTCAAACCTAGGCTCACTTGATTCAGGAGGATTAAAGGTGTCATCTTTTTTAATAGCTTTTTGATAACCACTATTACCTTCTTTTATTTTATAAACTTGATTTTCAAAAGTTTTATATTCAAAAAATAATACATAAACGTAATTATTATCTGTTGAATTAACAGTTGAAAATTTATCACGTAATTTTGAAGAGCTAGAACCATAGCCTTCTATTTTCATTACATCTTCATCTGTTAAATTAGGAAATTGTTTTTTAAGTTCTGGTATAGTTAATCTTTTAACTTCTCCTACATAATATAAATCATCAAAATATGGTGATTCTGTATATGAATATACTATATCAGCAGGATCTACATAATCAATTTTTATTCCTTCTGCGGTATTGAAACTATTTTTAACGCAACCTATACCTAACACAGCTATATCGTAATCTAATCTTTTTTTAAGTAAATGATATTTGTTTAAATCAAATACATTTGTTAAAGCTTGTTCTTGAGCAATTTCTATACTTTGCTTATAGTTTAATTGCATATGCAATTCTAATTCATCTTCAGACTCGGGTAAATTATTAGGATCATTATTAAATGTATTTAAACCCGTTTGTGCTTGTACATTTTGCTTGAACTCAAATAGACGCATGTCTTCCAAATAGCTTTTAACATAGTTTGTTCTAGCTTCCGAAGCAACTCCATCAACTGAATACGCTTTTAAATTATAAGTTCTTTCTTGTATACCATTTACAACTATATCTACAAACTTAGGTATAATAGGAACAGGCTTCCAATCTAAATTAAGATATGACAAATCGCCATTAATTGATAACTCGTTTTTATATTTTTCCACACTTTGTTCACCTCTTGCGTATAGTCTTAATCTATGAAATTGATCTCTATTTGCAAAATAACGTGCATCTGATCCGTCTTTTCTAAACCATTCTGACTCTATAGCATTAGCTACTTCAAGCCCGTATTCTTTGCTGGATTTCTCAACGTCGCTTACAGCTTGACTTGGAAAAATGCCTTTTTTTATTACTTTAGCCATTTATCGTATTATTTTTGAAACATTTCCTTTATTATTATATTTAGCAAAACTAAAATTAACTTTATTTTTTAATTCAATATTTGGGCGTGGCGTGTATAAATTTTTATTGCATGCCATTATTGCTAGCCCAGAACTTATCGCTGCATCAAATTTTGTTCTTTTATTTATATCAAATTTAGCCCAATCGCCTAATGTTATGTTAAAATACATATCTCCATATTGCCCGTTTTCTTTATGCCCAACATGATTATTAATATAACTTTCAATAGCAGCCGCGTGTGCCTGTCTAATATCTTCACTTGAGTTTGGTATACCGCCTATTTCTTTTTCTGCTACCGATAATCTATTCCAAACTTTATCAGGTCTATTCATTGAATAACCTCTATAACCTCTTCTTTTTAAATAATATAACAATCGAGGTTTATTATTT
>TARA_R100001460_G_scaffold74118_5_pt1 | contig 18195 bp, 20 predicted proteins | sample TARA_R100001460 | Tara Oceans TARA_R100001460 (sample SAMEA2622190) | marine metagenome | biome: marine biome (ENVO:00000447); feature: surface water layer (ENVO:00002042); material: "saline water (ENVO:00002010), including plankton (ENVO:xxxxxxxx)" | depth 5 m | reverse complement strand
ACAGATGAGTATGACAGATATAAAAAGAACTATGACAATCCAGAAGATACTATGCAAATATTTAGAGATGTAGAACCTGGTAGAACAAAAGTACCTAAGCAAGGATTTAGAGCAGAACCTACAGTTTTATATGAACCTATTATGTCAGGTGAAGCAGGCAATTATGAATTTAGTGGTGAGTATAACGATAGAGTTAAAGACATAAGTGATAAAACATACAAGACTGTAAAAGAAGCAGGCGGTGCTATATCAATAATTAATAATGCTACAGGAGAAGTAGAACAAAAAGTTGTAACAGATAGTGAATTTGTACAAATATCAGAAGGTCAATTAGAAGGTGGATACACAGTAATACAGAGTCAAGAAGCAGCAATAGTAAATCAAGCAAAAGAATCTTTATTAGGACAAAGTGCGTTTTCTGGTAATTATGGTTTGTTTGGTGGTATTACACCAGGATATTCTGTATATAAGAATCCTGATTTAGCAGCAGTGTTTGAAGAAGGCAGAGAACTTACACCTAGTGACATGGCAGCAGAAACAATAACACTTACAGAAGAAGATGTAAAAAATAGATATGGTAATCAAGATCATATACAAATAGGTTTTAACATGTTGCCACAAGAGAGATTAGCTGTACAAACAGATTTATTACAAGCAGGATATTTAAGTTATGATGATTGGTTTTTTGAGCAAGGTAGTTGGGGATCAGCAAGTCAATCAGCTATGTTATCAGCTATGACAAATGCTAATTATGAGTTAGCAGATATAGGTACACACCTTGCAGCAGAAAAAGATAGATTATATAAACGACCACCTTTACTACCTAAAGTGTTTGTAGAACCTAGTCCATCAGCTATAAAGACAGAGATAGATGGTGCATTACGTTCTATAGGTATTGACAGAGAATTGTCAGAAGCAGAGATGGTTGCTTTATCAGATTTTTATGTATCTAGTAGTAAGAACTACGAAACAGCAGTTGCAGATTTTAACAAGAATTATGATTTAGCGCAACGTATGTTTCCAGGTGCAGATAAAAACCTTACTGTTCCAGAGACACCGACTGCTAGTCTAGAAGAATACGCTGACGGCTTATTTGGTGCAGAATCAGCAGCAATGGAAAAAGCTGAAAAGGAACGTAATGATCTTAGCTACTTGTTTACTACTCTCGACACTATGTCCAGGTTGGCTAGTGGTTAGCGAACAAGATATGACAATATCTCCTGAAGGTATTGAATTTTTAAAAAATAAAGAAAAATTAGAATTAGAAGCATACGACGACGGTACAGGTGTGCAAACTATTGGTTATGGTCATACAGGTAGATCATCTGGTACTCCAGTAAAACCAGGCACAAAAATAACAATAGAACAAGCTGAACAATTATTACTAAATGATTTAAAAGAACACGAGTTAAGAGTAAGAAATCGTATGAATAATTATGGTATTACATTAGATCAAAGAGCTTATGATTACATGGTAATTGCAACATTTAATAGAGGTAGCGCTGTAGCAAATGAATCTTTTTACAAAGCAGCAGCTAATAAAGATTATGGAAAACTTGCTGTGCTTATGTTAGATAGTATTAGTGGATCAGACAAAAATGTAAAAGAAGGTTTAACAATAAGAATAAACGATGAAATAGAGTATTTACAAACAGAGCCACAACCTACAACAACTACTACATCTACTACAACTTCTACAATTCCTAGCACTACAACAACTACAACACCTAAGGTTGAAGATAACGAAACACCTTTAGAAGATGAACGTAGAAGAAAACAACGTGAAGCGTTAGCAAAAAAAACATTTATAGAAGATGACGTAGAAGAAGTATTTAAATCTTTCCAAACTATTGTTAAACAATTTTTTGGCATAATACCTGGTGGTCCTAAAGCAGAAGGTAAGTATGGATTACTAGGTGATCAAATATCTAAGATGGTAAAGAGGGACTAATGGCAAGAGATCCAAAAGACGATCCATATTATAATCCTGATTTTTCTCCTGAAGTAAATGAAGTTACAAATGATTTTACGTACAAAAAATTTGCAGATAAACAAGTTACTGGTGACGCAGTAATAATAAGAAAAAGAAATAACTTAGGTGATTTTGATGTATTGCTTATTAAAAGAAAAAGAGGACCACATCAAGGTGGATTTGCATTACCAGGTGGTATATACGAAGAAGGTATGGATACACTAGAAGATTTTATTGGTAGAGAAGCATTAGAAGAAGTTGGTTTACAAGAGTCAGATATTGTAAATAGTTTTGACTTAGAACCTAAATTAGACAGATTTGATTGGGACGCAAGAGCAGGTAAAGGTGTAGATGTTTATGGCAAAGTATTTATAGTAGATGGTGACTTTGTACCTATAGCAGCAGATGACGCTTTGTCAGCACAGTTTATAAATATAGATGATATTGTAAGTGGCAAAGTAGATCTTGCATTTGGTCACGCAGAATGGATATTTGATAGCTATGGTCGTGGTAAAGCAGCAGAATTTACTGTAGGTAAAGGTCGTGACGATCACATGAAACTTGCAGAAATTGTTAAAGAAAACAAAAAACGTAACCAAGATTTTATATTAGAAGTAAACGAAAAAAGAAAATTTGATAATTTTAATATTATTGATTTAACACTAGACAGTGAGTTTGATATGTCAGCACCAGATGATGTTGGTGAATTATTTAAAGCTGATCCAGAAGTAAATCAGTCAGGCGCTATGGACGCATTGTCTAATGCACTTCCAGATAATTTAGATGAAACAGATTTATCTGATGAAGATAAACGTATGATAGAAAAATACAGAGAAGATAAAGCAGACTTTGAGAAATTAGTAACAGAAGGTCAAGCAGAAATAACAGATGATGACATTGCAGATTTAGGACTTGAAGAAAATGATTTATCTGACGGTGACGCAATGACAGAAAAATTTTTAGATGAAGGTGATAGTTTAGATTTAACAGATGAAGAGAGAGCAGCATTACTAGATGATATTGAACAAATAGACAAAGCTAATGATCCTAGAAGGTTAGGCGGATTAGATCCTAATGCAGAAATACCTGATTCACCAAAAGATCTAGGTGACGAAGATTTACTTGATCTAGCAAGAGAATTAGGAATAGTAGAAGAAGGACCTATGGATATATCAGGATTGTCTGATGACGCAAAAGGTTTAATAGGTGATCTTGCTGATGATGAAACAAAAGCACAGTTTTATGATTTAAATGATATAGAAAATTTTGCTAATGGTAATCAAAGAATTTCAGCAGAACAAGCTAAAGAACTACAAGATATGACTGGAATGTTTCTAGATAAAACAGATGAAGTAGTAAATAAATTACCAATAGAAAAAGTTGTTAAAACTAGATTAAAGAAAAAATTAGCAGAAATGACAGTAAAATGGACAACATTTTCTGGTGCAGGTGAGTTGTTAGATATATATGAAACAGGTGTTTTATTGTTTTACGGACTTGTTGCAGCAAAACCAGAGCTAGAAAAACTTGCTACAAACTATATGATTGATATGTACAACACAATGGCAGAGCCATACGGTGCAAAAATTAACAGAGAAGAATATACACCTGATTGGAATTATATAAACGAGCAGTTAGAAAACGCAGAGAAGATTACACCTACAGATATAATTATTAAAAAAACAGGAGAAGTTATAGAAGGTGCTGCTGAAACTGGTATGGTTACAGGTTTTGGCTATGTACCAACAACTAAGGATAAATTGAACAAAACATTGGTTCAACCAAAACCAGTAGAAGAGAAGGTTGAGGATCCAATGTATGATAGAATAAGAAGAACATTTAGTGGAAAGTTTACAAAGTAAATGCCAGTAGTAGAGAAATCAGAAAATAAATTAATAAATACTATATCTAAAGATTTTGAGATATGGGAAGAGATAACAGAATTTGGTAGTAAATTTTATTTAGTAGCACAATTACCTGAATTTGAAGGTGCCGCAGGTGCTTTTACATGGCGTTATGATATAACAGATTATAACGTTATAAAGGATAAAACAGCTAGTGGGGATTTAGTAGCAAATGTTGTTGTTGATAGTAATTACAATATTGTAGAAGGTACTTCAGATATTACAGGAGAAGAATATAACAATAGTTTTTATTTTGGTAATGCTAGCCAGTTATTATTTAACACAGCAGAACCAGGCGCACAACCTTATGATCATCTTGTAAATGCACTTATGGAAGAATCCAAATATAGTGAATGGATATTATCAGAGACTGATGATGGTAGATTAGATTTTTTAGCAATAGCAATAGAAGCAGCGTTAGAAGGACAACAAGTACGAGCAGCAGATTTAGAACGTACTACATGGTGGCAAACACATACACCTCAAGAGAGAGCAGCGGCAGAATTATTTGCAAGTGATCCTGCACAATACGCACAAAAATCTTTAAATGCACAACAAACTATTGTTGATGGCATGATTGCAAGAGGTGTGCAAACAATTAATCCAGATGTTGTTGCAGGTCTTACTAAGTTAGTAAACACAGGTGTTATACCTGATGATCAAGAACTAGGAAGAATACTAGACAAAATGGTTAATGATCGTATTAGATATACAATAAGTCCAGAAGTACAAGCAGTTCTTACAGGACAAAGTTTCGATACTATTTTAGCTACAAATGAATTAGCAAAAACAATTGATCAAAAAATAGGACCTGGTGCTAGTGAGAACTATGATTTAGAAGCAATACTACAAGAAGGTCAAGCAAATCCTGCGTGGTATAACGAAGTATTTATACCAGAATTAGAAGGTGCATTTCAAAATAAATATTCACAATTTAAAGGTACTAATGTTAAAAGTTATGAAACTGCTGCGGGTGCTTTTAGAAGTGAATGGATTGGTATTACAGGACAAAGAGCTGATGAAACTACAAACGAATGGCAAAAGTTTTTAGCAACAAATGATGTCAAAGAACGTGAAGATATAGCATTTGCAGCTGCAGCAAAACTAGGTACACAAAAGTACAGAGATACTTTAGAAGCAAGAATGACAAGCGTACTAGGTAAAGCAGGTCAAAGAGCTACAGGAAATAGTAGATTCTAATGAGTATATTACAAAGATTTTTAGAAATAGAGAGACAATATAGACCACCTACAAATCCTGTATTGACTGGCGATAGAGAGCTAAGTGCTGATGATGATATAGGTGCTATTAGAGAAGAAGCAGCACAAAGTGAAGCAGTACAAGCTGCAAGAAGACGTAGAGAGTTTATAGCACAACAAGAAGCCGATAGACAAGCAGCAGCATTAAGAGCGCAAGAAGAAGCTGCAGCAGCACAAGCATTACAAGACGCAGAAGCAGCAGCAGCAAGAGAAGCAGAAGCTGCAAGGATTGCTGCACAAAACGCAGCTAATGAAGCAGAAGCAAGAAGACTTGCACAAGAAGCAGAACGTTTAAGATTAGAGCAATTACGTCTACAAAATTTAGCTAACAATCAACCACCACCTCCTCCTCCTGGACAACAAATAATAATTCCTGGTGATCCTGTAGAAGACTTTGATGGTTTAACATTTGCAAAAGAAAATTATTCATGGTTAGGCGATGAACTTATAACAAAATTTATAGATGAATTTAATACAAACGGTGGTGATGAACAAGAAGCAATAAGATCTGTAAGAACTACACAAGCATACAAAGACAAGTTTCCAGGTATATTTAGAGAAGATGGTGTAACTATACGTTCAGAATCTCCTACACCAGAGTTAGATTATATAAAAAGAAGAGAAGATTATTCTAACTTATTACAAGATTACAATTTAAATCCTGACTTTTTTGAAGGACAAATTGAAACATTATTTATGAATGATGTGTCACCTAGAACATTTGAAGATAGATTAAGTACAGCTTATAACGCATTGTTTAATCAGTTCGACGCAGTAAAACAATACTATGTTAACAATTATCCTAATGTGTTTCCTAGTACAGAAGACATAACAGATGAAACTATATTTGCTAGTTTTATATCAGAAGACTTATCAGAAGAAATTATTCAACAACGTGTAGATGTATCACAAATTGGTGGTGCTTTTGCAGAACAAGATTTTGCCATATCTTCAGAGCAAGCTACAAGATTAGTTAGCGCAGGTTTGACAGGTACTGGTGCGCAACAGTTAGCAGCTAGAGCTGAAACACAATTACCAAGACTACAAAGATTAGCTAGAAGATTTACAGGTAGAGAAGATATATTTGGTTTGTCAGAATTTATTGAATCAGAAGTATTCGGTTCAGGTGTAGCAGATCAAATAAGAGACAGACTAGAAGCAGAAGCACAAACAGCATTTACAAGAGAAGGTGGTGCTGCTGTTACTGCTGCAGGTGTAACTGGACTAGAGGAGGTCTAATGTTTAAATGGGTAAGAGCTAGAAATAAAAAAGGTCATTTTATATCTGACAAGGCATGGACTTTTTGGAATGACGCTTATAAAATTAAATTAACACAACAAGGAAAAACTATCGTAACAGTGATTTTATGTGTTATAATAATTGTACTGGCGTGGTCAGTTTCCGCCAGATAAATAATAGAACGACAACTCTGGATTAGGTTCCTACGTCTGATCCACGTAATAAATTCGTAGAGGTGTTGTATGCGATGTTACAGCGCCCATTCAACATGTAATAAAATACTGTAATCACTCCCAATATGTACCACACCTTATTGGAGTTAAGTGTAATAGTGTGAGAAATGGAGAATATCAATGACTGATAATCAAGAAAACGAGACAATGGAAAACACAGAAAACAACGAAGGCATAAAAGGTTTAAGGGATAAACTTAAATCTGTAGAAGCAGAGAATAAAGAACTTAAGAATGTCGTTAAGACTTCTTTGTTTAAAGATGTTGGATTAGATCCCAACTCTGGCACAGGTAAGATGGCTTACGATCTTTATGATGGTAAACCAGATACTGCAGAGTTAGGTGCATGGTTAAAAGAAACTTACAATATTGATACTGAAGTACAGCAGAACAACGAAGTAGCTGCTGCGAAGATCATGGAGAGTGACCAAAAACTAGAATCTATACAGCAATATTCACAAGCTATTAAAAATCCTGACATGGCAGAACGTGTTAATGAAATTATTTCTGATCCGAATACGTCAGTAAGAGATAGTCTTAGAGCAAAATTAGCTTTACAAGAACAAGAGAAACGCAACTAAACAACAAGACGCAAGTCTAGAAGGGAAATAAAATGGGTGCAATATCAGGTGCAAATCCGATAGTCGCTAGTGATATCAATAACTTCACTGGTGAATTATTTAAAATAACACCACATAGAACTCCTCTCCTTGCAGCAGCAGGTGGTTTGAACGGCGGAAATGCTATTAATAGCACATTCTTCCAGTTTCAAACACAAGACAATGCAGTTGTTACTTCCGTTACTCCTGATGACGAAGGTGGTTCACCTAACTATTCAGGTAGAAACAGAAGCGCACAACAGGGCGTTCTTCAGATTTTCCACGAAGCAGCACAAGTATCTTATACAGCACAAGCTGCGTCTGGTGAAATCGTACCTTTCCAATTATCTGGAAACTACAAGAACTCCGATCCTGCATTATCTTTAGAGGGTAATAACGCAATCTCTGATGAGTTAGCTTATCAGATGGAATTAGTACTGGAAACAGTAGCTAAGAAGGTTGAGTTCCAAGCATTTAATGGAACATACAACGACGGAACATCAGGTGATCGTCAAATGAGAGGTCTTAAAGCACATCAAGATCTATCAGGCGGTAACTCTGTAAATAACGACGACGGTGCAGGTTCTCCTGCCGCACAAAAAATCAACTGGGACATCATTGCTTCTGCAATGAAAACTCTTTATGACGCAGGTGCGCCAATGAGACAACCAGTTCTTTTCGTTAGCCCAACAATGTTGTTGGATCTAAACAAAGAATTAGTTAAAGCAACAGTCGGATCTGTTAATTACGGAATCCTACCAAGAGACAGAAATGTTGGAGGTGTTGACATTGATACAATCGTTACACCATTCGGTTCATTAGGTCTCGCATTATCTGACTACTTGCCTGCAGGAACCATTGCCGGTTCTAAGCAAGCATTTATCGTTGACCTTAGCTTTGTCAAACCAGTATTCCTTAACATTCCAGGTTTCGGAACTATGTTTGTTAGAGACTTAGATCAAAACGATCAAGCAAGAATTGCAAAAGCAGTATATATGGAAATGGCGTTCGATTTCGGACCTCAACAATATCACTGTGCAATTGACAACGTAGTTGGTTAATCCAACTAATTAGATTATTCCAAGACCGCTATATAAACGTAGCGGTCTTTGGAGTATGTTAAAATAAGGACACAATGTACGGAAGAACAAAAAGCGAAGTAGCTTTAATTGATATATCAGAAGACGCAAGCAACAGTATCGCAGTTAATTGTGATAACATGTTACTTTGCGGTATAGTATTCCCGTCCGCTATGACAGGTACAGCTGTTACATTTGACTATTCAGTCGATGGAACAAACTTTGTAGATGTTAAAGAAACAGACGGTACCGAAGTATCCTACACAGTAAGTGCAGGCGACGCAATAAGAATCGATCCTAGTGGTTGGGCTTTTGCAGGCGGAGGTTTTTTAAGAATCACATCTGGATCAACAGAAGCTGCTGACAGAAAAATTAAATTATTATTTAGAACTGCTTAAGGAGTACCATGTCAACGTTTGGTCAACTTATAGACAGAACTTATAGAGAATACCTTAGACCTGTAGAGGAACAAGAACCTCTTACACAGGTTTCTAATACAGATAGTATTACAGGTGGCACAGGTCTTACGGCTTCTGCTACTTCTATTACATATCAAGCAGGTTTATTAACACCGGAAGAAGAAGAATTAATTGGTGCAGGTTCTGTTATAGAGATAGGTCAAGAACTTATCATGGTTGAAAACATTAACACTGTTGCCAGAACACTTACAGTAGAACGTGGTAGATTAGGTTCTACAGCTGCTGAACATGCGACTGGTACAGATATAATTATTAAACCTAAATATCCTAGAATTAACGTAGCTAATGCTATTGGAGATCAAGTTATAGGATTATTTCCTGCACTTTATGCAGTAAAGAAAACAACATTAACAACTTCATCTACACAATTTGTAGAAATGCCTGCAGGTACACAAAGAATATTACAAGCAAAAATAGATAACTCTACTGCGGGTTCTACTACAACTGTATATAGTGACGTAGCACTAGAACTACTTACAGATTTCACACCATCATCAACAGAATGTGCTGTACAGTTTCCATCAGCACCTACATCAGGTAAAAGTGTATTTGTTGTATTTGCTTCTAAATTTACAAGACCAACAACAGAAGCAACAGATCTAAACACTACATCAGGTCTAGAAGATTTTCATGAACAAATTGTTATGGTTGGTGCTATAGCACAGTTACTATCAGAACTAGATGTTGATGTTACAACACAAGACTTTATAACAGAAAACTTAGAACAAAGAGGTATACCTGTAGGTTCTGGTGAAAGATTGCGTAATGCTTTATTAAGATATTACGGAGTGTTATTAGACAGAGCGAGAAGAGAACAGAGATCAAGATTCCCACAAGGTGTAGAACTTTACGGAATTAGTTTTACCTAATGCCTATACCAAATACATCAAATGTCGACAGGGCATTAGCATGGGGATACCAGGCACAAATATCAGACGGTACTACAGACTTACTACTTAGACTTGCTGTAGCACCAGGTAGAGAACTTAGTGTTACAACTGCACCATTAGCTGCGCAACAAATTAACACAGCACAAACACCAGAAGAATTTAGAGCAGAGTTTGGTCAAACTTATGCAAGATCAGATTTTACTGGCGGTGCAGGATTAGACCAGGCACATGGTAGAAATGCAGCACCTAATGATTTTAGAAGATTTTTTGATAGTAAAGGTGTAGATGTATTTAAGAATGCAGGAGAAAAAGGTGACGCATATAGTTTATGTTTACATAAAGAAACAGAAGCTGTAGCTGCACATGCAAGTACAGAAACATTCCAAAGCATGGTAGAGGTTGACGATACAATTATTTTAGCAAGAGACGAACAGATATATAAAACAACAGATAATTTTGCAACTGTCACAACACACAATCAACTTGTAGGTCCTACAGGAAGTAAGATAGTAGACATTGCACTAGATGGTTCTAATCTTTATATTGTCAAAAACAATGGTACAGATTCAAATATATACGTATGTGATTTATCTGCAGGTTTTACGTTTTTAGATTATTCAGGTAATTTATCAGGTAGAGTTGTAGAACAAATTTTTGTTGTTAAAAATATTGTTTTATCAGCAGAAGCAGATGGTAAGTTATATGAACTTGCAGGTACAGGATCACCTACATTAATAAAAGATTTACCACCAGGTGAGAAGTGGGCAGCTGTAGAAGACGCAGGTGCAGTTATATTAGCTGCAAGTGATGGCGGGTATATATATTCTATAAAAGAAGGTACTAGCGGATTAGAACTAGCAGGACAAACATACATAGAAAACGAAGAAATAGTAGATGTTTTAGAAACTAATGGTATTATATTTTTCTCTACAGCAGAGTCAACATCAGCAGGCGGTAAGGTAGGTAGATTATATAGAGGTGTATTAAGCAATGATACTAATTTGTATAATGTATCTAACAGACAACTTATAAAAGAGTTTGGTGCTGACGACAGCACACTAGATCATTCACCACAAAAATTCTATGCAACAAGGGATCAAGTATATTTTGGTGTTATAGACAGTGCAACAGAGACACATTTGTATTCTATATATTTACCAACATTAGGTTATGCCAGAGATAAATATTTTGTTACTTCTACGTCAGGTAAAGTTTTAGATATAGTTGTAGCTAAAGATCAATTATTTTTTCTAGTAGCAGGTGTAGGTCTAGTACAGGAAGCAAGCACGTATGTATCAGATGGATATTTAATTATGTCTTCTGCTGACTTCTTTACATCACAACCAAAACAATGGGTAGGATCTAGACTTTATGTAGATACAATAGGAAACAATACATCTGTACAAACTGATTTTAGTAATGATCTAAATGATTTAACTACACCTACATCTACAAACTATGCAACAATACAAAACCTTGAACAAGGAGAAGGTGGCGACGAAGTTACAATACAGAACGTTGTTGCTAGATGGTTTATACCTAAAATAACATTACGTTCTAATGATGGTAAAACACATACACCAGAAGTTTATTCTTTTGCTGTACGTGCATTCCCAGAACCGGAAGACGTTATATTACGTTTACCTGTTAACGTGTCAGATAAATTAGAACGACCTGGCAAGAGAGGTAAAATTATACCTGGTGCCGGTGCTAAATTATTTAACACTTTACAAAGATTAGAAGGTAAATCTGTAACATGCAAAGTTTTTAGACCTGACCTAATTGTGCGTGGTATTCTAGAGAATGTAACATTACCTGTTACTGAAATAGTACAGAGAGGTTCATCTACAGTATTTTGTACAATACAAGTACGTGGACAGCAGGTAACAAATACATTAGATGAAGTTACATCATTAGGTGTATTAGGTGTAGGAGAATTAGGTATATATGAGTTTGGATCGTAATGGCAGATACTAGAAAAGCAGCAAAAGCATTTACAGAGAACGCGTTTGAAACTACGTTAACTTCTGTTTTTAACTCTACTGATGTTACTTTGTCAGTAAACTCTACTGGTAATCTTGCAGGATCAGGTCCTGTATACATTGTTTTAAATCCAGATGACGCAGCTAAAAGAGAATATATATTTATAGACGGCAGCATTACATCTACAACAATGACTACATCAACAGTAGACAATAGATTTTTAGCAGGATCAGCAGCTAGTTCTGGTATTGACCATAGCTCTGGTGATCGTGTACGTATAGCACCTATGTCACAACACTTTGATGATATATGGAATGCAATAGGTAAAGTAGTAGATGTTGATTACAGCAGTGGTACAGCAGAGTCTATAAAAATAGCAGGACCTGTAGATGTAAACAATCAAGTTTTAAGTAACGTACCTGATCCTACAAATCCACAAGAACCTGCAACTAAAGCGTATGTTGACGCAAAAGATATAGATGATGACCTAAGCATATCTGATGGTAGTAATACAGGTACAGTAGATTTAGATACTGAAACATTGACTGTACAAGGTACAGCTAATGAAATAGAAGTTGAATTAACAGGAGATACATTTACAGTAAAACAACCTAATAATGTAACAATAGGTAATGAATTAACTGCAACAGGTCAGATACTTGCACAAAACGGTATACAAACAGACTCTATAAGCGAACGTAATGCAGGATCTAAGATAACAATTAACAGCGATATAGAATTATCTACAGGTAATCAAGCTATTGGTTTTGGTGGCGGTGTTGTAAACAAACTTATTAATGGTAACTTCTCTGTATGGCAAAGAGGTACATCATTTACATCTGATGGTTACACAGCTGATAGATGGAGATTAGGTCGATCAGGCACAGGTACAACTACATTATCACAAGAAGATTTTACTGTAGGACAAACAGATGTTCCAGACAATCCTAAGCATTTTGTTAGACTAACTAAAAGCAGTGGTACATCTAGTGGTTATAATGATTTTATATCACAACGTATAGAGGGTGTAGATACATTTGCAAGCACACAATGTACACTAAGTTTTTATTGTAAATCTGCTTCAGGTACTCCAAACATACAAGTACAAATAGAACAAAACTTTGGATCTGGTGGTTCACCAAGTACAGCTGTAACTACAGATATTAGTACAAGTACAACAAGTGCTAGTTGGACAAAGAAAACATTTACATTTACACCTGCAAGCATATCAGGTAAAACTTTAGGTACTAATGATGAAGGTACAACACACTATTTAGAAATAAGAATAAGAGTAGAAGGTACAAGTAACGTATCTGCAGATTTTGCACAGATACAATTAGAGAGAGGACCACAAGCTAGTGATTTTGTGGTTACAGATTTTGCTACAGAACGTGCTAAATGTCTAAGATATTATCAAAGAATCCATGCTAATGGTTCAGATCAAATAGTAGGTTCTGGTGCAATAACAAGGTCAGACGCTGTTGACGCTTTTGTACCAATAGCAGCACCTATGCGTACAGATCCAACATTTAGTAACAGTGGTGCTTTAACTTTTTATAGATCAACTGACACTTTGAACGTGCCTAGTCCTGGTTTTAACCATCAAACAGGTGGTGTAAACGGTCTAGGACCTGGTACAGGTATATTTGAAACAGACTTCTCTGGTCAACCAGATGGTCATGGTGGTGTGCTAGTCTTAAATAACGGATCTAGTTTGATAGCAGACGCGGAGTTATAATGGGTGAAGATATAGAACTTATAAATTATTGTGAAAAAGGTTACTATCCTGACGGCACACAAACAACATTAAATATAATTTTTAAAAATGGCGATAGAACATGTATACCAGTAAATAAACAACACGGTATATGGTATGACTTAGTACAAGAATGGGTAGCTGCAGGTAATACAATACAAGACAATCCTCCTGGAGGTGGATAATGCCTACAACTAGAGGTGCATGGGAAGCAAAAAATGTAAACGCATTTGAGACACAACTTACAAGTCAAGCAAATGCTTTAGATCTTACATTCTTTTTACAATCTACAACAGGATTACAAGCACCTTTTTATATGGTGTTAGATCCTGATGATAGTTCTGCAAGAGAATATATATATGTTGACGGTAACATAACATCTACAACAGTTGTTACTACAGATATTGCAAATAGATATTTAGATGGATCAGCAGACACAAGTGGTCTAGCTCATATTGCAGGCACAAAGGTACGTATTGTACCTACTAAACAACACTTCGAAGATATATGGGACGCAATAGATTTACTTGTAGATACAGATTATTCTTCTGGTACAAAAGGAACTATTAAAACTTCTGCAATAAATTCAGCACTAACTGATATTTCAGTATCACAAATTGCAGCAGACTCACTTACAACAGAGTCAGAAGGTATTACAAATCAAGATGATGATGTACATATACCTACAAATGCAGCTGTAAAAGACATGTTAGAAACACCTGCAATGGTTGTAGGTAACAAAGAATTAAAAGCATACAAAGAAACTAAACAATCATTAACAAGTTCCAGTGGTGTTGTAGCAATCAATATGGCTAATGGTAATACAGGTGCAATAACACTTACAGAAAATATTACAGATATAGATTTTACAAATGTACCTACATCAGGTGTATCTACATTTACTTTACAAATAACACAACATGCTAGTTCTAATAAAACTGTTGCTATAAATGCTATAACAGTAAATGCAGGATCAAACGTAACTGCATTGACACCAGGTGCTGCAGGTTTTACTATGACTACTGGTGCTAATAAAGTAGATTTACTTACATTTTTATTTGTAGACGCAGCTACACCACTTCTTAATTCATTACAAGATTTTAGTTAAATGCCATTTGGATCAGGTAGATTCGGTTTATCAGGTGGCAGAGACTTATTAATACCACCAAACATAGGTGCAGATCCTAGATACATATTGCATGCTAGTTCCTGGAATACTGGAACCAATACATGGGACGATCATTTAGGCAGTTCAATTACAATGAATGTAGATGGAACACCTACCTACGCAGCAGCAGTAACAGACGTACCATATTCAGGTGGTACTGCTGTAACACTTCCTGCAGTCAGGTTTAATGGTACAAGCGATGGTTTAGAAATAGCCAATTTTCAGATAAATTCAAGCAACACAAGTATATTTTGGATTTCTAGGTGGGGTGATGGTGTTTCAAATAGTAATTCAGAAGGTGAAGGATCACCAATAAGGGCATTTAACTCTGGTGGTAAGACAAGTTATTTTGGTCATCAAGAACATGGTGATGGTCAATGTAGAGTGATGAACACAAATATAACACCAGATGGTAGTGGGAATGGTAGTACAGCGTCAACGTTAAGTTCAGCAGCAAATGGTGGCAATTGGTATGTGCATGGTTTTAGATCTAATACTTCTAATCAAGCAGAAGCAGCATACATAATAAGGGCAAGAAACGCAATAGGTGGTGGCACACTTAATACACAAATTACTAAACAAGATGTAAACAGTGGTGATTCAGGTTTTAGTGGACCTATGACTGTAAATAAAGGTAATGAGTTCAATGGTTATTCTCGTTCTCCAGTTGATATAAATAGTATATATTATTACAACACTGGCTTATCTGATACACAAATCAGTGATATTGTCTTGTACTTAGGTAACCTTGTCGGATTAAACTAATGGTATACTTTTAATTATGTCAATGTTATTAATGCTTAAAGAAGGTGGCACACTAGGTATAGACGGTAATCCTATTGATGAAGATATAGATTTATTACCTGACGGTGGTGGTTCCAACGGCAAACTTACACTAATTGAAACTCAAACACTAGGTTCTGCACAAGCAGAAATTAATTTTACGTCATTACAAGCTGATACATTTGATACACACATTCTTATAGGTGAGTTAGGTACAGATGGTACTGACGGATCACAATACGATATAAGAATGCAGTATTCTGTAGGAGGATCACGTATTACAAATAACTCTTATCAACATCGTTTTGTTCAGATTAAAGGTGGATCAGGTGCTAGAAGTACAAGACAAGCTAATCAAAGCTATCACCTTTTACGTGAACAATATGATGATCCTAACGCAGAAAAAAGTTTTAACATATACAATGTAATACACAACTTAGGCAGCACTACATTAGCTGCAACACAAGAGTTTAGAGGTAACTCACATGCTAGTGCTACTAACAGTAGGCAAAGCGTGGGTGGTTATTTCTTTCTTAACACTGGTGCAGTAGACGCACTATACGTATATAGCACTGCAACAAATGGTTTTGCTGCAGGATCTAGGTTATCTTTATATGGAGTAGCATTGTAATGGCAGGTAAGTTAGAAAAAGTCAATACATTTACAGATACTAATGCAGCTTCTTTAACATTAGGTAGTATATTTACTGCTGACTATAACTTCTATAATGTTTACATACGAGGTGGTATTACTTCTGTATCAGACATAGCTTCAGAGAGACCAACGGTAAAAGTTTTAACAGCAGCAGGTGCAGAATTTTCTACAGGTATATACGACTTTACATCTTTTGAATTGAATGGATCTAATCTTACAGACAATAATGCCAATGCTGATCAAGACAGTGGTATTTTAAATATATTAGCTGCAGGAGACAATACATTTTCTACACATATAAAAATATGGAATCCATTATCAACAACATTTTATAAATATATGTGGACAGCTTGCATGGGAACAGGCGGTTACAATAAGGTTGGTACTATGGTTAAGTCACAAGTAGCAGCAGGCGGTTTAAAGATAGAAATAGCAGGTAATACATTTAGTGAAATACATGCAGCAGTTTATGGGATCAAACATACATGAGTGCAAATAAATTAGAACTTATAGAATCAGTAGAAGTAACAAGTAGTACAGCTACAGTTACATTAGGTGGTGCTAATTGGAATAACTCATACGATAGCTATATGGTTATATGTGACGGTGTGACAAATGATTCTGCAGATGAAATACAATTGCATTTATTAGATACATCTAATGCAGAGATTACAGGTTCTTCTGACTACAACTACTCTTTTCAAAGATCAACACAAGGTTCATCAGAAGCAACTGTAAAGAATACAAACACAGATGATATACAAATAGGAACAACAGGCATTGGTACAGGTGCAATGTTTGCTGCAGAATTTTTACTACAAGATTTTAATGACGCAACAAAAGTTTCTACAGGACACATGGACTGTGTGTTTCAGGACACAAGCGGTAAAGTAAATACAGAAACTGGTGGTTTCTTTATGTCAAATGCCACTTTAAATAAAGGTTTATTATTTCGTATCAAAAGCAATAACAATTTTTTAACTGGAAGATTTACAATATACGGTATTGGTTCTTGAATTATGGACTACGTCGTAGGAATTATATTTGGTTATTATCTTAAACGTTTTTTGGATTGGATTAAAGATTTTGCAGAACCAAAGATACCAGAACATTACACAAAAGAAGATTGGGACTGGATCAAGTAATGTCTAACGGCAACGGATTCACAACTAAAGAATACTTACAAATAATTAAAGAGGAGATCGATACAGCTAATACACGCATTGACGAATTGCATGAAAAAATTAACAAGTCACCATCACGCCAAGAAATTTTAGGTTGGCTCGTTGCAATTACCAGTAGTGCTGCATTTCTAAATAGTATAATGTAAGAATGGACGGCTACGCATTGTACTGGAATATATCAAAACGCATGGTTGCTGTATTTATAGCACAAGCATTGAGTGTTATTGGTGCAGGTAGTTTAGTAGGAATTGATGTCATACAGTCATCATTACTTGCAGGACTACTAGGCGTAGCAAATGTCCTAGAGATTCTTGCTAGAAAATATCTAAATGATGGCAAACTATCATACGAAGAAGTTAACCAGGCATTCGGTATTTTAGATAGCAAAACACATAACGACATGAACGGGAGAGAACTCTAATGGCAGATCCTTGCTGCGGTGGTGGTTGCTGCGGAACTAAGTAGGTTCCGTGCTTTACAAATTTAATACACTTGTTCGTCTATGTATTGTCGCGTTCTTAGTAATTCCATTTCCTGTGTTTGCAGATCATGTACCTACGCAAGCACCTTATAATCAATCAGTAACAATAGAACCATCTACTGGTGATTTAACTGTTGGTATATATACTTCTGATGGTTTTGAAGATAGTCCTGCAGAGAAGTATACAATATTTTTTGACATAGATAATGACGTAACTACTAATAGCTATTGTGTATCTACATCATTTGGTCACACAGATAATCTTGTATGGAACTACTATGTGTTTTCTTTAGAAGATTTACAAACATATTTTGAAAATCCATACGGAAACTTTAGATTAAAAATTAGATCAGATAACGATACTGATAATAGTTATTCTGATTTAACAGTACAAGCAAATGTAAATATACCTAATCAAGAACCTTTTGTTGGTGTAGAAAATTGGTCTGCACCTACTACAACTTGTAATGACACATCAACTACAACAACAACTAGCAGCTCATTACCTCCAACAACAGAAGCTGCAGCACAAGA
>TARA_R100001460_G_scaffold9049_4_pt1 | contig 18521 bp, 12 predicted proteins | sample TARA_R100001460 | Tara Oceans TARA_R100001460 (sample SAMEA2622190) | marine metagenome | biome: marine biome (ENVO:00000447); feature: surface water layer (ENVO:00002042); material: "saline water (ENVO:00002010), including plankton (ENVO:xxxxxxxx)" | depth 5 m | reverse complement strand
TGAAAATTGTCCACCCGCTGAAATACTTGGTATGTCTATTGATCCAGGAAACGCTATTTGTGGTGTTTGAAAATTCCTATCAAATATACTAGGAAACGGATCACCAAAACTTCTATTATTCTGAGGCTGTACAGTATTGACCATGCCTTGAATAGATGTATCCACATCTGGCAAAGTACCGCCAGGCAAAGGTGTTCCTTGTGCAACTTGTGACTGGGCACTACCATACAATGAAGGAAGCTTCATTGCCTGTGTACCTAGATTTACTAATCCGCCGACGGCTGCCATATTAGCGGCTTGCTCGGCTGCTCTGGCGTCAGCGGCAATCTGCTGTTGTCCTACAACTTCAGCTAAATCTAAATTGGCCCTAGCATCGCGGAGTCTAGACTCCTCTTTTAGTGCTGCAGTTTCAAGGTTCTGAAGATCTTGAGCCATATCAGTTCTTGCTTGTGCTTGAGCTGCTTCATTAAACACTGCTGCTCTACCTGCTCCAACGGATGCTCCTCTTTGCTCACCCTCCCTAGCTGCTTGAACAATCTGAGCTGCACCTGTTATGCCAGCTTCTCTAGCTCGCTCGTACGCCTCTTTTTGGATTGATCTTCCCTCCATGTAATTAACTTCCAATTTAGCTTTGGCCGCGTCCATTGCTTCTTGAGCATCTATTTCAGCTTGCTTCTGCCTTTCTCTTTGCTTTGCAGCCTGGACAAAACTCCCCGCCGTTGATGCCGCGGACGTTGCTAATCCAATACCTGCTGCTATTGTTGTAAATCCCGCCATATTATAATACTTTAATCATTTCTTGTGTGTAATTGTCTGCTTTAATATATCCAAGCTTCTCATATGTTCCCATCAAACCCTTATGTTTTATAAGAGCATATGAATATTTTTTTCCTGAGTTCTTAGCCAGATTAGTTAAAGTGTCAACTAATAGGATTACAGCGCTATGCTTTTTCTTCTTGCTGTCGTAATTTTTATTTGATATAATCCAATCCACCCAAGCTACTTTTGAATTTGTTACATATATAAATCCTGCACATACAGGAATGTCTTCGTCTAACACTAAAAACCCTCCTTCGCCGTCATCTGGCAGAAAGTCTTTGGCTGGAGGCTCCCATCCCCAGTCCTTCCACCAACCAACTAATACTTCGTCATAGTCAGTGGAATTTAGTTTTCGTATATCAAACTCCATACACTAACAAAGATACTATTTTTTATGGATAGCTTTTCATGATCTCAGCTTGTACAGCAAAGAGCTCTGTGGGTGATGGCCCTTTGTTTTCTATTTGGAACCTACAAAAATGTCCTAGTAGCCCATACGATTCTGCTGTATTGTTTTTTACACCTATAACATATGGATCACCTACTGTTGGATCTTTAGCTCCATTTATACTCGCATCAACTACTATGTTATTAATATTAGATTTTAAATCAATATTAATTTGTGTGACTTTCCCTGCTAGTTCAGGCGTATTAGTAAATTCGTCGTTAAAATACAAGAAATCACCAACACTAAGTATGGAGCCAATATTAATCGTTGGGCTTGATAAAAAATCAAATTGCCTAGCAGAAGCCAAGCCGCTAAATGCACTTGATCTACCTATACCGTTTATAGCTCTAGATGCAAAGTTTGATATTAACGTTGGTGACTGAGTAGTATTTTTAATGTCAGCGTACCAGGATCCCTCTTTAAGCTGAAACCATTCATTACTTATAAATCCACCGCCTTGTATATCAGTGTTTAAAGTCACAGTCCACGGTTCATCAGATTGAAGGTTAATAGTCTTAAATAGCTTTGTAACAATCGGCAACTCATTAATGACACTAGTTACTGTGGAATTATATTGTCTACCGTAAAAGTTGTTTCTGAGTTGATTGGTGTTATGTCTGTATAAATTACCTCCGTTAAATGTGTAAAAAAAGCTGTTCATTCCAACCATATAATCAGGGTTGTATGAATAGAAAGACGGCCATCCTTTTGCCTTTTCACTATACGTTAAGGTATATTGTGGTCCCAAAGGCACAATAGGGCGTGGGACAGGATTTTCAGGTATAACTGTTGGAACTGGCGTAGGAGTAGGATGGGGTGTAGGCGTTGGGGTTGGAGCGGGAGTTGAAGTAGGTGTGGCGGTAGGGTTAAAAGTAGGTGTTGGTGTAGGTGTAGCTTGAACTTCACCCTCTAAACATATTTGACCAAAACCTGATGCTGCTCCAGCTTGGGGAACAATTTCAAATACTAAAATTTCGTAACTTCCTGCAGCTAAAGTGTCTCCAACTACAGGTGCAAACACTGTAACATTAGGGTCAGTGCTAAAAGCTTCAGCCGCTCTAATATCAGGATAAAATCTAACTACTTCTCCTCCATTAGCGTCAAGAATAACACCTTGAGCGCTAATAAATGCATTGTTTCCTCCTGGAGTTAATGAACCACTTTCATATTGGGCGGTAATATTGGGTCTATTATTTGCAGTAAAGGTAAGGTCCGATGGGACATTAACTGACTGCCTAGAGCCAATTATATATTTACCTGTACCGCCTTCATAAGTTTCACCTGTGTTTTGAAACTCATAAACTTCATCACTACAAACCTTAAAAGTAGACATAAAACAAAATTACGAATTTATTTATTAGTGATTTTTATATTAAACCCTCTAGAGTTTCGCTCCACCCTTTCTTTTTGCTATACGCCCATAACATCCAAGATGACGGTTTACTGATGTTTAAATCAACAGTTATAACAGGCTTGTTTAAAAGATAAGTAAAATTTTCATAGTCTTTTCGATAAACTTCTTCTTTTTTGTCGTTTTTAAGTATAAAGGCAGCAAAAGAATAATCTTTTTGTTTAAATTTAGATGCATTAAATTCTATAGTATATTTGAATTTAGGCAAGTATTTGTGGCTTTCTAATCCAGGTGGGGTTAGGTTTTTAATGCAGTGGTCTGTTATCGATCTATCCTTAAATCTAAGGCCAGCGTAAATTTCATAATCAAAAATACTTCTTGCATTACCTACATTAAAACCATCAAAACTTTTTGCATTGCATGGACTGCACACATTGCCATCAACACCTAATAGTGTCCTAGTCCTGTCGTGGGCTCTGTTGTTTTTATCGCCCCAAGTTTTATCATCATCCCAATGCTTTGTCCTACCATTTCTTGTGTACTCATGCCAAGCAATAATTATATTAGGATGAAACAAATCATAGCCATGCGTATAAGCTCTTACAGCTATTGTTATTTCTTCCCCATGAAAATACAATAAAGGATCATGTGGTACTTCTTCACAAAATACTCCTAATGTAAAAGCAAAATGTGCGGAGTAAAATCTTGCAGGAATTGGCTCTTCTATTTTGTTTTGAATATAATAAGGTTTGAAAAATACTATACCCTCCGGTGTAAATTTATCAAATTCCATGCCCCAAGGTTGTTTGTGACGCTCTGCTGGATCATTTTCTGGATTGAAAGACGGTATATAACTAGTGATTAGTGGTTTATTATGACCTTTTTTTTGTAAAGACTTTAGCATTTTAATGCTAGCTGTGTCCCATCCCTTAATAAATCTATGATGAGAATCTATTTGTAAAGTATATGTTTGTCCATTATAATGCTGTTGTATTTGATTTCGAGCCCAACAAGCCCCTAAAGATTCATTGTGAGGTATATCTATAATAATAAAACGACCATCGTCTGCATATTTATGTAGTTTATCCCACTTATCATCTGCATGATGTTGATGAGCAATACAGATTGTTAAATTTTCTGGATGGTCAGCTTTTAATAATAAATCATCTATCGTGGGTATAAGTTGTGGATCTCGATAACTTGCTATTTGTACAAATATAGATTTCATTAGATTTCATTTAATTTAATTAAAATATTATGTAATTAATTTTAAGGCGTAAACTATTAACTGAATGAACCATCCCTTCCAGCATTTCCTGCATAAACTAAATCTCTATCTCTTAAATTGAATGAATCGTCCACACCATCTGAAACTGTATTAGTACATTGAGAGCAGCTATCTACCTTATATGAACCGCTTAATATTACTGCGTTTGCACCAGCAGTTCCAGTTCTTTCAGGTCCTAAAGTGTAACATCTTTGATTAGAAGGAGCATATATTACATCTCCAGTATTATAACCTCGTTGTTGCCAAAATAAAGCAGTTTGAGCGCTGATTTCATTGCCTCCACCGCCTATACATCTATTTAATACAAAGTAGGACTGATTATCAGGACAATTGCTAGCACATCCACTAAAGTTAGGATCAGACGGGCTTCTATTATCATTGTCAACACAGAAAAGGCCGCTGACAGATGGGAATAAAGAAGCGTTTCCAGTTTCTCCCGCTACGGTATAGAAGATACTACCATCTGTTAGTCTAGTAGAACCGCTATATACTGTGGTGGTGGAGAAAATAAAGGACTCATTTGTATCACATCTAGTCAATATATAATTAACAGTTGGAGGACCGACAGGAACTGTTGGGCATCCAGTTTGACCAGGATCTTCCGATATATTTATAATTAAACTTTGATCAACAGAAACTAAAGGAGGATAAGAAGAACTTTCAACATACTTGTAGAAGCATCCGGTCTGCGGTTCAATATACCTCTGATTGTCAGTCAAAGCAGACGTAGAGAATAAATATCTTATTTCAGTTGTATTACATGGAGGACACGGCTCTAATCTGTAATAATATCCTGCAATCGTAGGTGTTGGCGTAGGCGTAGGCGTAGGCGTAGGCGTAGGGGTTGCAGTAGGCGCTGACGTTGGCCCTGGTGTTGGTGAAGGGAATGGCGTAGCGGTAGGGGTAGGCACAGGCGTCGCTGTAATTGTTGGAGTAGGTGTAGCCGTGGGTGTGGGTGTAGCAGCACAGTTGCAGGTTTCTGCAGCTTGAAGTTTCCCACTTACTTGTTGTCTTGCTATTATGTCATCAGAATAAAAACCATCGGGGGCAATTTGAGTTAGCTGCTGATCTGTATAAACAGTGATAGCGTTAGCAAATGTTGCTGTGTCTAAAAAATATGTTCCTACTGCCATAATATTTTAATTTATACTGGACATGATAATGTTACTGTCCACTGAGTACCAGACATTGGGGCAAATACTTTAAGTGTCGCTGTTGTTGTTGATGTGCTCTTAGTAAAGGTAGCGGTTCCGCTCCCCGATCCTTGTATAGTTTCTGGTGGCAAACCTCTTTCTGCCAAAGCAGTATTTAATGCCCCTTGGAATTGTGAATCTCCTCTGTATCCTGTATTTATAACTTCAGACCCATCAAACTCAACTATAAATTTATCAGGAACTCCTCCAGCATTAAAGGTTAGCGTTACAACTCCTGTAGCTGCCCCTAAATTAATAATTTGAGTAGAGGGGAAGCTTTCTCCACCACTGTATCCTGTTTGTGTATTACAATCGAACTCTGGACCAACTGGTACTGTTCCACAACAAGCATTTCTAGCTGATGTAGAGTCATAATTTAAAAACAGTTGAGTTGGACTTCTATAATCCCAAATTAAATATAAAAAGTCACCTAAATTATTTGGCATTGCAAAATCAGCATAATGTAAATCATTAGAAGATACTATTGGTGAAGCCAAACTTGATGCGTTTAATAAAGATAATATTTCATTGGAGTTGTTGGAATATTTTGTGCTTGTTCTTAAAAATCTAAATTGATTAGTTGAGGTGTTAAATGTAAAATTATCGTTTGCTAACTTGTTGCTAATAATTTTTACGTTTGCACCCTCACTTGGTATTGCACCAGACCCTATAATTCCTGTAACTAATGAGTATTGTGAAACTATTGGATCAGATGATGTATCGGATGAAAAAGTTATTTGGTTTGAATGTAGAGGAGATGAAAAAGTACTGTCTTGCCAAGAATATTGATTATGAATAAATTGACCTGCCTCATTATTACTCGTTATTGCTATGCTATATATGTTCAATATATTTTGTGCTGGACACTCAGTTGTTACTTGTATAGTATCTGATACGGTCGAGGTTGTTGTAACTTTTAGAGTTACCTCTCTTACATCTACATTATTTTTATTAAACTCTAATGTACCACTTTGAAAAACCAATCCAGTTGAAAAACTAACATTATTATATATAGCTTCAATAGTATAACCAACTCCAGAATTTGTTGCTTCTGTCCTTATATCTAAACCTGCTTCCGATATGACATCAACTAAACCAGCGCCAGCACTAGGGGTATCAGTTTCACTAATAATGTTATCTTCTACAGAATTTGGAATAACATAATTAATAGCAACGGTGCCTACCTCTTGAGTCACGTTCACACAATATATAGTTTCTTCACCAGGATTTACTAATACATTTTCTGTAGTGCCACATGGCAAACAGTTTGTAAAGGTTGTTACTTGCTCTGAATTACTAGCTAAAACATATTCATTCATATAGGGATCAAACCCACCAAGCTTTTGATTTCCGATACAATCAACAAAGAAGTCTCTAAACCAAGACCTCATGCCAGATTCAGAAATGACTGTTAATATTTCAGGACCTGTGTCACCACCTGTTAATCTTATAACTGCTGCGCGCTTAGAATCAGTAAAAAATTTATTATTACCATAAACAGCAAAACTCTCTGGATTACTACTAATTCCAAACTCTTCATCACGAGCTACTTGTGTGCCTAAAACAGTAGGCACTGAAGTCAAAGCACCACCTCCACTAGCGTCTGTTAACAAGTCTTTGCCTTGTAAAACATATGATATTTTATCTTCTTGTAGGGTAAGTATATCGGTTCTTCTGCCATGTAGCTTTTGTATTGGGCCATATAGGTCTTCAAGCGGTTTAAAATTTAAAAGCCCTAAATTAAATTCATTTAGCTTATTAACATTTGACTCATCATTAAAAACTCCGCTGTATGTAAGATCAGCAAATCTATGTGCTCTTTTATATATTTGAGAAGAGGTAGTGATAACCCTATTTCCAAAATTAATTTCCTTTCCTGTTATAGAGTCTCGGATCTTATAACTTTCGACTCCATTTCCGAATGTAATACAGTTAGCAAACCCCGTGTTTACTATTGCATCTTGTGGAGTAATAGGTTGAGTTGAATTTTGAAAGTTTATAACTTGATTTTGAACATCGCCAGAGTGTTGACCTTGAGAATCAATGGCAAATGATAAATCATTTTCATACCACACATCAGGTAGAGAATCTAGTGGAATGGTTTCAAAAACAATACTAGACTCTTGCCTAACAACTTCTATCTGAAGCCTAACGGTGGAATCGTTACCAGAGGCTGATCCGGCAGCTGCTCGTGTTCCCGTAGCCATTAAAAATGTTTCACCCGTAGTTGTATTCTCAGCAAACCTCCAAAAATTGACAAACATCGCAGTGTCGATTTGCGCATTTCCTTTTCCTCGTAATATGTTTTCTGGATTGGATGTCGACTGAAAATTTGAACTTGTGTACACATTAGTAGTATTAGCGTCTCGACAAGCCACATCTCTACCATCAGACAATGGAAATGGAGGCCAAGAATTACAAGAAACTCCGTTAGCGTTAATTCTGTCAATAACATTTTCTCCCTCGAAAAAAGCTTTAAAGTTAGCATAAGTAGCTGTTGCAACTATTTCATCTTCATATTCATAAAAATGTCGTTCAACTGTAAAGCTGGTTCCAGGTCTAAGTTGGTGATATTTAATTTTTACCACACTTCCTTCAGGCAAAGTATAATCAGCATTAGTTACTGGACTTGTTGCCGAAGGATCAGGAACCGTTACAGGAAAATTAGCAACAGGATATCGATCATTATCGGAGGCTGTCACAGCAGCTTCAGGGTAAGAAACAAAATTTCCTCCTAACTCTGTAGAGTTCGTCGTAGAGAAGTTACTAGGGAATAACTTCATGTAAACACCTGACGGTATAGGTATTTTTTTTGTTGGGTCTAAAGGATTATCAATCTCTAAGAACTGAGACGGTTGACTTTGTTTTTCTAAAACAGTGGTATACGCACATTGAGACAAAGGGCTCACGGAATCTCTCTTAACTATTAGGCGATCGCCCTCTTGTACTTTATTTGCATTTTCACCTTCTAACAAAAAATACACAAAATTACTGTCTGGATCTTGAAAGTAAACGTTAGTGTATATGGTATCGTAATCAGTTTTATCTGGCTTAATAACAAATTTATACCTTGTAGCCCACTCCGGTGCTATTTGAGGCGGTGTCGTTATGCCTCCAGGTATTGTAACTTGAATGGTATTTTGAGTAACTGAATCGCCACAGGATACATGAACAGTGTTTTCAGAGCTGACAAGTGCCGTACTTGATCTATTAAATTCGTCCATGTAAACTATTCCAATTTCATAGCCACGGTTACTGTGTAAGGAATAATTATTTACCGAACTAGAATAAGTTACTTGCGCTGATGTGAATCTATAATATTCGTAAAAAGTCTGTGTAGGTGAACTCAAACTGTCTACGAACTGCATTGCTATAAGCTGTAAACCTAAAAAGTTGCTGTTGGGTGCGCTAAATATTTGAATCGGTTCCCCTGCTGCTGCAATCCCACTAGCTTTTTTGAAATAACTATCTAGTTGGTTTGGAATAGTACAATTTAAAACATCAGTGTAAGTAGCTCCATTACAAGAATTTGCTACAGTTTGTATGTTAGTAGATGATCCCACCTTTGAAACAAAATCGGCACTTTGAGCAAGTTCATGAACGGAAGAGAAGTCTTGTGGCAAAATATAAACAAAACTAAACTCTTGTTGTGTTGTTGTTTCGGAAGGAAAGGGTGTTTGACCTTGAAAGCTAGCGTGTTCAATTGGCAGCACAAAAGTCAAAGAGGACCCCGCTACTAACAGTGTTGGGTCTAATTCTATAGTCACGTCACTATCTGCAATAACAATATAACCCCCGAAATTATATCCACCATTTGCTGTTATAACTGATACATCTTGAGAATTAATTGTATAAGCTTGTAGTGATGCACTAAAATTTAATTGTATTGGAGTATTAAACCTATCTACTAAATTATAACCTTCAACGTAATTACCATAAATTAACCTATTACCCATCAAGGTTTGAGCCTTAGCTATAATCGGAACATTATCGTATAATCTTAAAATTTCGTTTTCTGGTAAAACAGTAAATATTTTTTGACTATCGAATATAAAGGTGGATGTTTGATTATTAGCCAAACCTAAAGTTAACTTGTTTAGTTTTTCGATAACCTTTATTGTAGGATCATTAAATTCTTTAAAAAGTAACTCTATGGATTTAACTAAATTATCGCCCGTTTCAAATGTAATTTCTACAGCATTTGATGAGTTTAACATTCCTTCATTTAAGTAGCTATCAAGGCTAAAACGAAATGATTGCGTTGTAAAAGCTGGTGCACTAAATTGTGAAGTAGCTGAATACTCTCCATTAGCATATTGATATCTATAAGCAAAACAAACAAAACGGTCTTCTAAAAAATTATTATCTGTTGCAGACTTGAAAGGGCGTATAATAGGAGCACTTGTCGGTGGTTTTTTAACAACTAGTAGTGCGTCTGCGTTAAATTGATCTATATAACTAGCCATCAGGATAAAGTGTATGTTACGTCCTCCGTTAAGGTAAGACCAGTTAATGTAACAGAGCCAACTGACTCTGGTTGTTGTGTATCGCCGTTACCATCTGTATAAGACAGAGAGGTAGAATAATTACTAGACCAAGTGCCACTAGTGCCATTATCTCCTGCAATTGTACCTGATATACTTGATGTCCCAGGATTAGATATAGTATTGGCATTAATTAAACCGATAGAAGTGGTCCCTGCAGTTACATCAGTAAAAAAATGTGTCAAAGCTAGTGAAGAAGCTAAATTATTACCTTGTAATCCAAACCCTTTTGTAAAAGTAGTTCCGGAGGTGTAGCAGTCAACACCAGGCAACGGTATTAGAGTTATAGTAGGCGAAACGCCTACACCATATGGATCCAAGCTAGTCGGGCATCCTGAAAGAGTCCCCCGATGAAACCCAATAAATTCATCAACACCGACAATTGATTTTTTGGCTTGAAACTTCCATAGTGCTGTTGTGCCTGATGGCGGTGTTCCGTCTAACAATGGCTCTTGATAACTAAAATTTACGTTTATAAATCTAGGAGGATTGAAATTGTCAGTAAAATATAAAAAATCTCCTATTTTATCAACGCCAGTTATTAACTTTTGTGGATTAAAATTTAAAGTAGTTTTTACTCCACTGCCATCATCAGTGCTTACCACGTGATATGTTAAAGCTGTCGTTACTGTATTAAAAGAACAAATCATATCACATTTACCAGTATCCACCAAAGTAAAATTTGGATCATGGACAAACCAGTAAATTGTTTCATTAGCAGTATCAGCAAAAGAACCAATGCATCTAGCTCTAGAGCTTAGAGCTTGTTGGTCTAAAAAAAATAAGCTAGTTAGCTGTACATTACCCTTAGCGTTTTCGACGGAACCAATTTCGGAAGCTTCAGTAGACCCTAATCTAACGTTTAGAGCATCTTCATATTCACCATTTGGTATAAGCCTCTCATCAAGGCTTTTATTCATACGGCCTGCAATAAAATTCCGTTGTGTCCGTGCCATGTTATTTTATCCACTTATTTTCACCCCTCAAATTCATAAGCAATCTTCCAGGATGAATATTACTCAAGCGTATTTTAGCATTACGTAGTAATGCCGTCTTATCTTTACGTGCGCGATTAACAATGTATTCTTGGACTCCAAATTTATTATTTAGCAAAGAATATTTAATGTAAGCGTATATGTAATCTTCGAATAATTTATTTAGAGTTATTAAAGAATCGTCACCATTCTCCATGCCATCAGAAATATACTCTAAAATACACTCCTCATTTGCCATCGTAGAATTAAAATTGATAACCCCAGCTTTCTTATCTATCGTAAAGGTAGGGTTTATATTAGCTGTCTCCGTATTAAGGCCGTATCGAGCTCCCATGAAGGTATCATAATAATCCTCATTAAATGGAGGTATATTATCTTGATCTAGTTTTGCTTGATTCAAGTATATGCTATTAAGTGATCCATCTGTTCTTGCCGTGTCTAGGCTAGATGTTTTAGTTTGCACATTGTTACCATCGTAAGTAAAGCTAGCGGTTGCTGTTTGTACATAAGATAAAGCTGACTGTACTTGAATATTTTCCACTAGAGGTCTAATTGTATTGTCCTTAAACATAGATACTCTTACCCAATTTACATAGTCGGGAGGTAAAACGAACCTTAAATCAGAATAAACTGTTAATTGTAGAGATTTAATTTCTTTAAATGCATCATAATTTAATTCTTGTATACCTCTTTTTGCGTGAAATAATATTTTAAAACGATTAACATTATTAACAAGAGCATGATTGCCACTATACATTAGCATAAAATTAGTGACTATATCGCTAAGACTTACATATTGATAAGATCCCCAATTTGCATCTGTAGGCGTAACTCCATCATTTGAATAATATTTTTTTTGAGTTATATACGTCATAATTATTGCTCTTGATTTTGTGTTTGTTCTTCTACTTGACCAAATCTAAATATATCTGCTTCTCTAATAGATATACCTGCATATTGTAATATTTTAGATACTAAATCATTACCATCATCTAAGGGTAATTCAAAGTCTTGAAAATCAGGTTGGCTTTGATCAAATACAGGCTCACCATTAGATATTGTTTGGAATGTCCATTTCGGGTCTTTAGGGTATCGTATATACTGGCACTCTATATCACTAGCTCCATTAAATGTATTAGGAAATATTGCAATAGATCCAGCTTCTTGAGTATATGCCGGAAAAGCAACAGAAGGTGCAGTGAGTAAAGAATTGTTTAGTAGCGTAATATTATTGTTAGAAACTAGCTCTGCTATACCTTTAAAGACTCCTCCGCTAGAGCATCTAACTTGATTTATTAAATAATAATCAGAACCAGTAGTTGCAGCAGATGGAAGAAAATATACATTTGAAGCATTTTGTGTTAGTGCGCTTGTAACTGAAAAAGTGTCTATGACCTCCTCATACCCTTTTTTAATATCTGCATATCCTGTACCTGATAATCTAGCGTTTTCTTCATTTATTTGTTGATTATATTGAAAAAAATACTCATCGAATAAATCAAGTTGCGCTTGTTTAGCAAATAAATTAAAATCATTTGGTGATAAATAACCATAATTGTTTTTGTTAATGATTGCTAAAACTGTATTTCGTACAGAATTTATCATACGTAGTCTTTTACACAAAGATAAGTAAAAAAAAAAGAGGTCAATTTTACTTGACCCCTAACTTCAAAATTGAAAAAACAATAAAAAAATGTGTAGTACTAACCGATAGCTACCCCAGTCACAGTCATATCGTCTTCTAGATCGACCGCGACAGTAGCATTGGTCCAGCTAGTTTGAGCTGCTGTTACCATTGCTGCATTTACGTTCTCTCCAAAACCAGACGTTAAGTTTGTTCCAGTGATTGCAATATGCTTAGTTCCGTCCATTAAAAATATCTTGGCTGCTGTAGACGAATTGGTCTCAGCAAACAAAATCTTATCTATTGCGATGTGTACATTTCCAGCGTCAGCTGAACTGCTAATAGTTATATATTTTGCCATATTTAAAAAATTAATGGGTTAAACAAAGTACAAATATACAAAAAATAAAAAGGTAGTATTTATACGTTTTTAGATAGATTAGATAAATGCTTTAGTGCTTCCAAGCCATCATCGCTTTGAAAATATGATCCTATAATGTAATATGGATCCTCTTGAAAAGGTACATTTAACATTTTCTTTTTATTTGAAGGAGTATTAAACCATACTTCTTTTTGACTGTTACGGAACTGTAATAAATTTTTATCAAAGAAAAGTTGAATCTTAGAATTTAATTTAAGTGAAGGATCTTTTAATAATGTTAAAAAATCTTTAGGTTGATTCTTTGCAAAAACTAAAATATCTCTCCTTAATTCAGCTGTGGTTACTTTGGATATATCATGTTGAAATAAAACTCTAGATATGTTCTCTACTTGATCAACGGTTAACTGCCTTGCTTCTATTAAAGCGTCAACTTCTTCATTTAAATTATCGACAACCTTTGCCGCATCTTTTGCTTTATCGACTTCAACATAAACCCTGCCTTTACCTGGATGGTATTCTAAAAATTTTTGTAATACTTGATTTTCTTTTTTAACAGTTAAAAATCCATTTTCAAACACAATAGGCTCTAAAATAGCATTATCGTCTTGCTCCTCTTGAAAAGGGGAGTTCTGATTACGTGCATATCTTAGGGCTTTGTTTGTGCCTGTTTCTTCGTCAAACCACAAGAGGGGAAATCTTTGTGTATGACGAGATGCTAAAATTAAAGAAAGTGGAGCGCTTTCACGCGTAAGTTTGTAGATTTTATCTACATATTTTGTAGTAGTACTCATTAGATTAAATTTAAAATTTATATAAAAAAGGGAGCCCGAAAGCTCCCTTGAACAAAAATATATTACTCTTGGAAGATAAAGAAATTATTTGCACCCATAGTACAAACTGCTCTTTCTGACAAGAAGTTAACTTGCATGTTATCAACATCACTTGTTCTTGCGCCACCAGCAGAACCAGTGATCCAAGTTTTGTAACGTCTGTCTTCTGTTTCAGAAGCTCTATATCTAACATGGAGGAACGGTCTTTTAGCATTTTTGCCTAAAATTTGATCATAAACACTGGTAGATCCCGCAGGGACTAATAGACCATTTACACGTCCTGATCCAGCGCCTGTAGGAAGACCTCCACGCATAGTTGGATCGTTTAGGTATTTCCAATCTGTTTTATAGAAATCATATCCTCTTCTAAAACCAGAAAAACCTAAATTCAGTGCCATTTCTTCGTCATTATCAAATAGTCCATAAGAAGTTCCGCCTGCTCCGTAAGCATTTTGTGCTGCTAACATATCGTCAATATCAAAAGCAAACTGTCTGTCAACGAATAAAACATTTTCTTCAATTGCTCCTTGCTTGTCGAGTCTGCTAATAACGTTATCAAAATCTGCTAGTACAGTAGGGTTACCACCGTCCCAGATATTTCCTCTCTGTTGTACAGAAAAGAAAATACCATCTGATCCAGCGCCAGGATTTGCAGCAGCACCTGAGCTTCCAAGTATAGCAGCAGCACCAGAGTTTTGCTCAGCTGGTACAGCCTCAATCATTGCAGTCTCTAGGTAATCATCAAATCTCAACCTTGTTTCATGCTCTGATTTTAAATACCATAAATATCCTGTAGCTCCATCTTCAGTTGTAATCTCTACCCATCCGATTTGAGCCATATCAGATCCAGATACATTATATGTATCTTTAATAATAATAGGCTTGTTATCGAAGATAAAGTCATTAGATTCAAGAGAACCTTCCATTCCGGCAGTTCCTTTCTTAAATTCAGATCCATAAATAAATACAGTTACATCAGCATTACCTGCACCAGTACCAGCGGTAACTAAACCACCAGCTTCGTAGAAATCAGCAGTAAACTGTCCTCTTCCACCACCAGCATTATTAACTGCGCTTACAACAGCCTTATTAGATCCTGATCCGTCATTTTGAACAACAACAATTGTTTGTCCAACTCTAATTACTTGCTCTGCAGCTGTAGGGTCTAGTGTGTCATTAACTTGAAAAGTCACTTGATCCGCACCTTGAGCACCTGCAGTTCCAACTGAAGTATATTTTGTATGTAATCTACCTTGCTCTGCCCATTTAATTAAGTCAGAGTTAGTAGGCATCTCAGCTCCTACCATACGTAGGAATGAAGAGATAGTTCTGTTTCCATAACGCTCAAACTCTTTTTCATAAGTATCAGGTAGATACTGGTTTAAAAAGTCAAAGTTAGTTATGTAATTTTCCGCTGTTGGAGTTCTTTCTGAACTCGGTGTTAGCGCAAACGTAGGGGTTGATTTAACTTGTCCCGGCATGATTTTTTAATTTTAAATTAAACTAAGTTTTCTTAATACTTTTAATTCTCAGCCCATTACTCGAAGGCGATGAAACTGATTTTACTTGAAACCCTGACTTTACTGATACTTCTGGCGTTTTGCGTGTACTCATATTTATATTTTTAGTTTTACGCATAACATCCTCTGTAGCACTAGACTTTCCTTGCTCATAAAAAAACTGAGCAAATTTTTCAGGGTTCATAGCAATAGCTAAAGATCTGTGGTAACCTTCCGCATCTTTTAAAAGACCACTTGAGTCTAAAAATTTATTTACAAAATTCATAGGTGTCTCTTGTGCTTTTTTTAGTTCGGAAGTCCCCCCAGGGGTAAAGTAAACTTCGCTTTCATCCAAATTAAATTTAAAACCTTTAAATTCATTGTTAAATAATTCATCACTCTTTTTGATAAACCATTCGCTCTTGCGCTGTGCTTCTTCCTGTTGACTTTGAGCTGTTTTTATATATTGCTGATAAGTTTTATATTCTTCAGTATCTGAAAAACTGTTTTCTCTTGACTCAAGAGGCAACTTATACTGTTCTTGCTGATCTTTAAAGAATCTTTTTGCTTTAGCAACAATTTTTTTCTTTGCTAATTTAGTTTTCTTAATTACCGATTCATCGTCTATTTCCTCATCATAAACATAGTCTTCCATTAATGACTCAATGTCTTCTGGATCTAGACCTTCTTCTGTAACTGTGAGATACTCTCTTAACAAAGCGTCGGGATGAAGATCTGAATAATCTCTTTGTAGTCTTACAAAGTCTTCTATACTTCGTCCCGTTTCTTTTTTGTATTTAAAGTAAGCAGCTACGTCAGTTGGCATCTCAGGAGTTTCCTCTCTAGCCGCAACTAACTCATCTATAGAATTTATCTGCTTACCATACCTGTCTCCAATATATGAAAGAACTTCTTCTTCTGAAAGAGGCTTAGCTTCATCAACCGCCTCCTGTTTTGCTTCTTCCCTAATCTCTTCTTTTTTTGGCTCCTCCTTTGTACTATTTGCGTCTTCGGATTTGCTTGAAGATTCAGCATCTTTATTCTGTACTTCTATTTTAGGGTCTTCATCAAATTTTATTTCTTGCTGAGCTTCATGTTTTTCTAACAACTCTTGCTCAACTTGTTGTACTGATTTTTCTTCAACATCAGTTAGTTCTCTTACTTTAATTTCCATTAGATTTAAATTAGATTTTACTAATTACAAAGTTATATAAAAAATATATACGTTTTTGAGCCTATCGTGGGGAGAACTCAGCTAAATCAAAACCATCTAAACTATCTTCATTAGATTCAAAATTTTGAGGGGGAAGATTGTTTTTTCGCTGATTAATAAGTTTAGACTGCTCAGTGTTTTGTTGACTAATACGTTGACTCTTTGCATCTTCCCGACTCTTTTCTCTGTTAGCGAGTGCCATACCGTCCATATTGCGAAGTTGTAAATTGTACTGAAACTCTTGCTCCATAAGTTGGCTTTTAAGTTGAGCTTCTGCTTTATTTCTTTCAATTTCTAATTGTATCTCGCCTTGCTTATATTTTAACTTGCCTTGAGTTTCTAATTCAATTTTTTGTACCGCAACCTGTGCAGCTAACTCTTGAGATTTTAATTGTTGCTGAGATATCATAGCCTGCTTTTGCATCTCTCTCTGCTCGTCTTTTTCTTGTTTAGCTTTTCGTTTTACTTTTAATAATTGGTTAGCTAATTTAAGATTTTTAATTTCTCTAATATCGATTGCATCTTCGAGATTTATATCGCCTTTAGATAAAGCCATTTGTATATTTTCCTCTAGTTTGGCTTGTTGTTCTTCATCAGGTGATAGCTCAATAAACACACCAAAATCATAGATATATAATTGAGATATTTCTCCAAGTATACTTACGTTATACTTGCCAATTTTATTAACAAAGTCTTCTTTAAAATCTGAAAACTCTAATACATCAGCTACCCTATACGTTAAGGCTTCTGCCAAAGTACGATATATGTAAAGACTTCCGTCTAATATATGTCGGGTAGCTGTATTAGATGATAATGCCGCTAGCTTCTGAACTCCAACTAAAGCATCTGGATTTGGCGTGCTACCATCTCTAGCCTCATTTAATCCAGTAACAGATCTTATCATATCTAAATAATGGTTATAATTGGCTATAAGCATTTGTGTTTTAGATGCCCCAGAGTTGCTTGTAAGTTGTTGTATTGGAACTCTTCCTTGATTGAACTCGCCCTCTTGGGTATAACTTCGGCCAATAACACTCCCTGTTTGGAAATATAATCTTAATGCATCCTCTGGATTATAGGCCGAACCAGTACCAAGATCTACTTCATTTAATCCATCTGCATCGATATAAACACCATCAGGAACAGTACGAGCTATTACTTGTTGTAACTTTAAATGAGTGATCTGAATTAAATCAGCAAAAGGAATCATTCTTCTTACAAGAGATTCTATAACACCTTTATACATACGTGGGGCTGCTGCAACATAATTAGGTAAAGCGTGTTGAGAAGAAGACTTAGGTCTAACCATGTTTTTAGCTAACTCCCATTTTAGTATTATGTTTGTTCCCATAACCATAACACCATCATACCATACATCTATAGTCTTTTCTATTTTTTCAAAATTACCTTCATCCATCATCTCCTCAGGAGGATTAAATGAATCATCTTTTTCGATCATTCTCGTAGCGCCATTATCATTGATCTTTTTCTTATATACCATCTTTTTAGTGGTTTTATAATTAAAATACATCAATGTACAGGTGTCCCTGTAAAATATATCATTTTCATAATATTGAGCTGTATTAAAATAATCATACCAGCTCTGGCTATATTGAGATATAATTTCTAAATCTTCTGTTGTTAAAGTGGGATCGATTTTATTTAATTCAGTTATTGAAACAGTTTTAATTTCACCCCAATAAAAACAATCCTTAAAAAATGGATCCTCGGTATAACTGTAAACAACATTAGCAGGATCCACATAGGATATTTGCACTCCTGCTCCAGCTAAAAATTCATGTTTAGCCATACCGACACCTACAACCATTTGATCATAATCTATTCGCTTTCTTATATCTTCATAATGATTTTCAGCAAACATAGTATCTATAGCCTCTTCTTCAGCTATTTCTATAGCAGGCTTATAATTGAGATTCATATATAGAGACAACTCTTCATCAGTAGATGGTAAGTCATCCGGATTCATAATAAAGGGATCGAAACCGGTGTTCTGTTGTACCGTATTTAAAATATCTTTGGCAGCCATTTGCCCTTCAATCATGTCTTGATATTTGCTTCTTTTAGCTTGAGACAAGGCATCTTGAGCATATGCTTTTACTTTAAATAAACGATCTTGCATTCCATTGACAACAACATCCACAAATTTGGGAAGTATTGGAACTGGTGTCCAATCAAGATTTAAATAGGAAAGGTCACCATCTACAGCAAGCTCATTTTTATACTTAGCCACAGATTGTTCTCCGCGTGCGTATAAACGAAGCCTGTTGAAATCTCTCCACTGACTATAGTAGCGGGAGCCATTGGAATCTTTACG
>TARA_R100001460_G_scaffold44048_2_pt1 | contig 18528 bp, 39 predicted proteins | sample TARA_R100001460 | Tara Oceans TARA_R100001460 (sample SAMEA2622190) | marine metagenome | biome: marine biome (ENVO:00000447); feature: surface water layer (ENVO:00002042); material: "saline water (ENVO:00002010), including plankton (ENVO:xxxxxxxx)" | depth 5 m | reverse complement strand
GGCATCATAGCCATATATACAATCCTTCAGAGGCTCCTTTGTTGCTTGCGGGAGAAGTACTAGTAGTAAAGCAATGGTATGACAACACATCTGATAATCCCAACAACCCTGATCCTGATCAGTGGGTATATGGTGGTAGTCGCACAGGAGATGAAATGTCTCATGCTTGGATTGCTGTCACTCATCTTGATCAAGAAGGATATAATAAAATCAAATTAGAGCGTGGAAATGGGGCTGATTGATTTACTAATCAGGCATGAAGGTATAAAGCTAAAACCTTACCGCTGTACATCTAATAAGATAACAATAGGTATTGGTAGGAACTTAGAAGATAGAGGCATAACAAAAGAAGAAGCAATATATCTGTTAAATAATGATATACACAGCTTTCATGAGCAGCTATTAGATAAGTTTTCTTTCTATAAATATCTAGAGGGAGCTAGGAGGGACGCTATATTGAACCTAGCTTTTAATATAGGTGTCTATTCTCTCTCTAAGTTCGTAAAAGCCTTGAGTTATATGGAGGAAAAGCAGTATGAAAAAGCTGCTGATGAGTTCATGGACTCAAAATGGGCTAGACAGGTAGGCTCCAGATCCACTGAAGTTACCGACATGATACGATATAACACCTATCCTACTTAAGAGTAGATGTTACAGCCTGTAGCTCTCTTTCTAAAGATATTGAAGCATCTCTAAATTTCCTATTCATAAACTTATGTATAGTTTTTACTAAAGATGCTTCATATTTATCTTTAAATATATCATCTACTTCTTCAATAGGTAGTTCAGACATTTCAGAATATACATTCCCATCTGTACCTAGTTGAATTGCTAGAGATATAATGTTCCCTGTTTTCACGAAAAGGTTATTCCTTGGTGATTACCCCTCAATCCAGCCTTCATGTATGCAGTTGCTCTGCCTTCAAAGAAGTTTTGATGCTCTACACCTAAAACATCGTCTAACCAATCAAGTGGGTTATCTTTTATTTTATAGTTAGGCTTCAAACCTAGCTGTAACAAGCGTCTATCAGCTATATACTGCACATAATCTGACATCTCTTTTCTCGTTAGGCCCGGTATGTCACCCATTTCAAACACTAGGTCTAGAAACTTCTGCTCTAGATCTACCATCTCTCTGCAAGACTGATATATTTCTTTCTTAAAATCATCAGTCCATATATCAATATTCTCTTTTATAAACTCCCTAAATAGCTTTGTCATAGCCTCTACATGGAGAGACTCATCCTTTATGCTGTAGCTTACAATCTGTCCCATGCCCTTCATCTTACCAAAGCGCGGGAAGTTTAAGAGTATTACAAAACTACTGAATAGCTGTAGCCCTTCTGTAAATGCGCTATACACCGCTAAGTTTTTAGCAATAGATTTTTTGTCTGATTTAGATATCTTTAAGTCATTAATATATTCATGCTTATCAGACATCTCCTCATATTCTGCAAAGGCTTTATACTCTGTCTCAGGCATTCCGACAGTATCTAAAAGAAGACTATAGGCATGTTGATGTATAGACTCCATATTTGCAAAAGAACCCATCATCATACGGGCTTCAGGCTTTTTGAAGATACGCATATACCTATCAACATACCCTGCTCCCACATCTACATCTGATTGTGTAAAGAGCCTAAAGATCTGTGTTAAGAGATTCTTTTCTTGGTCTGACATATCTTGCCAATCTTTTACATCATTATGTAGCGGCACATCTTCGGGGAACCAGTGCATTTGATTTTGTTGGAAGTAATAGTCAAACATCCAAGGATAATCAAAGGGTTTGTAGTAGTCTCGCGTTGATAATAAGCTCATTTTATTTTTCCTTTTCCGTATCCAAAAATAGGGGGGTCTGTTCGCCAACCCAAGACCCTAATACATTAAACTCAAAAAACTCTTCAGCTTCATCAATCGTCATGCCATCTCTTTTTTCTAAAATATCAATACATTTTAATTGATCATAAACGGCAATGTCTGGTTGACCGCAGCGTTTTCCAACTCCTATAAAAGCCTTTTCAAAACCATCAGCTAGTAACATTAAACTCATACTCCCAATAATCAATAATCATTCCCTTTGGAATAACCATTATTGAATTTACATATTCTTTTTCTTTAAAACTATGAAACACATCCGTAGAAAGTATAATTTCATTTTCGTTATCGGATACTAACCACCCAACAGTTGATCTAATAACAGGTTTAAGAGATTTAGCATCAGATATTAATATGTCTTGCGTATCAATCCAAGCGTCCTCCCATTTAACCTCTACTACACTAGCCTTCACAACTCAAACACTCCGAATCAGATAAATTAATTCTAGGTATCTTTATGTTCACATTCTCAGCAGACCTAGCTGCATCTGACCTGAGATAGTACATGGATTTAAGATTCTTAGCCCCCGCCCAGTGTACATCATTAACATACTGTAGATATGCATCATGAGTATCCTGATCTGCTGTAGACTTTGGAGGTATAAAGAATAGATTAATGCTTTGGCTTTGGCATATGTATTTTTGCCTGTTCTTAGCGTGTTCTATAATCCATATCTGATTTAGTTCAGGAGCAGTCTTAAACACTTCTTTGACATCATCAGATAGTTCTTCTAGATGTTGCACCGATCCATCATGAGCGGCAATATCTTTCCATGCCTTATCTCGTTGTTCCTTGGTTGGAAAGACAGACTTTAATACTTTATCTAAATATTTATTCTTCACCCTAAAACTACCAGATAGTGTTTTATGGGTAAAAGTATTAGCTCTGAAGGGTTCTATAGAGGGGCTTGTAACACCACAGATGATAGAGCTTGAAGCATTAGGAGCAACAGCTAGTAAATGGGCGTTACGCCTACCACTGCCTAACATATCTGGAGCTTCTCCACGCTCTTCAGCTAAACTACGTGAGGCAGCAGCAGCCCGATCTTTTATAAGAGAAAAAGATTTATGATTAAATGATGCAGCATACATACTCTCAAATGCTATATTATTCTTTTGTAGATAGCTGTGAAATCCCATAGCCCCTAGCCCTAGAGATCTTTCCCGATAAGCTGAGTAGGCAGCTTTTGAATATCCTATTCTATCTTCTCTACAAATATCTTTGAACTGAGAGTAGCTCAAGGGTTTGTCTCTCATATATTCATTATGATTCGGCCAAGAGCTATCAAGAGGATGATTTATAAAATGCTGTATTACATTATCTAGCATAGTAATTAGATCAGGTATAAACGTATCTACAATAGACCAATCATCAAAGTATTCTAGGTTTACACTGGATAAGCAGCACACCGCTGTGCGATCCTCTGCCGTTGCCAAGGTTATTTCGGAGCAAAGATTACTTTGTTTTATATCTAAACCTAATGCCTTTTGCTCATCAGGAAGACTCTCATTGCATCTATCTATATTTACAATATAAGGCTCACCTGTCTCTGCCCTAGTAGATATCAGAAGCCACCATAAATCTCTAGCTGATACGGTTCTTATAGCTGTATTTGTTTTAGGATCAATAAGTCTCCAATCGTCATCACACTTAACGGCCTCTAGAAAAGCATCAGTTATGTTGACACCATTATGTAAATTTAAACATTTTCTATTTATATCCCCACCTGTAGTCTTCCGCATATTTATAAATTCTTCTATCTCTGGATGAGATATATTCATATATGCTGCATAGCTTCCTCTACGGGTAACTCCCTGATTGAAAGCTAACATCTGACTATCAACTACGTGCATGAATGGAATTGAACCAGTTGACTTGCTGCCATTAGAAGTATCCACACCATTGCTGCGAACATCACCCCAATATCCACCAATGCCTCCACCTCCACTAGCAAGCCATATGTTCTCATCATAGTGATTAGATAAACCAACACGGGAATCAGGAACATAATTAAGAAAACAGCTGATAGGAAGCCCACGGCTTGTACCCCCGTTACTAAGTATAGGAGTGCTAAACATGAACCAAAGTAAGCTACTATACTCATAAAGCCGTTGTGCCAAAGCATAGTCAGTAATTTCACCATAAGTTGCTCCAAATATTGCTGCCCTAGCAAACGCTTCTTGGGCATATTCTTCCTTATCCCAAAAGTATCTATCTTTCAGGGTTGCTATTGCAAAGTCTCCCAATAAAGATTCACGGGAGTAATCTATCTTTATACCTTTATAATCTTGTATACCAATTTTTGCTGACATTTTAATGCTCCTTCAAATGATCTAGGTAAGGTTCCTCTTTTACCTCATACCCAGTTTTCTCTATATACTTTATAAGTCTATCTTCATACCACCTAGCTTTATATAAATCTTCTATCCCATTCTTATAGCGGAATCTCCACCTATATTTAAGACTATTACCACGTAAGTATCCTATAAACTCTTCGTTTGTAAGCATACTTTCTATAGCTTCAATACATTCTACAGGACCATTGTTATAATGGGCTGGTTTATTTACTAAATCATTCATTCTTGCTCCTTATCTATATCAAAATATTCTTCTTTAAACTGCTCACTCTCCCTATATTTCTTATCAATCCAATCATCAGGTATGCTTTCTTCACTAAACCATTTGAATCCATTGGCTCCTGCCCACTCAGCATGACTACGTTTAGTTCCATCTTTTCTGCGTTTAGCCTGTGGCATAGGAGCAGCTGGGTTGGCAAATAAAAACACTAGCTCTACATTTTTAGGTAGTGCTTTCTTAATCCAAAGGTATTTACTAAACTCAGCATAGTCCCAGAATCTTCCTTTAGCTTCGATCAGATAAGTTTTATTACCTATCTTTTTGCTAAAGTCTGGGTGATAAGTATGATTAACTACATAAGGAACTTTCTTGCCATGATGCTTCCATTTTTTTAGAAGACCATTATGCAGATTATATTCCCATATAGAATCATAGCTGGTAGGAACATCTTTCTCTACAGGACGTTTAACTCTATTTTTCCTGTAGCCTTTTCTTATTCTAGGCTTGCTCAATGTAAAGGACTCTCCGATCTTATAACCAACTCATAGTCGGCTAAATCACAAAGCCTTTCTATGACAATATCAGGAACATTACCTAGCTCACCATCTTGCGATAATAAATAAGAACTAACAGAAATAATAAGCTCATCAAGCTCAAGTGATTCTAGATTTTCTATTTTCGATTTCGTTGACACCGTATTCTTTTACTCTTTTATAGAACCACTTAATGCTGTTAGGCATCAAACGCATCTGACCTTCATTCATTATATGTGTCTGTTTTGGCATGAGAGAAATAAAATTATTGCTATTTATTTGTTCTGCTTCCTCTTTACTAACTAGAGTTTTCAACCATTCTAATGCCATTTCTTTACCTAGTCTTCGGCAAAGTTTACTTTTTCTACCGTTCACAAAACTTCCTCTACGTTAGGCTCTTTAACAACCTTAGTGAAATAGGTTACACCTTTTGCATATCTAAATCCCCTAAGACCTTGACCGTCATTAGCATCTGAATGGCAAATAAACTTATGAGGACAATAAGAACATCCTCTATGTATCTTCATGTTACCTTTAGTTCCTTCGGGAACTTCAGGATAACATTTTTCTGGGGGAGTTTTAGACTTAAATGCTTTGCGAATAGTTTTTATTCTTTTACTTGTATCAATTTTATCAAACTCATCAGGAGCATAAAAGGTAAGTTCTCCTGTTTCTTTATTGATAACAAGGAAGCCTCCTTCTGTAGTACCCTCTGACTGTTCATACCCCGAAAGTTGAGAGATATAACCAAAAGGATCATCATCAGGGAGCGTTCCGTATTTAAACTTTTTGAATGCAAAAGATGATGCGGTCTTTACATCTACAACTTCGCCATCAATCTTACAATCCATGTGACCTTTAACACCATTTACTGTTATTTCTTTCTGTTCATCTGATACCTGATGCCCAGATAATCTAGCAAGTAGTAGTACAACTTCCTCAAGGATATGCCCATATAGGAACTTAATCATAGTTATAGGAGTAACAGAAGAATCTGTTTTGCTCTTACTATCATACCAAAGCTGTCGCATAGGCTTGCCTATATTAGACATCCTTAATGTAAAATTAGAATCTCTAGTAGTAGGACTAGACCAGTGCCGCAAAACATTTTTCATGTCTTCTCCAAACTTATCTATCTGCTCTTCAGATAAGTCCAGAGACTCTCCATCACATATAGGTTGGATATTTGTATATATATCTTCTATTAAATTATTTAGTGATTTCATCTTTGTGTTTCACAAATCTACATTTACGTGTTTCTGAATTGTAGTGTAGATATTGCACTCCTAATTTTTTCTGCTGACTTGTTTTAGAGGAAAGCCTAGCATCTTTATATGATTTAACGTCAATTAAAGTCACCTTACCATCTGGGGATAGGGCAACAATATCAACGGGGCCTGTGCAGCCGCAGTTTTTAAAAACATGATAGCCATTATCCCACAACCAAGTGATAGCATAGTGTTCTGCTAAATCTCCAATCCTACTTGGGCTATGAATTTGCTTCATCTAAAAAATCCTCTAGAGATTGTAAGACTATCTGCTCAACCGCATGAAGCTCACCCCAGCCTAAATTAGTTATTGTTTTATCGTTTAGAATATTTTCTTTTTTACAAAAACCAGCACATTCATACTCTGGGAAAGAGCCAATCATTAGCATATAGTAATCACAAGCCTTATTTTTCTTATGTAATCCCGCTATCAATCTTCCAGTTTTATACTTTGTAGATTTAACATCTATAGTTTTATTATTTATAATTAAATCGTGATCGGGTATTTCTCCAGAAGTACCAAGGTCAGGCCAAAGATTTAATATCTTGGCAGCAGCCATCTCCGAACCGACACCCTCTAGATCAGTCTCGTAGTTGGACTGTGGCCCCTTTTTGTTATCTGTAATTCCACTCTTTCTAGAGTTTGTATATCTAGACTTTGCTATATAATTCGCTATCTTCTGTTCGCTCTCAGTGAGTTTCACTCCAGTTGTCTCCTATTTTATATTCGCCATCTAAAGGACATCTAAGTTCTAGATCTTCACCAGCTTGTATAATTGCTTTGACACCTGCTTTACCAACTGCGTCAGCGTATTGCCAAGGTACTTCTACCTGCCACTCATCGTGTATATTACCTACTACAACAGCACCATATTGCTGTATTTCTTTATGAAATATCATCAGTGCTTTCTTCATGACGATAGCTCCACCACCTTGGAGAAGAGCATTCAAAGCACTATGCTGTGATCTTACTTTTATTTTCCTACCATCTAATCCTCTTAGGAATCCTTTTTGAGCCGCTCTTGAGACTTTAGTGATAAGAGCAGCAAATGATGGGAGATTATTGAGGAAAGATTCTCTAAGTCTCTTGCCATGCGCTTTGTTTCCTCCAACCACACTTCCAAGTTTTTCATTTCCTGCCCCGTATATAAGGGCATATATGAAAGTCTTTGCCTGATTTCTTGATTCAAGTCCTGCAAGTCTTTGATTAGCCGAGTGTATGTCTCCATTGAGTATTTCATCTATAAACCCCTCATCATTCATATAGTGAGCCAGCATTCTAAGCTCCAACCCACTAGCGTCTATACCGACTAACTTATAATTAGAAGGAACTACCCAACAGGCTCTGCATTCCTTCCCGTAAGGAGCGGAACAGTTAGGAACTTGAGCCATGTTGGGGTTCCTGTGAGTCATTCTACCAGTAACAGTGCCATTATGGTTAACAAAACCGTGTACTCTGCCGTCTTTCCCTAGCTCTTTAAACCATGAATTGACTTGGGCTATACGCTTTTGAAGCATTAGATACCTAGCTATTAGCACTGCCTCTGGTATATTCTTTACATTGGATAATATCTTTTCATCAACCATTGGCTGACCTGTAGGAGTAAACTTCTTAGGCTTCCAACCAAACTCCTGTAGATATTCTCCTATTTGTTTACGTGATCCTAAGTTGAACTCTATACGCTTCTCTCTAATTATAGAGCCTTTCTTCTTTATCTCTTGAAAGTCCTCTCCAGTAAGCCTAACACCTCTGCCCTCTAGAGTTTCTCCCATTCTAGATATAGCACCTGTCTTAGTTCTCCTTTTAAATATCTCTAGCTTTTCTACCTTTGGTTTGAATCTCTTCTTCACCTCAGATGTAACTTTGTCCATCTCTTCTTGTAGCTCTGCTAGTAAGATGGTTGCTGTCTTCTGATCAAGTAAGAAGCCATGATCTTCTTGCTCTTTGAGTATACTAGCGACTGTATTCTCTATATCTATAGACTGCTTAGAGAATCCAGCCGCTTCTTTACGGAGTTCATAGTATACTTTTTTATTTAATATAACATCCCCAGTGCATCTCTCTAACATACCTTCATCGAATCCAGAGAAATCATCATACTCTACCTTGGAGTATCCTATCGCCTCGCCCCACTGTTTCAGGCCGTGACCTCCCTCACGAACTGGATTGAATAGTCTAGATATAACTAATGTATCGACCAGCTTTTTATCGGACAGATCAATGCCACATAGTTTTCGTATCCAAGGAATATCATAGTTTATTATATTATGACCTATCAACTTATCGGCACTCTTTAGCAAAGAGACACCTTCATCTATTTGATCAGGCCCAAACTCATAGACATCATTACTATCTAAATCAACTGCTGATATACACCAGATGACTGTAACATCTGTAATGCCATCTGTTTCTATATCAAATACTAAGGACTTCATAGTGCTTCTTCCGCATCTAGCTCATCCTCATCTCCATAACTTAGAAGCTCTGAGAGTCTGCCAGTTTCTTTGTCGTATAGTAGATGTGTAGCCATACCAACATCACCAGTATATCTAGACTTTAACACTCTTACATGTGTTGTATTAGCCTCATTAGGATCATCTGATTGTTGATTACGCTCTAGAGCAATCACACAGTCTGATAACTGAGCTATAGACTGAGAACCTCTAAGATGACTAAGGTTAACTACAACACCATTTTCATGGCCTCTGTTACCCTCTATCCTTTTAAGGTGAGATACTAAAAGCATACCTACATCTGTCTCTTCAACGATAGATCTTAGCTTATGCATTATTGTATCAATAGTCCTACGCTCATCTCCCTCTGCACTAGCAGACAATAACATATGTAGGTGATCTACTACTATCCATTTACAATCACAACCTACAATCATGTATCTAATCTTAGAGAATATCTCATCTAAATCATTAGACCCGAAGTGAGAATGTATCCATACTCTATCATCGCCAAAAAGATTATTGAGCATGGTATCTAGTTGCTCTTTTGGATAATCTTTTCTGATGTGGTCAATATATAATCTTGCGTTAGCCTCAATAGACACTAGACAATCAGCAGTCTTATAGTAATCTTCTTCAAGAGCTATGATACCTACATTATCTTTAGTGTTCTTTATTAACCAATGTTCTAGCTCTCTAGTGATACTGGACTTGCCTAGTCCCGTACCACCTGTAAATGTAACTAGCTCTCCGGTTCTAAGGCCATATAGCTTTTCATTCAATCCATGCCAAGGATAAGCTACAGATTCTTTCTCAGGACGCTCATGATATTTATTCATGATATCCTTTGCACTCATTATTCCTGATGGTGTATACGGTTTTGCCGCCCACCAAGAAGTAGTAAACAATCTATGATTACCACTACGAAGCATATCATTAGCATCTTTATACTCCTCTGGTAAGTTTAATATTAATGATTTACCGGGTGTAAAAAGTCTAGCCACTTTCTTAGCTGCTTCTCTGCCCGGAGTATCATTATCAAAGTTTATTACTATCTTATCGAACTTCTCAAGAAACTCTAGAGAAGACTTAACATCTCTAACTCCACCAGCCGCACCATTCTTTAGAGACACTACAGGGTATTTAGATCCCAGCAACTCATAAGCTGCCATAGCATCACACTCACCCTCAGTGATAGTTATAAACTTACCGCTCTCTTGGAATAGCTGCTGACCAAATAATCCTGTGCCAGCGGATGAGCCTTGCCAAAAGAAAGTTTTATTAGCATCACGTAGCTTATAAGCACCGATCTCATTGACGTTATAGTAGGGATAGATGTGAGTATCCACCTCACCCTTGGAGTTTAATATGCTTTTAACTCCGTATTTCTTGGCGGTATTTAGGGAAATACCCCTATCTGTAAGCTCATTGAATGAACCATCGGAGGTATTCATAGAGTTATTTTTATACGTTTTAAATTCTATTGGCTGTGGGGAGGGATGATGATCTCTAGATGCAGGAGTCAGCTTATCACAGCTGAAACAATACATAGAACCATCTTCATTCAAGGCAGCTGGATCGCTACCACCACAGTCAGGACAGGGTAAATGTGTCTTTACAAATGCCATTAATCGCTCCTAAAAAAACGGGGGCCGAAGCCCCCTAATCATCAGCACACAACGCTTCCTCACACAATGCTTTATCCTCTAGCCATACGATAATAGAATCTCTAGCTAGTGATATTACTTTCATTTTCTTTTGTAAAACCTGTATCTCTGCCTCTATCTCAGCGGCAAGGTTAAAGTTTTCTTGAGCCAACTCAGATAACTTTGATACATCATAGGTTTTGCCATCCTTGGCTTTATAGATAGAAGACATTACAACTCATCCTCCATCTCATCCTCAACATCAAACTCATCTCCAGCACCTCCGCTGTTGTAGGGAACTAGATCTATAACTTGCATAGCCATAAACTCTAGACCTTGGAAATGCTGCTGGCCTCTGTCCATCTCCCACTCACGGTATTGGACTTTAACCTTAGAGCCATTACCAACCTCTATGTCTATCTCATTCTTCATGCGATCATAGAGCTTTGGTGCTTCTCTCTGGCCTTTAGCACCGTTTACTTTACGTTTGATAATTAGTGCTGGTCCTTCATTCATATCCTTAACTTTAAAACCTCTACGCTTGAAATCCTTTGCAGTATCATCGGCTACTACAAGATTAACAGTATAGACAGGTTCATATGTTGTATTGGGACGTTTAACACTAGCCCAATAAGCTGTACCTTCAACAATAGCCATCTTTATAACTCCTTATGTTGGTCTATTAAATATAGTATATATTACATATACAATTATAACACACGAAAGAATTACCTCAAACATAATTCTTCTCCCAGTTATTAGGTTTACGCTTTCTACCTAACTCTAAAGCCTTATAGTATGCATCAGTAGATGCTGCTTTCCAATACATATTCTTTAATATCTCCTTTGCTTTTCGTATTGTGTATTTCTTCTTAACGTAATTGCCATACAAAGGTTTAACAAAAATATACTTTCTACCTATGGCTATATCACATAATCTCAAACCATCAACATAAAACCAAGTCCTAGCTTTGTTACCCATTTTTGGATTTAGTAAAAAATCTTTTAATTCTAGATGTTCTTGCATGTTGCACTCCTTCTGTGTGTACTTTATACCAAAGATCTAACGCCTTCTTATTAATTATATAGTTATCATATTCTTGATTAGTTAGTACAGCTAATCTTTGAAGCAATTGATGTTGAGTATAATTACTAGCCATTAAACCACTCCGGTATGGGTCTGTTAGTCCACTTAGCAAAGTGTTTAGTATGATAATAGTCACGATAACACTCAATGTTACAGTCTGAAACTTTATTTTCTTGTGGCATTGCCAGTGTAGGAGGCGTGAAAGCTCCTATGTCAATATTATCTGGAGCCTCCATTAACAAATCTTTTAGCTCTGCACACTTATGAACCTTCTCATAACGATAAGTATATTCATCAAGTAAAGAATTAAATAAGTCTGATAACCATATGTAATTACTAATAGTTTCTCTGCACCAAACAGCGGAGGGATGGTTTATATGAGTAGCTTGATAGAGTTTAGCTCTTGGCCCATCAAGGTGAAAGCGTTTGACCATACGGCCAGAGCGTCTTGATGGCTCATAATACTTTACACCATCAAGAACTCTGTGAGCCGTAGATAGTAACTGTGCATACTCAAGTATCATCTTGACTACATGCTTATCACAGTGTTGTTTAGCACAGTTTATAGGGTCATTATCTAAATAAAATATATTCAAAGTAACTCCTCTATGTCTTTTATTGTCTCATTAATCATTGTTACGCAGTCTATAACTGATCAAGCCGTGTTCTCCTGATTTAGCCAATGCACTGCCGAGCTTTTCGTTATAATCTTTAAGCTCTTCAGATGTCGTTTCGCCGGTAATGCAACAAGCCGTTACCCATTCAATCTCGTCCATGCCGTAGTTATCAATCCAAAACTCTAAATTAGAGTGATGCTCGCTTGCTGCATCTTTTAGAATTTCTAAGGTTTGTTTGTCTATAGTTAAATATTTTCTGTATTGGAAATATCTCCACAAAGTTTTTAAATAGTTCAAAACATATCTCCAGATTTAAGTTTATTAGCCCACTCTTCACTCAGTAGCCTCAACAGAGAGTATGGGTGAAGTACCATGCAAAGTCTCAGTGTCTTCAGTTGTTTCAATAATTTGTCGAACCTCTTCCGCAGATTTAGCGTAAACGTAGATATAACTATGGTTTTCGAACTCAACAAAAAATCGTTTGTTCATATCACTTCTCCCGTGTCAGCAGCTACCCATTGCTCAGTCGTTCCATCAAAAACCATACCTAGTTGGTTAGTGATATGTGCCATAGCTTCACTCCACTGAGTATCTGCATCTTCATCATCGTGATATTGAATACCAAAATCAGCGTATTTAAATATAATTTCTAGTGCTTTACTGGTTGTCATATTACTTATCATATTACATCCCCTGTGTCAGCAGTTACCCATTGCTCAGTCTCTTTATCAAAGACAACACCTAGCTGATTTGTAATATGATTCCATGCTCCCGCCCACTCTAATGCTCTATGTCTATCGGCATCATCACAGAAATCATAGTAAGTAGAACTCTCATCAAACAATATTTGTAATGCTTTATTAGTTGTCATAGCTTATCCCCAAATCATTAGAGGAATTAATATAAAAAAGCCAACTGTTACTACTATTCCAATTGCTTCAAAGTCATCATTATTCATCCTCATTCTCCTTATAAATTTTATCTATTAAATCAAGTAGTAATACTTCTACGTTATCAATAGTATTTTTTAAGTTATAATGCATTGGTGTATAATCATCAGTCGATTCAACGTGTATAAAATTATCTGCAATCATTTGTGTAACTTTTTGTTTAGCTGTAAATCTATGCATTAGTAATCTCCTAAGTACCCTAAGAGTTCATCGCCATAGTATTCTTTTGATACTTCGTTATATCTTTTGCGATAAACTTTTATTGATATCTTTTTATTATTACCATTGTGAATTGAATACATGTAACGAGGATTCCATTGATTCTTCATAGAGTCGTATGCTCTATCTAGATTTGCATAATAGACTTCTTTACTATAAATATTATCTCCTAGATAGTCGGCTATAATTTGGTTTGATTCTGAGTGATCTATACTTCTCATTAGTGTTTAGCTCCTTGATTAATGTATGCTGTAAAACATATAGGCAATAGCTGATCTAGCTCTGTATATGAGTTTACTTGTGTCCAAGGCATGAGTTTATCTTTATCGCTTTTTGCGTATCCTGCTAACTCTGCCTCAACAAAATGAATAAACTTTCCTATGAAGGTCGGCGAAGGAAGCTGACAATCTATCTTTGTAAAGTTATACGCAACCCAATCATCAATCTTGTGATAAAACTTCTCTCTTTCCATTACTTTGCTCCTCTAAGTAATTGATAACATTCTCTAATGAATATACGAACAATAAATCAGATCTAGAATCTAAAGGACACCCTTGAAGGGCATCCCTTAGTTCTACTAGATCAGTTAGTGTAGACTCACTAACCATCATGCTGCCTGTAGAAACAGACGATCATTAGAAATAATCTTAGAAACCTTATTGGCTCTACGATTCTGTAAGGATATTACTGATGATCCTTTACGGGCTGGCTGGCAGTGAGTAGCCCAATCAGTCAGAGCATTATAAACTGCCCAGAGATTGTTACCCTGACGCTTAGAATAAGTCTCAGTGTATGCCTTACAGAGATATATAAAGTTTCTGTTGTTATAGATATTTACATCCGTATAGTCCATCCCAACAGCTTCAGCAAAGATAGTATTAATTATCTCCTGAGATGGAACAGTCTTATTCCATATCTTCCATAGCTCATTCTGCTGCATCATTACCTCTAGACCTTTACCAACAATCTGAGAACCCTTGTGAATATCTAGCTGTCGAGTATGCCTAGCTTTATATATGGTAGAGCTACCCTCTGTAAATACCTGACCATTCATACAAGCTGACTGCCTAGCTCCCGCCGACAGCATGAAACTAAACAGGCCATCAAAGCTATTAACTCCTAAGAAAGATAGTGCTGCTGTGTCACCGTCAGGAGTTTCTAAGAACTGATTAGGCAAAGTATGCTTTACATAACATCTAGCACCGTAACGATCAGTAACAATAGACTCAGTAATATCTCTACAATCTAGATCACTCCGCATAATCATAGATCGCTGATTAGCTATCATGTCTCTGTGATTTACTGGCTTGTAATTAGGGCCAACAATTCCAAGACACTGATTAGTATCGGTACGAATAACGGCACGTTTGTTAGTTACATGCCAGTGATTCTGATAATCAGAGGGTGATCTAGCACTATAATGTAGCTGCTTCAAATCAATATCAAAGTCAGCGTCACCAAATCCATTACCAAAAATATAATTATTTAAATTAACAACATTCATATGTAGCTCCTTAGTTTGAGGTTTGTTCAAGTGATTCTGCAATTAAATCATCTGCTATTTCGTCAGCCCGAAAGAGACAGTTAGTAGTAATTATTTCTCCGCTAAAGTCTGAAGAGACTTCATAGTATACAAAGGGTACACCATGAGCTTCATCATAAACTGGTGTGATATGGACTCCCATTAGTGATAAGCTCCCTGTAATTTCGCTTGTACTTCTTCCATCTGAGGCTCTAAACAATCTTCCCAGATAATATCAACTAATTGATCTGATGCTTTTAAATGCGCATCTCCCATAGTTGCAGCTACTTGACGCACCAGAGTTTTTAGAGCGATTAAACCTACGTTTGGGTCTACATCATTATCATCAAGCACTGTTGCTATAATACTTCTAGTTTTATCAACATCTTCCATTAGCTCTTGAATATATCGTTCCTTGTCGTGATCTATCATGGTTAGCTCCTTATAGGTTTTATAAAGGTCTTTCACTTTGTAAAAGACCTTTTAAAATCTATTAAAATATTTTCTATCAATCTCTTTTTTAATCTTGGTAACTTCAGGACATACAGGTAATTTATTAATAACTCCTCCTTTCTCTAAATAACTTTTAATATCTTTAGCTAACTGTTCTTTTAGTCTATCTTTCTCAAACGATGCCATAGTATTGCTCCTTAGTTAAGTAGGTAAGTGTAATGTAACTCTGATACATGATAATCATCTAAAAAGTCTTTAGGATACTTATCAGCTATCAATGAACACCAAGCATTCCAAAGTCTCTCAGATGTATAGATTTCACAGAGGGCTACATACTCTTGAAGTCTCTTCTCATTAGCTTCCTGACCTCTCTTAGTCTTTACAGTCTTATTATAAATCAAGAGATCAGGTTTAATATTATATTGTTTTATATTGTGAACATCAATACAGCCAACCAAACCAGCGACTAACTGACAAACAAAGCCAGCCTTAGCCAATCCAAGCCCATCAATCTGTAGGAATATCTTCATAAGACTGTGCGACTTTGAAGTATCTGACTTGTTGGAATTAATAACGGCCATCATCTGACCGTAGATAAAATGCTTATGAGTACTTATGTACTTGTAAGTATTCTTTTTGTTGCCCCAGATATATTTAGAATCTAGTTTATTTTTTTTCATATCAGCCATCATGTCTCCCACTAGCACCCATTTTTGTTGGATGCTAAGGGAAACCATCATGATAACTAGAAATAAATTATCTGGGTTACGCTGTGCGAAATGATTAATCTTCGGATTGTGATTGCTGAACACTTAACAACTCCTTTATTGCTTGCTCTGTAGAATCTCTAAGCTCATGAAGAAAATCATACATAGTAGTATTTTTATCATGAGACTGATGAATAAACAGGGTCACTTCAAACTCCTGACCCCTAACATCTTTAGCAGTAAGTACTATCCAGTTATTGTCAACAGTAGGAGTGTCTACTGCTATATTTGTAATTCTATGTGCTGATACTTCAATCATATTAACTCCAAAAAGATAAAAAATAATATTATGGTTGGTAGTGTTACTAGGAAAGCCACACAATCCCATAGTTCTGCCCAATCTTCATCGGTCATAATCGGCCCCTTTTAGATTTATGAAGGTCTTTCACTTTGTAAAAGACCTTCTAAATCTTTTAAATAAATTATAATAAATCTTTTAACTCTACAGGTCTTTGTACTAACTCAATACCTAACTGTCTGATCCAATAGACTTTTTCTATTGGTATAGTTTTAGTATTCATAAGGTTTACAAGTGACCTAGAAACGTCACAGTCTGGATAGATCTTATCTACTCCATAGATATTCTTAACTTTAATATACGCTTTCATAACTTAACTCCTAGAATCTAATCTTAGCCATTTATCAACATCATGAGCCATCATCTGAACCTGAGTATCTGACATAGATTTAAATCTGGCTCCCAGTTTACCCATCCAATTCCAGATATAACTATTGTCACCAAAATGAGTCTGGTATCTCTCACAGATATAATCTTGATTTTTAAATCTATTTTTCATCTGCATTTTTTCTTCGTTACTGAAAAGCATGGCGGCTCCTTTTAGATTTTTAAAACCTCTCACTACCGTAAGAGGTCTTTAAAATCTTTTAAATATTAATTATAACTCTTTACTAAACTGGAACTTCCTACGGCCCAGAGTTATTCTGACATATCCATGCTGGAAGTATTTCCAGTGAGATAGTCTAGCTTGACGCTTTCTAGGAAAACAAGTGTAGCTTATTAACTCCCAACTAGGATTGAGATAATAATATAATAATTCTAAATAAATCATATAGATACTCCTTAAAACTCAAGAGGGCCGTAGCCCTCCTGAGACTGTAAAGTTTACCCTAATCTTTCGATTAGAGTCTCAAGACCCGACTTGATAACCAGAACATCTTCTGACATTCTGCTTAACTCACCTTCTACGAAGGTCATGCGCTTTTCCATGTCATTCACTGGTGCTGCTTTAGCAGCGACCTTGGTGGTGGCTTTCGGCTTGGCTACTTTAGTAGCTGCTTTCGGCTTGGCAACCTTGGTTGCTATACGCTTGGCAGTCTTGACTGCTTTGACCTTAGCGGGAGCTTTAGCTCCCACCATGTCCTCAGTCTTGACCTGACGAGTCAGGAAAGCTGGAATCTTGGTCACATCGAAAAGCTCTTGAGCTTTCCCACGGGTCATGGAAGAAGCTGGAAACTGGGAGTGTAAAACTCCCAAGACCCGCTTCCGAATGATTGGAAACTTGATCTCTGGAATCTCCAGAGATTCGCAGAGGAGGTAAGCAAACTTACCTGCTAGGCCAAAGTACTGCTTGGGAGTAGCTTGAATTTCATTCAAAGTAACTGAGTTTGTCATGGTATATCTCCGATATAAGTTTGTGTTGTGTTGTCGTTGGTGGTGCTAAGAATCTTTTAAGTCTCTCTCACTGAAGTAAGAGAGACTAAAAAGTTCTAAGGGTCTAGCTTGAAGCCTCTTTCAGTAACTCAAGTTCATCTTGAGTCAGACCCATGTGAGAAAACGGATGTTTTCTGTGATAGGCTTTGACTTCTGAAGCGGCTGACTCGTAGAGTTCGTATGCATCAGACCAAGCATCGGACTCAACCATATTTTTAGCTTCTGCAAATTTGGCAAGCAAATTTTCCATATGTACTCCTTTGGAGTTTGTGTGTGATTTTGTTGTCGTTGGTGGTGCTAAGGAGCTTTTAAGTCTCTCTCACTATGTAAGAGAGACTAAAAAGTCCTAAGTGTCTAGATGAATTTCGGTAGCGGTTTTGGTGGATTGCTACCACAGTGATGAGCTTGTAAAAACTCAAGGAGTTTTCCGTAGTGCGGGTCAAGCGGATCAATCGTGAGTTTAATCGTGGGCCTTGATTGTGTAAGCTCTTCGGCGGTAATCAGACCCACTTCAAACTGCTCTACGCTTTTAGCGAGGGTAAATTCAACTTTCATGTGTATGCTCCTTTGGAGTTGTGTGTGATTGTTTTGTCTCGATGTCGCTGAGACATTTTCATTAAAGGCACATCCAATTTCTGGAGTCAAATGTTTCTCACACGCCCTTTCTCCCACGCATAATGCTCGCTGAAACAGGTGAAGAAACCCTGCATCATACGCCTTACGCCTGATCGCGTTGTGGAATTTTATAATCTCTGGTGGTAGAATCTATTGATTCTAAAATATTTGGTAAGCTGTTGAATTTTAAAGACTCTAGAGTCTTCTTAGTTTTACTCTAGAGACTTACAAATCTCTTTAGATATTTGTAAACTAGACAGACTTTGGAGGTT
>TARA_R100001460_G_scaffold3730_3_pt1 | contig 18656 bp, 22 predicted proteins | sample TARA_R100001460 | Tara Oceans TARA_R100001460 (sample SAMEA2622190) | marine metagenome | biome: marine biome (ENVO:00000447); feature: surface water layer (ENVO:00002042); material: "saline water (ENVO:00002010), including plankton (ENVO:xxxxxxxx)" | depth 5 m | reverse complement strand
CATTGGCAAAACAGATTGGGTGGCATTGACAGTTACACCTTTGAAGATACTATGATAAAGTCGCTGATGACATCATCAAGCACCTTTGAGCAGACTATATACCCTAAGTTTGGCGACCAACTTGGAGAATCTCCTTCTACAAACTTTTACCTCAACACAGCAAACGAGCAAAGAACAGGAGGCATCACATCTGACCAATACCATTCTGTTGCAAAGTCTAATATCAAGTCATACAGAAATGGTCAGGCAGTATCAAGACCTATAAGCAACAGCGAGATACCAATGATGGAGGATTTACTTTCATCACCAAGAGTATGGATTGAAGGTGGTTGGATAGGCAGAGAGGTGTTTAGAGATAACTTTGATGTTGTTTTAAGTGAAGATAATTGGCAAAAAACACAAGGAAGCTATGATAATGTTCAATTAACAACTTCCAACAACCACATAGCAGGTTCAGGAAATCTTGTATTTGGAGATAACTCAGGAAATGATGAATTTCGAGCAGTAAGTAGAAAAAGAATACCATACGACCCAAACAAGATATATGAGATTGAGATAAGAACCAAGAGGTCGGGAAGTGGTGATGGAACTACTTATTGTGGTTTTACGGCTTACAATTCTAGTGGTACTAATCTTGGTATTCACTACCCAACATTAAATAATTACGACCAAATTAGTGATGACGAATGGGAAACTTGGAGGGGTTATGTTTCAGGTTTGGGCGAAAATTCTACTGACAAGGTTGTTAGTCAAAGAAATAATGCTAACAACCCTGCCTATCCAAGTTCTGACGCAGCATTTATTTCTGCCTTTTTTATAGTTGGGTTTGAAGATGAGGAAACGATTACTGAAATAGACTACATAAAGATAACTGAGTATGAATCAGACCTTCCTAATACCGAGAGATGGTATTCTACATTGAACAGAAACTACTACATTCCTGTTGTAATCAAGGATTCAACAACTACAATGTTTGACAGTAATAATGTGCAGAAAATCACCGTAGATTATATGCACAGTAAAGAGCAAAAAACACTTAAATAATGGCTGAGATAAGAGTAGAGATAAGACATTACAACACCTCAACATCTTCATTTGATGTTTATGGAGATTTGGATATTGTTTCAAGCGACAACTTTCCATTGTCATTGACTTTCAAAAATTTTGATATTAGAGATTTGAACTCAAGGGGTGGTAGCTTTAGTAAGTCTTTCAAAGTTCCTGCCACCAAAAACAACAACAAGATATTTGGTCATATACACAAAGATGGTAACATAGATACAAAGGGTGTTAAGCGTGATTTAGACTCTATAATTTACTTAGACAACTCTCCTGTAATATCAGGAACTATTAGAATGTCCAAGATTATAAGCAATAAAGATGTTATAGAGTATGAGTGCGTTTTTCTTGGCGACAATATGAATTGGGCATCAAACATAAAAAACTTAGACTTGAAAGAGCTTAAATTTAGTTCTCAGTCATACACAAGCTATCCACCTGTACCTGAAGTTCCGTTTACCTTTGAAAATCCTAGGCAAACATTCAAAGATTACGTATTTAATAAAGACAGATTAGTGTACCCTTTGATTACTGTTGGTGAGAGTGATTCAAGTGCTAACGCTACAATAGATAGCGATTATATTCCCTGTGTTTATATAAAAAATGTTTGGGATAAGATATTTCAAGCACAGGGTTATACTGTTTCTTCGACATTTTGTAATAGTGATTTTTTTAGAAACCTCATAATGCCTCTTATATTCCAAAAGCCAAAGGAGATTACAGACCTTTCTTTTGGTAGAGTTTCATCTAGTGTTGAAGAAACTATATTTACTTTGGATTACGGTGAAACTGATGAGGGGGTTGCCTACGAAGAGCCACGTTCAATAGGGAATCAATCATTCACAATAGATGAGTATGGATATAATGATAGCGACTTTGTTCTTGATTTTATAACTTCTGCTGACACCCTGCAAGATGATGCACCACTACAACAAGGTGAAGATACTGACGACTATGGGAACGCACAGTTGGGGATTGAGCATACAGGGGGCTTCAAAAATGGCTTAGTGGTGGCTGCTCAGGGTAGTGGAACTTTTAACTTAAACGCAGAAGTATCTATTGAATTTCACAGCGATGGTGATGCTAATGCAGGAAGAATGAGCTACCAACTTCAAGTATCAATAGCAAAACTTACAAGTGGTGCTGATGATGATGGCACTTTTACGGACTTGGTTGTCCTTCAAAATAACACTGAAACGATATATTTGCATCCTGTAACAACACACACCCATCAATTTAATTTAGAAGCTCTTGATGTTTCTGCTGAAGCAGGTGATATTTTTGCCTTGAAAATAAAATTTATACATAAGTATGCCACTAATCAACAGGGAATTAATCCTAACACAAATACACTAACTTTAAAAACTAAACCAAACAGCTATTTACAAATAGAGCAAACAGGTTCTTACTTTAATGGTGAAGAAATAAAGGGTGTTCAGAATATGCTTCCAAAAGGAACTCAAGCTGACTTCGTGAAAGGTTTATCTCAACTGTTCAACCTTCAGTTTAAAACTGACCCAATATCAAAAATTGTATATGTCGAACCTTACGACCACTTCTATAAATCAACATCAGAAGCCGTTGATTGGTCTGATAAGATAGACTACTCAAAAGATATAGAGAATGAGTTTTTGTATGACATAAAATCAAAGATATTATTCAAGTATAAAGATGCTAGTAATGATGGATTGATAAATAGATATAACAAAAGAAATAATGTAGATTGGGGTGCTTACCAAGAGATTGACGATAGTGGCAAGTTCGCCACAGGTGAGTTTAAGGTTGAAAATGCTTACTTTTCACCCACCTTTAATTGGGTAGAGCCAAACTATATTAAGTCAAGTTTAATTGCTCAAAGTCCTTTGATACCAATGTATTTTAGTGAATATAGCGACTTATCAATATCTAGTGCTATCGAAAGACCTGAAAAGCAGTTTGAGATAGGTGCTAGAATACTTATTAGGGTAGATGATTTTCAGGGTTTGTACTCATCATCAAACGGAAAGAGAATGAGGATGTATTACAATATAGATAACATTGACAATGATAATATAGGTGGCTATTACTCTTGGAAAAAGGCATCTTTTTGTGCTTTTGACAACTTAAACTCAACAGAGCCATATGACAGCAATAATACAGCACCATATAACGAACCTGCAATAAGCACCCTTTCTGAACATACAGTATCAGATGGTTATAATGACTTGAAATATAATCTATCATTTTCGGATATATCTCACAATACAGTTATAAGTAGTGACAGGGAGGTAAAGAAGGGTTTGTATAGCTTGTATTATTCCAAGATGATTGAGCAGTTAAAACAAAACCCTAGATTAAAAATAGTTTATCTTAATCTAAAAGTGTCTGATATGATGCTGTTAGATTTTCAGAAGTTGGTATATATAAATGGGGTTTATTACAGAATAAACAAAATAATAGACTTTCAGCCACACAAACAGCAATCAACAAAGGTTGAATTGCAGGAATATGTTTTTTTAGGAGATACAACAACACCAACTGCATTACATATTGATGTAGAAAATATAAATCTTTAATGAGAAGGATAAAAAGAAGTATAAAACAGTTAGCTGTTATAAATCAAGACACAAAAAAAGATGTCATCTACGCAACGATTGACAACGTGCTTCAACCTATTGTCTATGATAGAACTTCAGACAATCAAACTGTTATAAAGCAGAATGTTTATATGACGCCTGAAAGAAGGTTGGCTAGAAGAATTAAGGCATCTAACACAGCATCTACTGCTGTTTCTCAGTTTGAGGGTGATACTATTATAAATCCAATAATTTCATTTGACTACAACAGAGGTTTTGCAACGGTTACAAGTGGAAACAATATACAGCTTTGGAAGCCATCTTTTGGTAACAACAACTTGAATCAAACAACAACAGCAAATCAACCTGACATTGGTTTTGAGGGCAGGGGTGTAAACGGAAAATATCCTGCTTATTTCAAGAGAGATAACTCTGATTTTATGACATTTGATTCCTCTGTAACCATCTCAGGAGATTTTACAATGTTCTTTTATATAGAGCCAATAGCAGACCCTTTACACAAGCAATATCGACTGTTGGGAAAGAGTGATGATAACAATATGTTTATATCAATAGGTGAGTCTTTTAATAAATCTTACAACATTAGCTTTGCTTCAGGAAGTGAATATGAAGCAACAGTTTCAGGTTATTGGCAGCCGTCAAAAAGGGATTTGCTTATTACTATTCAAAGAAACAACGATAGAGTCATAATAAGAGAGAATGGTGTTCAGATTGAAACAGGAGTAATACCAACATCGGACTTTGTTTTTGACCAATTTGGAAAGATAGGCAATCTATCAATACCAACCTTTAACGGAAGGTTTTACCACTTCTCTGCCTTTGATGGTTATATTGTAGCTGAGTTAGAAAAATTAGAAAACTCCATAATGAAAAAAGCTGAACTAGCAGGTAGAGTCGGTAGCGTTCAAGCTGATTATTCGTTTGAAGGAGATGAAATTATAGAGTTTTAATAGTTATGAAGAATATACTAAAGACATTTGATAGAACAATAAATGCAATAGGTAAGAAACTTATTGATGGCTTTAGAAATGAGCTTGAGGTTCAAAATAGTATAGCAACAGGAAAACTTGCAGACTCCATGTTTTATGACCTTGATGAAACTGCCGACTCGATTGAGTTAGTAATTCAGACAAAGGCAAAATATGTTGATATTGTTAACAATGGAATGAAAGCAGGTAATATGCCTAGTCTTACTGCCATCAAGGATTGGATGGATGCTAAGGGGATAAAACATTCAAACGAGAACGAGAAAGAAAGTGTAGCTTATGCAATAGCTAAAAGAATAAAGATTGAGGGTTTGCCAACGCAAGGTGGTAAGCGACTTTCTTCAACAAGGGAAAAGACAAACTTCATAGGAAATGTTGTGAACAGAAGAAGTAAGAAGAATGACAATTCAATACATTCATCAATAGGGAAAGACATAGATAATATATTTAAACAACTACCAAAACAAATATAATGGCTAGAAAACAAGAATCAGTATATAAGATTAAAGTATTAGGTCTTAATGATGTTAAGTCCTTAAATACTGAGATAGAGAAGTTAAATGGCAACTACGATAAGTTAAGCAAGGAGAGTGGTAAGGCATCAAAATCAACAGGAGATGTCGGTAAAACTTCAAAAAACACATCTGTTGGTATTACAGGAATGACAAAGGCAATAGGTGCTGCTACTATTGCTTTGGTTGCCTTTAACAAAGTGCAAAAGTTTGCTAGAAAGGAACTTCAACAAGCGTTTAATGTTTTTAAGGGTTATGAGTTTCAGATGCAAAAGGTAAAAGCAATATCAGGTGCAACAACAACTGAATTTACCTCATTAAATAAAACAGCACAAGAATTAGGTCGTTCAACCTTCTTTACAGCAGAACAAGTGGCTGCGTTACAGCTTAACTTTTCAAAACTAGGTTTTACAGCATCAGAAGTTTTAAATGTTCAAGAAGCTGCCTTATTGGCTGCCACAGCAACAGGTGAGGACTTAGCAAGAACAGCAACTGTGATTGGCTCTACGATTAGAGGTTTTGGTTTAGATGCTAGTGAGGGTGCTAGAGTTGCAGATGTTATGGCTGCTTCATTTACAAGCTCTGCTCTTACTCTTGAGAAGTTTCAAACATCAATGACAAAGGTTTCTCCTGTTGCGAAACTGCTAGGTATGGACTTGGAGGAAACAACTGCTGTTATGGGTGTGCTTACAGATGCAGGTATCGAAGCATCTATCGCAGGTACATCGCTTCGTAACATATTTCTTAAACTAGGTGACCCTTCATCTGATTTAGCCAAGTCAATCGGCTTTACCGTAAACTCAGGAGAGGATATGGTTCGTGAGTTTAGAAGAATGAGAGATGAGGGTGTTAACGTTGAGAAGATGCTCAAGGTTGTTGATGTAAGGCAAGTTGCTGCTATATCCACAATGATTGAGCATATTGACAAGATAGAAGAACAAACAGAAGCATTTAGAAATTCATCAGGTGCTGCTTCTGATATGGCAGGAATTATAGGTGATTCATTGCAGGGTGCTGTATTAAGGTTTCAGTCGGCTATTGATGGACTAAGAATTGTTTTTGTTGATGCTTTTGCACCTGCTTTACAGGGAGTTATTGATGGTTTTGCTTCTTTCTTTAATAGTGTTGCTAAATTCTTAGAAATACCCCTAGAAGAACAGCTAGCTAGAGATGCTCACAATATGGATGTAATGTTTCAAACTTTGCAAAGAACAAATATAGAGCAAGAAACTAGAAACAGAATAATAGGTAGATTAAATAGAGAATATAAAGATTATCTTCCAAACTTGCTAAAGGAAGAATCTACTTTGGATGATATAAAGATAGCTCAAGATGCAGCAAATGCAGCGATGGAAACTCGCATAAACATGATGGCTGCTGAATCTAAATTGTTAGAGAATAAAAACAGGCAGCTTGAAATAGAAGCTGAAAATGTTAGGTTATCTCTTGAAGAAACGGATTTACGAGATAAACAATTAGAAAGAAGTGCTGTTACAAATAAAATTGCATCTGAATCGCTACATGGTGTTGATAATGAAATATCAAACATTAATTTATCACTTACTGAAAATACAAACAAACAAAAAGCAAATAGGCAAGAAATTATAAATCTTAAAAATGAATATGATATTTTGATAAAGGCGTATTCTAATTTAGGTGGCTCGATTGATGATTTAATTACAAAAACAGGTGGTGGTAATGGTAGAGTTGACGTTCCATCTGTTATAGGTTTACCTGAAGTTGGTATTGTTTCAGATAGGATGCAGGAAATAGAAAATGCAATAGCTGACAAAACTGCCGACTTGCAACAACAATATGTAGATGGCAGGATAGCAACGGAAGGGCAGTTGCAACAAGCTATATTTGATATGAAGTTTGAGATGTATCAAAAAGAACTAGAGCTTGTAAATATGTCATCAGTTGCACATAATGAAGCAGCACAAAAACTACTTGATTTAGAGGTTAAGAAAAGAACAGAGCAACAAAAGTCTTTTGAAGCAGCTAGAGATGGTTATGAGAAAGAGCAACAAGCATTGGCATTATTGCAACAAAAAGAAGATGAAAAAATACAAAATGTTATACTAAATGCCCAAACAGCAGAAGAAGCTCTAGCTAATCTTCTAAGCATGAAGATTAATGAGATACTGCTAGAAGCAATGGCATCTCTTTGGAAGGATGGTTCTATTCCGTTTTTAGCAAAAGTTGGATTAGCTGTTGGCATGAAAGCATTAATAACACCATTAATAAACAATCTACTTGGAGGTGGTGGAGGTGGCGGCTCTGCTAGTGGAGATACCGAACAGTCAGTAAGTGTTCAGTTTGAGAAGGGTGGACTTACAAGAGGTGGAATGTTTCAGGGTGCATCACACGCAAATGGTGGTGTTAAGTTTAGAGTAGGTGGAACGATACACGAAGCAGAAGGTGGTGAAGCTATAATCAACAAGAGGTCAACTGCTAAATTTAGACCAATACTATCAGCGATAAACTCCTACAATGGTAATGGTGTTAAGTTTGCTGATGGAGGTATTATATCTCAAGGAGAGAAGTTTGCGATGGGTGGTGAGCTGAGAAGCGTACAATCAATGGTTAGTGGCTCAACAACTCAAAAGGTTGTCTTAGTTGAAAGTGATGTTACTGAAACTCAAAACAGAATATCAGCACTTGAAAGTCAATCCTCTTTTTAATACCTTTGCGAAATGATAAGACAAAACAGCATTGAGATAGTAAATGAGTTCATAGATATTATCTACAAAGAAGTTAAAATAAAATACTCTGAAGAAGCAGGGATAAAAAACGTGCTTAACCATCTTGCTGAAAGAGGTCTTATCGAGCCGAGAAAACTTAGGGATTTTATGATAATCAAAGACTTTGACAAGATGTTGGAGTTAAACGATGGAAACTATACCTACACCTACATGGACATATCCATAAAGTATGATGTTTCCGAAAGGACAATACAGAACATAATCTACAAGCACAAAAGGAAGTACAATAAGGATTATAACATTAGATAACTTTTGCGAAGATTTACGATTTTAATTAATTAATTTTGCATTTATGAATAATTGGTACAATATAAAAAATACAGATGAATCTGCTGAAATATCTATCTTTGACGAGATAGGTGACTACGGTACATCTGCAAAAGATTTCGTTGAGCATATATCAAGTATCGGCAAGAAGGACATTACACTAAGAATCAACTCTGTTGGTGGAAGTGTTTTTGATGGTCTTGCCATATACAATGCTTTGCGTTCACATAGTGGTTATGTGCAAATAAAGATTGAGGGTTTGGCTGCTTCTATATCTACTGTTATTGCAATGGCAGGAGATAGCGTAGAAATGGCTGAAAACGGATTCTTTATGATACATAACCCATTCGGACAATCGGCAGGGGAAGCTACTGACTTCCGTAAAACTGCTGATTTGCTTGACAAGATAAAAGATGAAATCATCGAGATATATCAAAGAAAAACAAAACTACCTTATGATGTTTTGTCTAAAATGATGGATGAGGAAACTTGGTTGTCTAGTCAAGAAGCACAGGAATTTGGTTTCATTGATGATATTACTGAGCCAATGAGAGTTGCTGCTAAGTTTGATTTATCTAAATTTACTAATGTAGATGAAAGAAAAGTCAAAGATGTTTTAGAATTAAATAATAATAAAAAACTTTTTAAAATGACCGAAGAATTAAAAACTTGGTTTAACAGTCTTAAAGAGGAAATCGTTATGGCTGTTAAGGGAGAGGATGCTACTACTCCTAGCGAAGTTTCTGTTGTTCTTTCTGATAACGAAGATGTTGTAAACAAGTTCACTGAGCTTGAAGAAAATGCACAGTCTTTGAAAGAGGAAAAAGAAGAACTAGCAGGTCTTGTTGGTGAAAAGGAAAGCACTATTGCTGACCTACAAAACAAGGTTGCTGAGATGGAAGCTAAACTAAACAAAAGTGAAGCTACTGAAACTGTTGTAGAAGCAGAACAAGAGCCAACAATTACTCCAACTGAGGAAGTTGTCAACGAGTGGGATGCTTTTGCTAAATCAATCTTAAAATAATTAACTTTTAAAATAATATAAAATGGCTTATACAAGTGCTAATTTACCTACTGTTAATCAGTATGATGTAAATAAAACAATACTTGAACCTTTATTCTTAGGTCAAGATTATATGCAATATATGGATGTTATGCCAAATGTTGCAGGAACAATCATATTAGATAGATTCCAAGCGTTAAGTGGTATTACTAAAGCGTTTGCTTCAGGTGCTTTCTCTGCTGAAACAGGTGAGAAGGGTGCTGCTGTAACTATCACTCCAAAAAGAATGGAAGCTGAAATCGCTTTTGCAGGTAACTCTTTATTCAACAAGATGAAAGGTCAGTTGATGAGAGGTGGACATGACTTCGACAATGTTGATGGAACTGTTGTAAAAAACATTCTACTTGACTTAATCGGACAAGGTGTTCAGTCTGACTTCAATCGTCAGTTGTGGTTATCTACTTTAGATTCATCTGCCCCTGATGCTGACTTCGGTATCTATGATGGTATATTTGAGTCTGCCTTCAATGCTTCTGCTAACTTTATTACTAGAGAGTATTCAGGTCTTTCTACTCAAGCTGATGATGCTGTTTTAGCAACAGGTAACGGTGTTAAAATCCTACAAGGATTATATGACTCTGCTACTCCTGAGTTGCTAGGTGCAGGAAACCACGTTTTCTTTGTATCAGGTGACATCGCTGATGACTACTTGGTTACATTAGAAGGAACAGGTTATGCAGCAGGTGGTTACGGAACTTTAGTAAACGGTATGCCACAGCTTATGTATAGAGGTATTCCTGTTGTTGTTCGTAGAGATTGGGATATTGCTTTAGCTGCTGACTCTACTCCTATCAACGGTGCTTCAAGTGCCAATGAAACTCACAGAGCAATGCTAACTACTAAGGATGCCTTCGTTGTTGCTACTGACTTCAGCTCTAACTCTGTTGAGCAGTGGTACTCAAACGATAACAAAGAGTATCGTTTCCGAGTAGCTTACTCTGTTGGTTGTGCTTTGAAAGATGGTAAACTAGCTGTTTACTATACTCCAAACGCAATGGATACTTCAGGTTACTAATAATTGAATTAATTAAGGGGGATGAAATACTCCCCCTTATATTTTTAACTTTTAATATAATAATAAAATGGCAATAGAAAATATCTCAGTAGCACATACTGATATGGAGAACAGAGGTGGTCTTAAAGCTCTAGGTGTTTATTTGTTTTCTGACATTTCTGCTATCACTTTTGATACGGATGGGAATCATCAGATTACTGCTATAACTGATTCAAGCGGTAAGTTGTTTGAGTTAAAGCAAGGCACAGGTTCTTTGACCTCAACAGGAACTAAGGAGGGCGGAACTATTATGTTTGAACATACTGTTACAGCATATATTCCAAACCTTTCTGATGCACATTTAAGTGCAATAGACAATCTTTCAAACAGAAATTTAGTTGTTATGTGTCAAGATTATAATGACAACACATACGCTGTTGGTTTGTCGCAAAAATTTCACGTTGGTGCAGCTACGGATGCTCACAACCAAATGTTTGCAAGATTATCAAGTGTTGAAATGAACACAGGTGCTGCCTTAGGAGATGAAACAGGTGCTACACTTACATTTACTTGTAGCTCAGGTGAGCTTCCTTACTTAATTGAGGATGCTGTAACGATTGATGCCGCAGCAGGTACATTCTCAATAGCTTAATACTAATACTTAATACTTAGTTGGGGGTTCGCCCCTGACTTTGTATTTTTTTTTATATATTGCACTATGGCGTATAAAGCGAAAAAGAAATCAGGGGTTACTTATTTTAAAGAAATCTCTATTGATTGGTCGAAAGCTACTCAAAAAGATTTGAAAAGCATTTTTGACTTAGGATATACTAAATTTGTAACAAAAGAAGATGCAAAACCGAAGAAAACCAAATCAAAAGCAAAAGAAGAATCAAGTCAAGACAACTCCGACAAAGAGTAGTTTTAACACTAAGTATGCTTTTGTAAACCTATCCACCCCTGAAGTTAGTACAGAGGTTAAAGACCTTGACAGATTAAGAGAGGAATATATACCTTTTGGTAAAGACAATTTGTTTCCTCAGTATTTAGCTGAGTTAAAAAGACAGTCCTCAACGCATCGTTCAGTACTAGCTCAAAAGACCACGTTCACAACAGGTAGTGGATTTTTTACAAGAAACGAATCATTAGCAGAATACATTGACGACATCAACGCAGATGGAGAAAGTCTAAAGGATGTATTCAAGAAGTTGGCTGATGACTATTTTACTTATGGCAACGCCTATCTTGAAGGTGTTGTTTATGAGGGTGGTATAAACTTCTACCACAAAGATGCTGCCACAGCAAGGGTTAGTAAAAACAAGAAAACTGTTTGTTTTCACCCTGATTGGACTAACTACAAAAAAAGTCCTGAGAAAAAGCAGGTAATACCTGTTTATCCAAATATTGCATCAAGTAGATTTGTTGTGCATTACAAAGACTATGAAAGTACATTTAACTTTTATGGTTTGCCTGATTATGTTGCTTCTCTCGAACACATAGCGATTGACTATGAGATTGGTAAATTTAATCACACAGCATTTAAGAATGGCTTTAGTCCTTCAGCAATCGTTACAGTAAATAGCGACTTTGGTGAAGCAGAAGCTGAAAAGTTTGTTGAAACTGCCAAAGAAACATTGACAGGTAGTGGAAACAACTCCAAGATATTATTCCTTGTTAAGAATGGTGAGGACAGCAGAGGTACTGACGTTCAGATAATTAGCAACAAGGAAGATGGTGACTTCTTAGATTTACAGAAGTTAACCGACCAAAATATTATTACTGCTCACAGATGGCAACCTGCCTTGAGTGGTATTGTTTCATCAGGAAAGATGAATAACACAGGTAGTGAGATTAGAATAGCTTATGAGTTGGCTATGAGTACGGTAATCAAAGACACTACAAATATTCTGCTATCACCAATCAAAAAGGTGTTAAGCAAAGAGTTAGGACTTGATACTGAGGATTTGCAGGTTGTGTATGAGCCACCAATCTCATTCCTATCAGACCTAGACCCCAAGCAAGTTCTTACAATCAACGAGCAGAGAATGATGTTAAACAAAGACCTTCCTGAAATTGAGGATGGTGAGTTGTTAATATCTGACAGACAGACAATTAGAGTTGAACGACAAAACACAAACGTATAATGGCAAATGTAAGACAGTATAACAATCTTGTTACAGCATCTGAGGTGATTACACAATCGTTCACTAATCAAGCAACAGACCAAGCGTTGATTAGTAATGAGATAATTACCATAGCTGAGTTAGCACATATCAAACCTTATCTTGGATTGGATATGTACGAGGAGTTAAAGACTCAAAATCACAATGATACTCTTACAACTGCCAACTCTGACTTGCTTACCCACTACCTAAAACCTGCTCTTTGTTGGTATGTTAGATTTGAGGTTATGAATGAGATACAATACAACACAACCTCAGCAGGTCTTGTTGTCAACACATCTGACTTTAGCAGTCCTGCAAACGTAGAGCAGTTCAATCAGATGAAGAATGACACATTCAGAAAGGCACAAGTTCTTTTGGATGATATGATTGCTTACATCACACATGAAGACCAAACTAATGACTATCCTTTGTATGGTAAAGATGGTGATTACTCCACTCCTAATGATGGTGATTTGGCTAAGAAAATGAACGGAATAATTTTTTACTAATGGCAACAGACTTTCCGAAAAAAGGTGATGACAAAAAGATTTCTTTGCGTAACAGCGAGGAAAAGCAGTTTGACTATGAGTTTGCTAAAAATCTAAAAGAGCAACAGCCAAAGATATGGAAGGCAGGAGGTAACATTCGTGGTAACGAAGCGTTTATGCTTTGGGGTAGAGCTAGAGATGGTCAAGATACTGAAGCTATAAGAGAGTGGATAAAGGAAAGGGAAGCGTGGGCAAAAAGACATTTTAGAGATGGTCAAAAGTTTAAAGGAGATGTTGAGCCGAATCTCAGTAATGTGGCAGGAGTTGTCGCACAGATTAAATGGGGTGTTATCGGAAATCTTGGAGAACGAGGAATGAAAGATGTCATCTTGGAACTAACAAAAAAGTTGGAAGGAAGAAAAGATAATATGAAAAATAATATAGACCACGACTTACACATAGAGTTTAGTCAAGAAATGATGAAAGAGCTACATGAAAATGGTGAGCTTGAAATGACAACTGATGAGATGGGTGAGCCAATAGTTATAAAGTTCATGTATGATGCCGAAAAGTCTGATGAACTTATGAACGTAACTCCAACCGTCAAGAAAGGTTTAGAGGACAAGGTAAAAGAACATAACGAAGAAGTTAAAGACTTAAAAGTAGATTGGAATCCAAGAGTTACTTACAAGAAGTTGGAAAAAGTTTTTGACAGGGGAATCGGTGCGTATAAGACTAACCCTGAGAGTGTTAGACCTAACGTAAAAAGTCCTGAGCAGTGGGCATTTGCTCGTGTAAATTCTTTTCTTTTTGTAATGCGTAAAGGTCGTTTTCAAGGTGGTCAACACGACACCGACTTATTGCCCAAAGACCATCCTATGAAAAAAGCTATGGATGATGCTGAAAATCAGAAGGTTAGAAAAAACCCTGACTGCCCTGATGGGTATGAACATCAAATGCCTGATGGTAGCTATATGTGCGGCAAAGAGCATGGTGGTGGTGGTTATGGAAACTATGATGAGAAAAAGATTTTGAATTTCCTAAATATAATTAAAGAAGATTTAATAACACAAATAAAACTAATTAAGAAGTAAAATGGCAACAACAATACAAAATGCAACCCTTACTGTTGTGGTAACAGAAACACTTTCTTTAGGTGGAACTCAGTATGGTGGCACAAAAACTCTTGAGATAGCTGACATAAATGAAGTGTTTAAAAGAATAGTAAAGTGTTCAGCTAGTCAAACCACAACTATTGCAACATTCAACGGAAACGCTTTTGCATCAGATAATGCTATTGATTTAGAGGATGCCAAGTATATCAGAGTAACTAACCTTGATGATACCAACCCTGTTGAGTTGGCTATCGTAGGTGCTGCTACATTATATCAAGTAAGACTTGGTGCAGGTGAATCTCATATGCTAGGTGCACCTGATGATTTGATGTTAGCAGAAGCAGACACATCTCCTAGCTTTGGCACTATGGCTGACATAGCTAGTGTTCAGGTTAACCCTGCAAGTAATGACGTAGATATTGAAATTTTTGTAGCATCAGCATAATATGGCAAGTAACGAACACAGCAGTTTAGACAACTCACAACTTCACGTTCCTAAAGATTTTAGTTCAGCAGCTAACAATACTGTTCTTACCAAGAATAGTGCAGGTAGCTTGGAGTGGCAAGACGATAGATTAAGAACCACTCACTTTGTAAGAGTTTCAGGATTTTTAAGCAAGTCAACGACAGATGAATATGCACCAACTTATGCAGGTAACGCAACACACACGTTTGATACTGTCGTAACCAACCCAACTAATGACGGACAAGATGCTGTGGCTCAATCTGTACTTTATTGCTTGAGAGATGGGTATGTAGGTGCATTTGGCGGTGTAATTGCTATAAACAGTCCAAGAAGCGTTGAGATAAGAATATACAAAGGAACTCCTACTGATGAGAGTAGTTCAGGTTTTGCTTTGACACAATTAGGAGATACGATAACAGAAGGAGGAGAGGGTGCTACTACACCAAATGTTTTTTCAGTAACTTCTTTATCTTCATCATCATCTTTTTCAGCAGGTGATGTTTTAATAGTAACGCTGAAGCCAACAGCAGCATCAGCAACGACAGCAAGACTTAATTCAACCGTTGAGGTTGTTTATACAGCATAACAATGGCAAGAGCAACAGCAGCACAAGAAATAGCACTTATGAAACAAAGAATGGACTCTATGGAGGATAAGTTAGATAAAATGGATAAAAAGCTAGACGACTTAACAAAGAATCTTCTTGACCCTGATAGGGGTGTTGTTTCTAGGGTAAACATAAACACATCTGCTAGACTTACTATGCAGAAAGCATTATGGACTTTGTGGACTGTTGTAATCGGCTCATTGGTAGCTTATTTCTTCTCTAACAATGGCTAAGGGTATATCTTTTAAGTTTAGAGAGAAGCCAAAAACTAAAAGGAAGGGCATACACTCTAAGAATAAGAGTAGAACAAAGGGTGGAAAGCAATACAAGAAATCATATAACGGACAAGGCAAATGATGGAAGAAATTTTAAAGTTAATAGAAGGTTATGGTTTGCCATTAGTTTTATTATTAGGTGCTTTGTATGCTCTTTATCGTTTCCTAGTTTTTTCACTTTATGAGGTAAAAAACCAATTTAGTCGACATCACGAACGAGCAGCAGATAATATCAATGAAATGATGAAAAAAATTGATATTATATTAGAGTTCATAAAAAGAAATGATAAGTAAAAATTTTGAAATATCTGTTGGTAATATAATATGGATAGTGGGTGTTATATTTACAATGGGTATTGCATATAGTCAAATAGGACAGTTAGAAGAAGATATAGTTGTTCTTGAAAGAAGATTGGAAAAGAAGATAAAAGTTATCAATGAGAATGACGATAAGATAAATGAATTAGAAAAAGAAATAGCTAAATTAAAAGGTTGTAAATAATGAAACACATTTGTAATATAATATATATTTTGACATTTGGTAAAGTTTGTTTTGGCAAATGTAAGGTTTGTAAAAAAAGCTGTGAAACTGCTGAAACTGCTGAAACTGCTGAGTCTTAATGGAATTAGTTGTACTTAGATATAACATATCATCTGATAGCACAAATGGTATGCTATTGGAAAAGACTTGGATAGGTTACGACTTTCTTTGCTACACCCTTGAGGATGAGGAAAGGGATGTCAAGGTCAAGGGGGAAACAATGATACCCTATGGCAGATACGAAATAAAATTACGAAGGGAAGGTGGTTTTCATAAGAGATATAGCGAAAGGTTTGCTGATATACACGATGGTATGTTGCATATCACTAATGTTCCTAACTTTGAGTATATTCTTATACATTGTGGTAACACTGATGAACACACGAGTGGTTGCTTACTTTTGGGGGATTCTCAAGAGAATAATGGCTTGATTACAGGTGGATTCATTGGCAAGTCATCACAGGCATACAAAAGGGTTTACCGTAAAATTGTTGAGGAATTACAAAAAGGAGAACAAGTATTCATAGAATACAAACATACTAATGATTTTTTTAACTAACCCTTGCCAAAGGGTTTGTAAAGGGTAGTTTATACCCTATATAATAAAGATAAAACTAAATATAAAGATAAAGATAAGGTTAAGGATATGAATATATTGGGAAAGATTTTTTCTTCAGGTGCAAAAGATTTGGTAGACTCCGTTGGAACTGCCATAGATAAGATACATACCTCAGCAGAGGAAAAGGAACTCATAAAAGCTGAGGTGGAAAAGATAATACTAGACCACGACCACAGGATGCAACAGGAGGTAACTAAGCGTTGGGAAGCTGATATGCAGGGTAATTGGCTAACAAAGTCCATTAGACCACTATCATTGGCTTTCTTGCTTGTTGTTCTTACGATATTTACCTTAGTTGACTTCGGATTTGTGGACTTGCAAATTAAAGATTCTTGGATTGACCTTTGGCAATTACTAGCCATTACTGCTTTTGGTGCATATTTTGGAGGTCGTTCCATCGAAAAAACACGAAAATAACTTTTTACTTCTCATTTTTTTCTTATATTTGCACATACGTTTGTATGACATTCAATTTTGTTTTAGTTTTCGAGGGGGGTGTTTAGTCGCACCTCCCTTGACATTTTAACATTTTTTTCTTATATTTGCCAAAACATAATAGCAAATGAAACAATACAGACCTAGACTAAGCCAAAAAGAATTTGACCTTATCCAACAACACAGAAACGGTGGTGGTGTAGGTATCATCGGAGATACACACGAGCCATTCTGCCATCCTAATTACAGAGATTTTTGCTACGAAGTATTCGATAGATTCGGAGTATCTGAGATAGTCCACATCGGAGATGAGGTTGACAATGCAGCACTGTCTTATCACGAGAAAATGGCTGAGATGCCCAATGCTGAAAGCGAAGCTGAAACTGCTCAAAGAGCAATGGAGAGGTGGTATGCCACGTTTCCTGATGTGAAGGTATGCGTGGGTAATCATTCGGCACTACCGTTTCGTCAAGCCACCTCAGCAGGAATACCCAAAAGATTCATCAAGTCCTATGAGGAGATATGGAACGCACCTAAAGGTTGGAAGTGGGAAATGCAATGGGAGATTGATGGTGTACTATATGAGCATGGCACAGGAAGTAGTGGTGCTATGGCTCACAAGAACAGAGCAATAGCCAACAGGCAGTCAACAGTTATAGGTCATTGCCATTCCTTTGGTGGTGTAAACTATATGGCATCACGCAACGATTTGATATTCGGAATGAATGTCGGATGTGGTATTGACGTAGATGCTATGGCATTTTCCTATGGCAAGAACTTTCCTAAGAAACCTACATTGGGTTGTGGTGTTGTTTTGGATGGTGGTCGAACAGCTATATTCATCCCAATGGACTTGGGCAGTAGAGTTTCTATAATCTAGTAAACAAACTTTTTTTACATTTTTTTTACTTTTATTGTTGGATATTACAAAAATTGTTTTATCTTTGCCTAAGATTATTAATTAAAACAAATTGAATTATGCAAGATTTAAAAGTAGAAACCATCAAAAAAGGCGATGTCCTTTTCTTCCTAGACCAAGAGATTGAACTGTTAGAAAGAATCTTAAAAACAGATGAAACAGAAGAAGTCAAATGGAAATCCAACGACAACAAAACCCTAGAGGAATGGTATAATGGCAGACTTGATGCTAGAAAGTTTGACCTAAACTCATTCAAAGAACTAAGAAAAATAATCAATAAATTGTAAAACTATGACAGAAGTAAAAAAAGAAACTAGAAAAGATGCGTTAGCTAGACTGTTCACTACGAATGGTCTAGTCAAAGAAGATGTTTACAAAGACAAACGTGGATTCGTAATCATCACACGCACAGGTATTGACAAGATTATCAGCAATCGTGGCATACAGTTACAGTATGAGCCAATCGTAATGGAAAGAGATTGGGTTGTGTTGAGGTGTACTGCTCAGATGGTAAAGAACAAGGACATAGGTCAAACTGTTGTCGAGTCTTTTGGCGAAGCATCTAAAGAAAACACTATGGGTCTTGCAGGTAAGTTTCCTGTGGCTATGGCTGAGAAACGTGCCAAGTCAAGAGCAGTATTAATGCTTACAGGATTTTATGAGCAGGGTATATACGGTCAAGACGAAATGACTGATGAGTAAGGATTTAGAATGGATAGATGAACTACTTGAAGGCGAACCTATCAGTAATATGCAGATAGCAGTTATTGAGGGTTTGCTGTCAAGTGTTCCTTACGAACCTGA
>TARA_R100001460_G_scaffold266_8_pt1 | contig 19002 bp, 21 predicted proteins | sample TARA_R100001460 | Tara Oceans TARA_R100001460 (sample SAMEA2622190) | marine metagenome | biome: marine biome (ENVO:00000447); feature: surface water layer (ENVO:00002042); material: "saline water (ENVO:00002010), including plankton (ENVO:xxxxxxxx)" | depth 5 m | reverse complement strand
TATTGGTATGGAGATGATGCTAAAGTATATCCTGTTGAAGTATTAGTAGATGATGAATCAATTAAACCTGATGCTAAGGAAGTTTATATGAAATTCCACCCAGAACTAAAAAAAGAAAATGTTGCTCCTGACCATAATGGTAAAGCTGCTCCGTTTGGTTCGGGATATAAACCACTTAATGAAAATGCTACATATTCTAATCATATAGACTATAAGCAAGAAATTATAAATTTAACAGATCATATGTTAAAAAAAGGTATGAATGTTAAACCTTTACCTAAAATAATATTTAAGCACAATAATGAAGAAAATGCTAAAAAATTTTTAGGTAAAACTGCATATTATGATCCAAACAATAAAATAATAGTATTATATACTGAAGGTAGACATCCTAAAGATATAGTAAGATCATATGCTCATGAAATGATTCATCATATTCAAAATTTAGAAGGTAGACTAAAAGATATTAGTACTACTAACACAATGGAAGATGATTATTTAAATGATATAGAAAGAGAAGCATATACAAAAGGTAATATGCTTTTTAGAAATTACACAGATGGAATAGACGGAGAAGAAGTTACTAGTTTAAATGAAAAGGAAAAACCATATAAGCATAAACATGGATTTGATAAAAATTTAGGTAAAGATCCTTTTGGTTTAAATCAATTTGCTAGAGAATTAGCTACTTTAGAAGAAGGTCGTTATGATACCTTATCAAACCAAATTTCAAGAGATATATTTAATTTTTGGAAAGAAGATTTTGATGAAGGTGAAATGGATTCAACATATGAAGATAATTATGATTTTCCTCCAAGAGGTATTCAAGTTTATGCACAAATAATATACAAACCCAAATTTGGTAAACTTAAAGTAGATGGTGGAAGTGATTATGCTTACATAGATAAAAAAAAGAAAAAAGAATACCCTGGTTTTATTAAAATAAACTTTATAGTTGATCCTGAAATGTTGCCTAAATTTTGGGAAGAAATTTCTATGAATCTTAAAGATGTTGTAAGACATGAAATTGAACACATAACCCAATCAGGTGACTCAAAAACTAAAAAGGAAGATTTTGATGAAGATTTTGATATGACAATACGAGCTTTAGTAAAAGCTGATATAATTCCACAAGCTGAATATTTTAAATTACCAAAAGAAGTAGATGCTAATTTACAAGGAATGTATTTTAGAGCTAAAAAAGAAAGAAGACCATTTGCAGATGTAATAAATACTTATTTAGATGCCCAAGATATTACTCCTAAAGATAAACAAATAATATTAAATCTTTGGAGAAGTAGAAGAAAAGCATTAAGTTTACCTAAATTTTAACCATGTCAAATTTATTTGAATTATATAAATTAATTAAAGAAAATGAAGTATCTGCGTATACTATCTATTTAGACATGGATGGTGTAATAGCTGATTTTGACCAACGATTTTTAGATTTATCTGGAATGACACCTGATGAATATAGAGATAAATATGGTATGAATCAATTTTGGGATTTTATAGATATAGAAAATAAAGTTAGATTTTGGGCTGGTATACCATTAATGCCTGGGGCTAAAAAATTAGTAGATTATGTTTCACAATATGATTATGAAATATTAACTGCCCCTTCTATTAAAAAACAATCAAGATTAGGGAAAATGATATGGTTACGTAAAATCCATTCTGATTTATTCCCTAATACACCTAAAGTTAATTTTAAACCTGCAAAAGAAAAACATAAAATTAAACCATCTTTAACCAAATCAGACATACTTATAGACGATAAGGCAAGCACAATTGATAATTGGAATAATGCAGGAGGTATAGGAATATTATATACATCAGCAGAAAATACAATTGATCAACTTAAACAACTAGAAATATAATGTCAGATTCAGTATTAAAAAAACAATTCCAAAAACGAGATGTAGAACGCCTTAGAAATTTAGTAAAAGGTAAGACAGGTAATAAAACTACAACTGGTATAGGTTATAATGGTGAAGAATCAATTTCACATAAAGAAGGTGATGTTTGGGAAGAAGATGGTAAAACATGGACTATTCGAGATGGTATAAAAGAAAATATAACAAAATTAGATAAATTTAAAAACGTTGCTGTTCCAATATTTTGTCCAAACTGTAAACAAGTTATGGATAAACAGTTAGACCCACATTACTATAAAGCTTATGGAGAATGTGTTGACTGTAGAGCAACTACTGAAACAAAGTTAAAGAATGAAGGTAAATGGGAAGAGTATATTAATACTACGTTTAATAAAGAAATAGATATTAATATTGAAGAATATAAAAGTTTTATGGAAGATATGCTTTCTGAAAGTAATAATAATTATATTACAGAGGCGGGTGATATACAAAAATGGGTTGGTGGAATTGACAAAAACCGTGCCAATACAGCTATGGAAGAAGGAATTAATTATTTAAAAAATCTTAAGAAATAAAATGGAAAACCTCACTATGATCACAACAATCCTAGTCGCATTAATAACAGCAGTACTAGGCCCAGTAGCTGTAACTTGGGTTAAAGCTAAATTAGAACGAAAAAAGAAAGAAACCCCAATGGGAGAAGCACTTGAATCTAGCTCTTTAATAGATGACCAACTTACAGAAATTATGGAAGAGTTAGGTTGTGATAGAGTATGGGTAGCTCAATTTCACAATGGTGGACATTTTTACCCAACAGGAAAATCAATTCAAAAGTTTTCTATATTTTATGAAAAATGTAATCCTTCAATCCCACACCTTCAATCTATTTTCCAAAATATACCTGTATCTTTATTCCCTAAAGTATTATCTAAAGTATACAAAGATGGAGAATTAGAAATACTTAATGTAGAAACAGAAGAAAATTCATTTGGTATATCTGCTCTAACCAACCAGTTTAAAACAAAATCTATTTGTATGGTTGGATTAAGAAGTTTAGATGGTCATTTAATTGGAGTAATGGGTATTTCATTTATTAATGAACATAACTTAGTTAAAGATGATTGGATTATTATTAGACAAAAAGAGGGTATTATAGGAACACTTTTATCTAATTATTTATATAAACAAAAATCTTAATATAATAGTGCGTATTGCGCTAATCTCATATATTTATAATAAATTAAAATAAAATGAAAGATAACTTTGATTTAAAAAAGTTTTTAGTAGAAAATAAATCTATTGAAAATTCCAATCCTTATTTAAAGGAAAACCAATATGAAAAAGATGCTGAAGCAGATGATGCTGAACACATTGATGCTTTAGAAAAAGATATGGCTGATGATAAGAAAACTTCTTTACGTAAAAAAATTCGTGAAATGATTATTAACGAATTAAGTGAAGAAATGGATCCTGAACTTGATTATGAAGGAACAAGTGAGGAAGAAATGTATGGTGATTATGATGATGATGAAAAATCTTACTATCAACATTCACACCAAACTGATATTGAGCTAGAAGAAATGATGGATCCTGAAGATGAAGAGGAAGAAATAGATTATGAAGAGCAAAAAAGACAAGCAGAAGAAGAAGCTGAAATAGCAGCTTATCTTAGTAGTATACCATTTGAAGAATCTTTAGACGAAGCTGAAGAAGATGAAATAGAAACTGATGAATCCGAAGACACAGAGGAAGCACCTGAAGAGGAAGAAACTGAAGAAGAAGAAACTGAAGAAGAATCTGAAACTGGAGGTGGATTAGAAGATATAGCCGCTGATATGAAAGGTGATGAAGGTGATCTTATGGACCACTTAATATCAGCTCTAAAAGTATCCAAAGGAATGGACAACGAAAAACTTACTACTCAAATAGGAAACACCTTAAAATTCTTTGTAGGTGAGTACATTGGAGGAGAAGAATAAATAATAAAATCTATATAAAATAAAAATTATGAACTTAAATGAAATTATTGAAGCTATTAAAGAACAAGTAGTAACTTTAGAAGCTGAAAACGAAAAAACAACAAAAGTCTCTCGTACACGTGCACGTAGAGCAGCTAATGAAATTAAAAAATTAGCAGCTGAGTTTAAAAGAACTTCAACTGCTGAAGATAAAGCTTAATATGAAGCAATTAACCAATGAAGCGTTCTCTCCTGAGGAATCCAAAAAGATATATGACAATTTTTTGTCTATAATTGGAACTCGGAGAGACAAATTGGTTAAAAGATATGGCTCTGAAGCTGAAAAAGTAGCATACGCTAAAGCTGTTAAACAAGTTAAAAAACAAGCAGAAAAAAAATCTATGGAAAAAGAAATAGAAGAAGGCACTTGTGGATATGGTGTAGACGGAAAAATAGGAAACACACCCGCTGGTCCTTCATTACTTAAACTTAAAGAAATGGTTAAAGATGCTTTAAAAAATCCTAAAAAAGCAGATTTAAATAAAGATGGTAAGCTTTCTGATTATGAAAAAAAGCGTGGAGCTGCTATTGAAAAATCGATGATGAAGGAATTTGAAACAGATGAAGAACTTATTGCAGACGAACCCATATCAGAAGATATTGATTTAGGACATCAAGATGATGAACCAGGTATGTTAAAAGCTGATGTATATCGTATTGGAAAATATGCTATGGAGCTTTATAAAATGCTTGATAAGTTTGATAAAATGGATAATGAAGTAGATTTTCCACATTGGTGGCAATCAAAAATATCTAAATCAAAAGATATGATTGTTTCTGCTAAACATTATCTTGATTTTGAAATGAAAGAACCTCAAATTGATGCAATGGTAGATGTTGCAAGTGAGGAAGGAGTAATTGATGAATCTTTACGTAAAAAATTAGCTGAAACTTTTTTACAAAAATTACACGAAGACCCAGATACTACTAGAGCTGTAAAAAGATTAGAACCTATTTTACTTGATATTCTTAACGGAATTAAGGATGTAGATAATAGTCAAGAAGATACTGAAGAAGATGTAGAACAATTAGACACAAGTATAGATTATCTTGCATCTGTATTAACAGATAAATCCCCCATCGATATAGCCACAGATCAACAATCATTTCAAAAATACACTACTAAATAAAAATGACTAGAGAAGAACTACAAGGTAAACTAAAAATTTTAATTAAACAGGTGTATTCTAATAGAACTATTACACCTGAGGAAGCTGTTCAGTATGATGAACTAACTAAGTTTCCTGAATTAAAAGCTGTTATTGTAGATCTTTTAACACCTGAATATGATAATTTTGTAGCTTCAATTGATTGGGTTGCACCACGTCCTTCTACATTTAGAATTAATTTAAAAAATGATCAACTATTTTACTTAATTTATGGTAAAAGAAGTTTTATAGCCCAAATTGAAGGTAAAAAATACTACTTGTTAAACCTCCCAGAAGAACAACATGCTGCAGAAGCAATAGCTCGTATTTTAAGATATGGGGTTAAACCTGAAGAGGAAGAAGAAGGTGGAGATATGGGAGGAGATATGGAAGCTGAAACCCCACCAACTGAAGAACCATCAACTGAAGAACCACCAACTGAAGAACCAGAAACATAATGGACGTTTTAGATAAATTTTTACATGGTATAGCTTATAAATTTCCTAAAGGATATCCTGACATGAATGATCCTAAGGATAAAGATATGCTGTTTAAAATGATCCATGAAGTAACAGAAGAAAAATCTTTATTAAAAGAAGGAAACGAACAATATGATAAGGTTATTTTAAATGCTTTAAACATAGATACTATTCCTCAATCTAAAAATAGATATAAATTTGGAGGTAGTTCAACATTTGATATCCAAGTTAAATCTGATGACTTAGATATATGGAAAAAATTATGGAGTGTAAAACCACCTAAAGTAGGTAAAGAAGTAGGAACTGCTGGTTCTTTAGGAGTAGGAAATGGGGAAATTTCTCTTTATTGGTTATATAATTACTCTAATAGTGGGGTTGATGTTACTATGGGAAGAGAAGGAGATGACCCTGATTTAAAGTTTAATGGAGTAGGAGTAGAGGTTAAAGCTTATGATAAACATACTGGATTATTAAATTTAGGTAGATATGGAGCTGATAAAGAAAACTTACGTTTACTAGGAATGATTTTTGGACTTAATAACTTAGTTAAAGTACTAGGAAAAGATGAAGTAATAAAAACCATTAACCCAACAAATTTTAAAGGCACAGATTTAATCCCAGCTATGGAAAATGTAGTAAAATTAAAAAATTTAGAATTAGGTGATTTAGCAAAAACATATCCTTTATTTGCTACTATTAAAAATAATATAGATTCTTTAGTTGATAAATTAGGAAATTTTAGTACTGCTGAAGAAGGAGCTAGGAATATGGCACATGAATTAGTTACTGCTAAACTTAAAAGAAAACCTGGAACTGGTGGTTTTTTAGCTAGTCTAAAAGAAGATGGTGATGTTAGATTTTTTGCTGTTGATTTAGAAAAATTAAAAACAGATGATAATTTTTTAAGTAATTTTAAATCCGCTCAAAGTGCCTTAGCTTTAAATTTTGATAAATTATTTTAATATGACACGTTTAACAAATTTAATAAAAGAAGTATTATCTACTCAACCAAAAAAGAAAGATTGTAACTGCGGTTGCAATACTTGTGATAATGTAGGTAATGAAGGTGTGTTACTAAATGAAAATAAAGCTCCTAAACAAATACTATCGGAAAATCTGCAATATCACGTGCAAAATAAATTACCACTAACCGAAAACACATTCCGTTATGGTTCCGAATCTTTCCTTAATTTATGGCAAGAAGCACGTTATTTATATTTACGTGAAATTATTCATGTAAATGATGATGATAAAGAAATTTTAGAAGAAACTGACTTAGGTAACTATGGAATGTATGAAGGTAAAAAAGTACCTTTAGGTTTACCTATGGAAAATATAGTTAATGAGTCTTTTAATATAGGTGATAAAGTAAAGTTTGTTGGTGATAAGTCTAGTTTTAAAAACTTAGACCCAAATAAAATATATATTATTGATGATATAATACGTGACACACTTTTTAATGATGTGCGATATATAGTTGGTGAAGAGCCTCTAAAAGTAGATGATATTCAACTTGCTGAATCAGAAGATTTGGATTGGGAAGATGATTGGGAAGATGATAATAACATATACACTGGACCTGCTAGTTATGGTATAGATAGAAGAACATGGGATAGGGATTGGAAATTACCTAAAGACAACTTATTTAACGCTAGTAAAACTATAAAAGCTACTAATAACAGAATGGATGCTATTAGAAAAATGTTAGAAAGATTCCCTAAAGAATTAGATAAATTTGAAAATGATCCTAACTACCCAGCATTTGATATGAATTATGACGAGTTAGTAAAGTGGTATAGATCAATATCAAATTTTACTCTTCAAGAAGCTAAGAAAAAGAAAAAGAAAAAAAATCCCCCTATAGGAAAACCAAAACGTGGTGGTCCTAAGGCATATTATGTTTATGTTAGAGATCCTAAAACAAAACGTATTAAAAAAGTTACATTTGGTTCTGGTGGATTAAAAGCAAAAATTAATAACCCTAAAGCAAGACGAGCATTTGCAAAACGTCATAGATGTTCTGAAAAGAAAGATAGAACAAAAGCATCATACTGGTCTTGTAGACTACCTCGCTATGCTAAATTGTTAGGTTTAAAATCATCCTTTAGTGGATTTTGGTAATGGGTAGATTAGAAAAAATAATTAAAGAAGTTCTTACTGAAAAAAAGAAAAAACGAGACAGATGTTTACGTATTGCTGATCGTAAATTTGATAAACCTTCTGCTTATAAATCAGGCGCTGTAGTTAGATGTAGAAAAGGTAAAATTTGGAAAGGTGTAAAAGAAGAACAAATCCACGAAATAATTAAAGAATCTTTACGTGACTGGTTTAAAAAAGAAAAATGGGTCCGTATTAACACCTCAGGTAACATAACTGGTCCTTGTGGTACAATGAAAAAAGGTAAAGCTACAACTCGTTGTTTGCCTAGAGCAAAAGCACAATCTTTAACTAAAGCAGAAAGAAAATCTACTGTAGCTAAAAAAGTTAGGGGAGGTAAAAAGGGTAAACAATTTGTAAAAAATACTAAAAAAGCACAATATAAAAAAAAGTCTTGAAACCTTACACTGATATAGAAGTTACAGATTCCTATATTATTCGTGAATTTTCTGAAAATATAGATCCAATAGAATTATTATGGCATCGTGATGATGAAGATCGAACTTTAGAAATTCTTGGAGAAACAAACTGGAAAATACAACTTGATAATGAATTGCCAACTTCATTAAATAATCTTATATTTATACCAAGACACCATTGGCACCGTGTTATAAAAGGAGATAATAGTCTTAAATTAAAGATATATAAAAAATGAAAAATTTAAAACAACTTATTAAAGAAGAAATTATTCGCATCTTAAGTGAAGATATTGAAGAAAGTTATCAAATACCTTCTGTATCACCCTCATCAATGGCTAAAGGAGATGGTAGAAGATTTATCCCAAACATCCTCCCATTCCCAACAGAAATCAGAAAACGATTTGGAGATCATATAGTATATAACCCTGGTAATGATACTTTATTTATTTCTGCTATTTTATACAATAATTTAATTAAAGGATATACTAATCAAATTGCTATTAAAAAGCTAATTATGGACATACCTCCTATGCTTAAGCAAGTATTAAATAAAACAGATCATTATGGTCCAACAACTGAATTACCTAAAGAATTTCAAGTATATCACCCATTAAAAGTACCTGTTAAAAAAGCAATGGATGATAAATATACTAAAGCAGGCAAAAAATTCTATTCATCCGGAGATTTATTAGTTCCTAATCTGAATGTAATGAAAAATTTAGAGGAAGATAATTTAAATGAATATGGAGCTGGAAGAACTGCTGCAGTTAGGGGTACTGTACGTATGTTATTTGATAGTGACGAAATGACAAATCCTAGATTAGCTTTAGCTAAAGCATTAAATCTTTTAGATGATGAAACTGCCCAAAAACTTAACCTTAAAGTAATGGAATATATGAAAGATATTAAAAGACCAGATTATGGTTCACCATCAAACACTGCTGCTATTAAAGCAATGATTGACATGGATAAAGAAAAAGGTAGAAAACCTAATCTAGACTAATATATAGACTGATTCATAGCCAGTCGAATTTAAACATAAAAAAACTTTTAGAGCTGTGGCCTAATCTTTGGATTAGGTCACTTTTTTTATTATATTAACGTATTAAAATTTATAAATGGATAAAATAGTAATTGTAGGAGCAGGTGTAGCAGGTATTAATGCTGCAACTAAATTAGTAGATAATGGATATCCTGGTGATAGAATCACTATAATTGATATGGGTAAAGACCCATATAACAGATTACCTGAGGAAGTAATGACAGGAATGTTAGGTGCAGGTGGTTGGAGTGATGGTAAATTAACTTACCATACTGAAGTAGGAGGTCAATTATCAAAATATTGTGGTAAAGATAAAGCAATGGAATTGTTTGATCAAGTTATAGCTAATTTTAAACGATTTCACCCTAAACCAGAGGAAGTACAATGTTCTGATCCTCAATCAGAACCAGATTTTATTAAACCATATTTTGGTTTAAAACTATTTCCTGTATGGCATGTTGGAACTGATTATTTACATGAAATAGGTAAAAATTGGTATAATTACTTAGTTGAAAAGGGCATTAAATTTATTTGGGAACATAAAGTTTATGACATTAACTTTGATAAACAAGAAGTATCATTAGCAAATCATGATTTTGCAGGTGAAATAGAATATGATCATTTAATTTTTGGTGTAGGTAAATCAGGAATTGATTTTGGTAAAAAATTAGCTGAAAAATATGAATTAGCAACTGAACCTAAAGCAGTACAAATAGGTGTTCGATTTGAAGCACCACAAAAACATTTCCAAAAATTAATAGATATTAGTTATGATTTTAAATTATATAAAAAGTTTGAAGATAAAGGTGTATCACTACGTTCATTCTGTACAAACAATAACGCCGCTTATGTTGCTGCGGAACATACTTATGGCGATGTAAGTTATAATGGACATGCTAAAAAAGATGAATCATATCGAAATGATATGACTAATTTTGGTATACTAATGGAAATTAGAGGTATAGATAAACCATTTGATTGGTCAAGAGAAGCAGTTAAAAAATTACAAATTGATGGTGTAGGTACATATTATTCACCAAGCAATAGAACCCCATCTAAAACATCAGAAGGTGACTCTGTTAAATGTATCACAGTAGGTAGTATGGAACCTTTATTTGAGGCATTAGGAGAAGAATATGCACAATATATAGAAGATTTTATTACAGAAATGGAAATTGTATTCCCAACACTTGGGGATGATTGGGGTATTTATATGCCTGAAGTAAAATATTTGTCACCTGAACCATTAGTAGATTATCAAGATCTTAGTCTAAATGACTATTCTAACGTACATTTCGTGGGTGATGCTTTAAGTGCAAGAGGTATAACAGTTTCAGGAGCACAGGGTACTTATGTTGCTGAATCTATATTAATGGATAAGGAAGCAAGGAAAATGGAAGAAAAGTCACCTGAATTAAAAGATATAGAATTTTAAGGTTATGATTAGAAAAAAATATAAAAAAGAAGATAAAGAGTTAGCTGTTGAATTATCGAAAATTGAAAGAAAAACAGCAGTATTAGAAATTAAATTAATTGGTACTTCTAAAATTAAAGATAATCTACTATATGAGTGTAGATATGTTGAAAATGGTAAAATACAAGAAGTACCTATTGTAGCATATGATGTAACTCAAGCTTTAGCTAAACTAGAACAATTTACTCAATTAGGCATACCATCAAATGTGCTAAAATATATGCTTGGAAATGAAAGATTAAACGGTTAAATTATAAAATATGAAAATAGGGTTTTGTGGTACAATGAGTGTAGGTAAAACAACGTTAGTTAATGCGTTAAAAGAATTACCTGAATTTAAAGGTTATAAATTTGCTACTGAGCGTAGTGAATATTTAAGGGATTTAGGTATTCCTTTAAATACTGACTCTACGATTAAGGGTCAATTAATATTTTTAGCAGAACGAACTTCTGAATTATTACAAGAAAATATTATAACAGATAGAACAGTAGTAGATGTTATAGCATTTACTAAATCAGCTAAATCAATTTCATGGACTGAGGGAAGACAATTTCAAGCATTAGCTGAAAATTTAATTCATGATTATGATTATTTGTTTTATGTTTCTCCTAAAGGTGTAGAATTAGAAGATAATGGGGTTAGAACAATAGATAAAGAATATCGAAAAGAAATTGATAAATCAATTAAAAATATAATTGGAGATAGATTGGGTAAACATCCCAAATACACAGAAATATCGGGCTCTACTGAGGAAAGAATAGAAAAAATTAAACAAACAGTATTTCATTAATATTTATAAATAAATAAAAATATACTGTAATGAAAAAAACTCGTTTACTTGAAATTATTAGAGAAGAAATTGATGCTGCATTAAATGAAATCCCTGCAGTAGCTGAGGATTCTGATTTATTAAAAGAAATTGAACAATTAGCTGAAATGGCTAGTATGAAACAATTAAAAGATCAATTAGAAAAACAAAATATGGATAGTGAACTTAAAGCTGTTAAAGCAGCTGAAAAAGCTACTATTGAAAAGTTATCTAAAGACCCAGTATTTTCAGGTGAAGGTAATAATCAACGATTAAAAGGGTATGTTAAAAATCTTAAAAAAGAACTTAAAGATACTCATGATATTAGCCTTCAAAATTTACTTTCTGATGTTGCTGCTGGTGCAGAAGAAGCAGGAGATAAATTTAATGATGATATAGCAACAAACACAATTGAAAAAAATGCTGCTAATACTGTATTAGGTAAAGAACCTGGCAAACGAGGTAGAAAAGCAGACCCTAATAAACCTAAAAAAGAAAAATCAACTGGATCAGGTAAAAGAGGGCGCCCTGCAGGAACTGCTAAAACATCTACACGTACAAAAGATGATGATGGGTTTGATAAAGTAGAATATTCTGATACAAGTGATGAAGGACCATCTTCTGCTGATATTTCAAGTGATGAAACAGCTAAATCTTTATCATCTACCCCAGAAGAAAAAAAGGAAAAATTTAATATGGGATTAAAGTTTATTAAGAAATTTAAAGATGATAAACCTAAAATTGATGCCTATATGAAAAAAGCTAAAGAAGAATATAAGCTTACAAAATCAATGTTAGATGATTTAAATAGAGCAGCAGGAAGGGGAGTTGAATAAACTTTAGTATGAATAGAGAGGTTAAATTAAAGTTATGGCATGTTTTAGCATGTGTAGTATCTCTCACACTTTTATTATATTTTGTTTTTATTAAAATAACCCCAACACAAGTAGGGGATTATACACAACAAAAACAAAGAATAGATAGTTTAAACAATGTCATAACAGGATTAGAAAGTAATCAAGTAAAATTAAACCAATCTATATTTGTACAACAACTTGAAATTGATATTTTGAATAAACAAATTGATAGTACAAGTAACGAAATAATAAAAGTAAGAAAATACTATGCTAAAAAGATTAAAGATATTACTACCTATACTCCTACTCAGCTCGATAACTTTTTCTCAGAAAGATACCAGTAAAATTTGTTTTGACTACGATATTGCTAAAAAAATAGCAATAGATTTAATTAAAGGTGATTCTGCAATAGTTGAATTAGATCATACAAAAGACCTAGTTTTAATTTTAGGTAAAAAATCTCAATATCAAGATAGCATTATAAAAAACTTTGAATCTAAGGATGCTAATTATATTCTCCAAATTCAAAATTATATTAAAATAGATAAAGAACAATACTCTATTATTAGTGGTTTAGAAAATGATGTTAATAAATTACAAAAGTCTAATAATAGATTAAAAAAAAGCCTTAAATGGTTAGGTGCAGGATTCGTGGCTACTTTAACTTCCTTAATTACATTATCGTTATTAAAATAGTATGAATCAAGATCTTAAACAAAAAATACGAGAAGAATATGTTAAATGTGCTACTTCACCCGCACATTTTATGCGTAAATATTGTTATATACAACATCCTAAACGAGGTCGAATTCAATTTAATTTATACCCATTTCAAGATAAAGTATTAACTTTATTTCAAGAAAATCCTTACTCTATTGTTTTAAAATCTAGACAGTTAGGTATATCTACTTTAACAGCAGGTTATTCATTATGGATGATGTTGTTTAACCAAGATAAAAATATACTTTGTATAGCAACAAAACAAGAAACAGCCAAAAATATGGTTACAAAGGTTAAGTTTATGTATGATAACTTACCCTCATGGCTTAAAGAAAAACAAAAACCATCCGAAGACAATAAATTAACCCTCAGACTAAATAATGGTTCTCAAATAAAAGCCACTTCAGCAAGTTCAGATGCTGGTAGATCAGAAGCAGTTTCTTTGTTAATAATTGATGAGGCTGCATTTATTAATAATATAGGTGAGATATGGGCCTCAGCTCAACAAACATTAGCAACAGGTGGTGGGTGTATTTCATTATCTACTCCCTATGGTACAGGTAATTGGTTCCACAAAACATGGGTAGCGGCTGAATTAGGTGATAATAGTTTTTTACCTATACGTTTACCTTGGGAAGTACATCCTGAAAGAGACCAAGCTTGGAGAGACCAACAAGATGCCGATTTAGGAATAAGAATGGCAGCACAAGAATGTGATTGCGATTTTTCTACCTCTGGTGATACTGTTTTTTATCCTGAGAATATAGATTATTATGAAAAAGATTGTGTCAAAGAACCACTTGAAAAACGTGGAACAGATAAAAATCTTTGGGTATGGGAGCCAGCTGACTACTCAAGAGATTATTTAGTTGTAGCTGATGTTGCCCGTGGTGATGGAAAAGACTACTCAGCATTCCATGTATTTGATGTTGAAACATTTACTCAAGTTGCTGAATATAAAGGTCAAATGGGTACAAAAGATTTTGGTAATTTATTAGTTGGTATAGCAACTGAATATAATAATGCTTTACTTGCACCTGAAAATTCAAGTATAGGATGGTCAACTATTCAAACTATCCTTGATAGGGGTTATCAAAATTTGTATCATTCACCTAAAGGCAATAGCATGTCTGTAGATAATTATTTTGACCCTTATATGGATTATAGCAAAATGACACCTGGTTTTACAATGGCTTCAAATACTAGACCAATAGCAATTGGTAAATTCCAAGAAGCTGTGCGGGATCGTGGTGTTATATTTCGATCTGTGCGACTATTAGAGGAAATGAAAGTATTTATATGGAGAAACGGTAGAGCTGAAGCCCAAACAGGGTATAATGATGATTTAGTTTTATCTTTTTCTATTGGCTGTTATTTAAGAGAGACAGCATTTAAATTAAGACAACAAGGAATGGACATGACTAAAAGCATGCTTAATAACATTAGCAATAACACCTCAAAATACTCAGGTGGTTATTCTAGTGATAGTGCTTTTAAAAACCCATATAAAATTGATAACCCTTACTCAAATGGTGAAGAAGATATTTCTTGGCTAATATAAAATAAAAAAATGGCAGATACTGGATTATTTGGAAGATTAAGAAGATTATTTTCAACTGATGTAATCATCAGAAATGATGGAGACAATCAATTAAAAGTAATTGATATAAACAAAATTCAAGTTTCAGGTGAATATGAAACTAATTCCTTAGTTGATAGGTTTAATAGAATTTATACTAATTCAAACACCTCCATTTATGGATACCAGAATAGTTTTAATTATCAAATGTTGCGTCCTCAACTCTATTCTGAGTATGATTCAATGGATACTGATGCTATTATTGCTTCTGCTTTAGATATTATTTCTGATGAATCTACACTCAAAAATGATATGGGGGAAGTACTTCATATTAAAAGTTCTGATGAAGATGTTCAAAAAATTCTATACAATTTATTTTATGATGTATTAAACATAGAGTTTAACTTATGGCCTTGGATTAGAAATATGTGTAAGTATGGAGATTTCTTTTTAAAATTGGAAATTTCTGAAAAATTTGGTGTATATAATGTTATACCTTACAATGCATTTCATATAGAAAGACAAGATGGTTATGATCCTGAAAGACCAGGTGATGTTAGATTTAGATTTGACCCAGATGGTATTAATGTTGCTTCAGGTCAATATTCAGTACCCTCTTCAAATTATAGTAATAGTGAAAATGACAAAGCTATATATTTTGATAATTACGAAGTAGCCCATTTTAGGTTACTTTCAGATACTAACTTTTTGCCTTATGGTAGATCATACTTAGAACCAGCTCGTAAACTGTTTAAACAGTATACAATGATGGAAGATGCTATGTTAATTCATAGAATTGTTAGAGCACCTGAAAAACGTATGTTTTATATAAATGTTGGGAATATTGCACCTGCTGAAGTAGAAAACTTTATGCAGAAAACAATTTCAAAAATGAAACGTACTCCATATATTGACCAACAAACTGGTGATTATAATTTAAAATATAATATGCAAAACCTTATGGAAGATTTTTATCTTCCTGTTAGAGGTAATGATACATCAACTAAAATTGAAAATTTAGCTGGTCTACAGTGGGATGGAATTCAAGATGTTGAATATTTAAGAGATAAATTATTTGCTGCTCTTAAAGTACCTAAAGCATTTATGGGTTATGAAAAAGATTTAACTGGTAAAGCAACATTAGCTGCTGAAGATATTAGATTTGCTCGTACAATAGAACGAATACAACGAATTATCCTTTCAGAACTTAATAAAATTGCTTTAGTACATTTATACACACAAGGTTATAAAGATGATGCTCTAGTAAACTTTGAACTTGATTTAACCACTCCTTCAATAATATATGACCAAGAAAGAGTAGCACTAATGAAAGAAAAAGTTGAATTAGCAAATTCAATTTTAGATAATAAGTTAATGCCTTCTGATTTTGTATATGAACATATATTCCATTTAAGTGAAGATGAATATGATGAATATAGAAGTCTTATTACTCAAGATGCTAAACGTAAATTCCGTATTAACCAAATTGAAAATGAAGGAAATGACCCACTTGAAACAGGTAAATCATATGGTACACCTCATGATTTAGCTTCATTATATGGTAGAAATAGATATGATAATGGAGAAGTACCTGAAGGGTATGATGAAGATAAAGAATCATTAGGTAGACCAAAAGAAAAAGCAACTAATAGAAACACCCAAGATAATGCTTTTGGTAAAGATAGAATAGGAGCAGTTGGAATGAAAACAGATAATGACTCATCAGATTCAATAAAACCTAATTATAAAGGTGGATCCCCTTTAGCTCTTGAAACAAAGAATAAACGAAATAAGAATAAAAAAATGTTTAATGATATTAAAAATCAAAGAAAACAGATAATATTTGAAAAGGAAATAAAAGGTAATTCTTTGTTAGATGAAAATCAAATTCACGAGTAATACTTTTTTATATATTTATAAATAAACAAACTTATTAAGAATGCAAGTAAAACATTCAAAGTATAAAAACACTGGTATATTATTTGAATTATTAGTACGCCAGATTACTAACGATACTTTAGAGAATAAAATTTCTCCAGCAAAAGATTTATTGCAAAAGTATTTTGTAAAATCCGAATTAGGAAGAGAATATAAATTGTATGAGTCTCTTTTAAAGAGGACTTCATTAACTGAAGCTAAAGCTTCTATTACAATTTCTACGTTAATTGAATCTTCAAAATCCTTAAATAGGGGAGCTATAAAAAAACAAAAGTATAACTTAATTAATGAGATAAAATCACACTATGACATTACTCATTTCTTTAACCATAAACTCCCTAATTATAAACCTTTTGCAGCCTTTTATACTTTATTAGAGTTAAATAATTCTAATATATCTAACCCTGAACAGTTAATCCAAAATAAAATTACTATTTTAGAACATTTAACTGTTGCTTCTATTGAAAAAAATAAAGTTAGAGATGAGGTAATGGAAGAAGTTAATAAATCTGATAAAGATACTAAATTGCTTACCTATAAAATTTTAATGGAAAAATTTAATGGAAAGTATAATGATTTAGCTGTAAAGCAAAAACTTATTCTTAAAGAATATATTAACGCTATTGATAATGCCCCCCGTTTAAAAGAATTTTACATTAATAAAGTAAATGAAATTAAAAAGGAATTGATAGATTTAAATAAAAATACTAAAAATAAAGTTACTAAAATAAAAATTGCTGAAGTTGCTTCTCTAATTAAAGTTCCATCTAAAAATTATAAACTTAAAGATAAAGATTTAGTTGATTTATTACAATATTGTGATTTAGTTGACGAATTAGAAATAGCTAATGGATAGAATTAAAGAAATAGTAAGAAATAAATTAAAAGAAATGTCCGCTACTAACCAAGGTGGCGCTTCTTTTACCCCAGGCGAAGGGGCTAACTATGCTACTCCAACTGTTTTTAATAAAAATAAGAATGCTAAAGGAGCTAAGAATATTTATTACTATAAATTAGGATTTAAAAATGTTCCTAATATAAAACCCAAATCATACGATAAGAAAAAATTATGGGAAATGAATGATTTCCAAAAACAACGTATAGCTGGGTTAGATGAAATTGAGAAATTAATGAATGAAATAACACCATTAGTTTCTAATGCAAAAAATGATACAATTGAATTATATGGTGGAAACGCTGGTTCATATGATATCACACAACCAATAGAAATAGTTAAAAACTATTTAAAAGAAATAAAAGAACTATTAACAGAAAAATAGAATGAAAAAGACATTACAAGACCAGTATTTGTTAATTAAAGAAGGTAAAGGCCATAAAGATATCTTTATCAAGGAAGCTAAACGACAGTTTCCTGGTTTAATTCGTAACGCTGCTACATATACAGAAGTAGCAAATGTACTTAAAACTAAAAACCTTATTAATGAAAATGTTATTGGTTTAGAACCAATTAATCAATTACCACCTTCTAAAAAAGAATCATTTGAAGTAGCATTTGAAAACTTTTTAGCTGAAGCAAAAAAAGAATACTTTGATGATGAAAAAGCTGAACTTAAGAAAACTTCAAAACAAGTAGAAGAAGACGCTGAAAAGAATTTTGATTATGAGGATAAGAAAAATCCTGATAATTTAATCTTTGATCAGATTATGAAAGGATACTACACTGAAATGAAGGATCCTAAAAATGAAAATAAAACAATGGAACAATTAAAATCCATTGTAATTAAAAATCTTGAAAAAAACCCTACATATTACACTGAAAAAGGTCAATTTGGTGTAAAAGATTTAGGATACACAGTAGATCATCCTGGTTTAGGTGAACCAAAAGAACCTAAAGGTAAATATAAGTCTTCTGGATATGGTAATTTAAATGAAGGAATAGAAAGCCATTCATTTAAAGTTGGTGATAAAGTAAGATTTGATGGTAGTATAGCTACTATTGTTAATATTGGTGGTGGTTATGCACAACTTGATTGGAATGATGAATTTATTGAAGTTTCAGTAAAAAGGTTAAAACCAATTCAAGAATCAATTAACGAAGAAGATCAAATACGTAAAGTAGTTCGTTCTATAATTAATGAAGAATTAGAAGAAGGATATGCTGATAGAGAAATGGGTGCCTACCAACTCCCAGAACCTAGACATACTAAAAATCCTCAAGATATGGGAACTTACTTAAATGCTATTAAAGGCATGAAAAAAGTAGAAGCCATAGAATACTTAGGTGAGGAAGGATTATCTAGTTCTATGGTAATGAGAGTTCTCAATAAAGCAGACCAAATGGGTATGTTTGATGTTCAAGACATGTTTGATGTAAACCCAACAATACGAGGTGATGTATTTGAAGATAAAGAGGATGATGGATTTGATGAAGTTTGGGAAAAATTTAAAAAAGATCTTAGAAAAAGAATGGGTCAACCTGAATCACCTAAAAATGAATCATTAAATGAATCTAAAATCCGAAAAG
>TARA_R100001460_G_scaffold28324_2_pt1 | contig 19100 bp, 25 predicted proteins | sample TARA_R100001460 | Tara Oceans TARA_R100001460 (sample SAMEA2622190) | marine metagenome | biome: marine biome (ENVO:00000447); feature: surface water layer (ENVO:00002042); material: "saline water (ENVO:00002010), including plankton (ENVO:xxxxxxxx)" | depth 5 m | reverse complement strand
TTTATATAAATTAGAAATTGTAAATTTGGTTGAAAATTTGGTTTTCTGTTATGATTCCTAAAATAGTGTCAACAGTGCGCACTTTTTTTATTTTTTTTCTTTTTTTTCTTGACATTTACATAGATACTATGTAATATATACCATAATATTAAACAGATACGAAAGGAAAAATAATATGAAACCTGAGACACTTAAGATTCTAAAGACTGTTGTTCTTTTATTAGACAATGGCTTAGAGCCTTCTAGTTTAGAGCGAGTGCTTAGCGGCATTGGCTGTGAGTACAACAATGGTGTTAACTATGAATTATATTATTTCATCAAGAGACTTGATTTATTCTTTGATGAAGATTTTAATTCAAAGACATTGGTTGTTGACAGGTTTGACTTGTACAAAGTTAAATAACAAAAGATACCCTGGGGCTAACAACCCTGGGGTATTTTTTTTAGTACATAAAAAATAATACAACAGCTCTAGAGCTAGACTATCGTTCCTCAGTCTAGCTCTAACCCCCGCTCTATCGTCTGGGAAAAAATTTCGGCTAGAAGGAATAAGATTCTAGGGGCTAGAATCTAGCCCCTAGAAAACCCCCGACGACTTATTCGTCCCCTTTCGTTGTGTCGGTTTCTTTTTCTATGTTAATAGGTGTTTCGCTTGTTCGGAAAGCGGAGAATTTGACTTCACATTTTGGGCGAACTAGGAAAGTTTCCCTTGTCTGTGTTTCGGAATTTTTTAATTCCTTGTGATAGGTATAAGATTCATTGTTAGCAATCAATTTATTAACATCGCCTACTAACGCTTTAATCTCTTTATGTTTCTTTTCAATGGCTAAGGCGTCATTTTTCGCTTTCCCATCTTGTTCGGCTTTAACTTCGGAAATCGCCGAATATAATTTCCCTTCGTGTGTGCTTGGCTCAGCTACTTCAATTCCTATATTTGCCAACTCATCTTTTGTTGGCTCATAGTCATCAGGTTGCCCGTCGTATAACTTGGCAACTTCTAGTAGCTTCGCTTTATTTATTTTTAACATATTAGAAATTGGGGAATATATGGCAAATAGTCAAGAAAATAATGATTTTGAAAGATATTTATTTATGTCTGATTCTTGTTCTTGTCTACGCAAACTAGCTAGACTCGAGCTCAAGGCTAGACTAATTCTTAGTCTAGCCATAGCCCCCGACAAACTCTATTTTTCTCGTCATAATAAAACGCCAGAGTCAAAATAGGTTTAGGTTTTCTAGTTGGAATTTTGTAAGTTGAGCTATGAAAATAGACAAAAAATCAAAACAGGTTTTGACGAAAGGAAATAATATGTCTGAAACATACAAAAAGACGATACACGATAAATGTCCTACTTGCAATCAGCGTTGGACTAGAGAGATTGACATTCCAGTACCTCCGACAGGTATTGAGTTTATCGCCGTACAAGACAATAACAACAAAAAAGTAGAACTTACTATTACAATGACAGATGTAATAACTAAGTCAATGAATGGACGCACAGTCAGTCTCACAGACTTGTCAATGAATGACTGCTTCGCTTCCATAGCTATTTTGGCAAACAAGGAACTGAAAGACGGATATCTAATGCGTGTCGATAGTAATTTTATGGACACTTATATGGTGTCTGACAGAAGGTTTGTCTTGGATACAGCAAATGTCGTAGACGCATTGAAGACTCTTAAAAAGGGTATGCGACAACTACGAAGAAATAGACAGATAGACGGGTAATTGACGATATGAAGAAATACGACAAAAGATTTATTATTGGTTATATTATAAATAAACAAGCTAGACTAGAAGCTGTCGTCGATTTATATATGTCTGGTTGTACTGCATATCCTTCGCAAGAAGAAATAGACGAGCTAGTCAAATTAGTCAATAAGTATAGAAAGGTAATTATTAAATGATTAATCAAGAACAAGAAAACGCCAAATTCGTTATTAGATGTTATAGGAAACTATACAAGCTAGGACGACTAAATGGTAAAGGTGTCGAAAGACATAACGAACTAGTGGAGGCGTACAGAAAGAGATTTACAGATAGTAGACTAAAAACTATTAGAATGACAAAAAGAATTAGAAAGAACATTAAAACCAATACTAATAAATGGTTTATGAGACGCCGATATGACAATTTCAATGGACACGAAGTAAATGTCTTTTGTGGTTTATATCAACCAAGTCATAATCGTTCAGACAGAACAATGAAATATGTCAGAATGGTGGGTAGTAGATAATGTTAGCGACAAGTAGTAATCAATACAGACAAAATAGTCGACAAGTCTGGGTGGCACTCCTTTCGACACCGATTGCTATTTGTCGCAAAGACTTAGCCTGTCTAAGACAGGGTATATTAACAAAAACAGGAGATTAGACTATGTGTGGTATTTATGGAATAGCTAAGTCGCCGACGCCCTATACTAGCCGACAATTAAAAGTTGTCAAAAAGGTATTGCGTGATATTGCAATAGATAGCGAGACTAGAGGTAGTCATTCGTCAGGTATTGCAAGAGTCGGCGCTAACACTAGGATATACAAATCACTATTGCCCTCTAGCAAATTCGTAGACACGAAAGAGTATAATCAGTCAGTCAAGTCATTGAAAGACGAAAGTTATATTCTTCTCGGACATACACGATTTGCGACAGAAGGAGCAATAGTCAAATCAAACGCACACCCATTTAGAGTCGGCGATGTTGTCGGCGCCCATAATGGTTGCGTTTACAATATTGAGGAAATGCAAGGCAAACTAGACAAACAATGTCCAGTAGACAGCCAGCTTATCTTCAAAGCAATAAATGACAAAGACAATATACAAGAAGCAGTCAAAGATTTTGATAGCGACTTTGCATTGTCGTTTGTAAAGAAAAACCCAATGGTATTGCATTTGTGTAGAGAAACAAATCGTCCTTTATATATAGCTTATGTTCCGGAGTATAAGACAATGTTTTATGCCAGTGAGTCTGCTTTTATAGAAGACGCTTTATTTGATTCAGGTATTAAAAATGTAGATGTCTATAGTTTAAATAAGAACACGCTTTATAGTTTTGATGTATCGAAGTTTGACGACATTAAAATGAATGTAGAAAAATCTTTGTTTGACTATACTTCAAGAGTCTACCAATGGAAACTAAACACATATCCAAAATCGACACCTATAACTTATAGTTGGACAAGCACTTTCAATCAGCAAGAGTTAGAGTTTGACGATAAAGATGATTATTGGCAGGATGAATGGAAAAGCCAAGAGGCTATTGAATTGGCAGAAATGACAAAAACACATCCAAACTCGTGGTTTTACGAGAAAAAAGATGATAATTGGTTTCATGTCAATCCTGACACTGGCGAGATATCGTCTGAGGAAGCTATGTTCGACCGACTATGGGGCGACGATACTTGGATAAGAGAAGAAAGCGAGATAGACAATGCCTCCTGAAATGAGACAAGAAGTAGTACAAGAGATAAATGAATCACTTTGCCAATGTGCAGATTGTGGCGAACAAGAATCAACATCGTCAAGTTTTTGTTATACAAATACTGATGATTCGCCTGTCTGCGATAATTGTAGTGTCAATTATACAGAATGTTATAGTTGTGAGGAGACGATTCATGTAGATGACGCCGAGTATGGACATGGCGATTCTTATTGTACTGATTGTTATCACGAGAACTTCACCGATTGTGAGAGTTGCGGCGATACTCTTCACCAAGACGATGCTCATTGGAGTGAAGAGACAGAAGGTTATGTCTGTGAATCTTGCTACGATGAACAAAGCTATTCGACACCTGAATGGGAAGTTATGTCCAAGGAATATGTCGAAACTAGAAGTTCTTTTGTCAATCCTAGTTATGACATGTACGATAAAGATACTTTCTATTTGATTGAGTCAAAAAGAAATATTGGCGTCGAGATTGAAACTAACTTCTATGAGGATGAATCCTTCTCGGCAGTACAAGACGACTTGCGAGTGCAAGTTGGCAAAAGCAGAAATGCAGACATTGAAGAGTGGCATTCACTAGGACGACTTCGTATGACAAGTGATACTAGTACGACAAATCATAGGCACCCATACGGAGGCGAAGTAGTGATGAATCCAAGACGAGGAGACATATTGGTAAAAGATGTCAATACAATATGTCAGACATTACAAGATAATTGGGGAGCTTATGCAAGTGTCAAAACAGGTTTACATTTGCATATAGATGTCCAAGATTACGATTGGCTACACGCTTCTGTTTTGACATTTTTCACAAAAATGATAGAGCCCCATATATACACTTGGCTTCCAAAGTCGAGATATTATGGTAGTGGTCATCAAAGGTGGAGTCGTCCAGTCAGTCAAAGTGTCAATGACTTCCAATATATCACAGATAGAGAATCTTTTGTAGAGTTCTACTATGACAATGGAGGTTATACCCACGAAAAATACAATGATAAACGATACCATGGTTTGAATTGGCATTGTCATTTTCAGTCAAATCAAGGTATTGAGATTAGGTATCATTCAGGAACACTACAAACTGACAAGATTAAGCATTGGTCAATCTTTTGGACAAAAGTCGTTGACAAGTGTCATGACATTGCAAATGAAATTGCCTGCAATGGTATGCCTTATCAATTTGGAGATACGACATTGTACAAGTCATTAGTCGTGCCACCTCGTATTGTCTCAAAGTGTGGCAGAATCTTAGACAAATATAGTGATGTTTATGTCGGGTTTGATGGAGTTGCTGATAGGCATATCGGAATGTCTAGCGACATAAATATGTACAGACGAGATTCCGAGATGTTAAGACGATACATTGGATTAGACAAAAAAGATAGTTCATATCAGATAAAACCTATGGTTGATTATATCAGAATGAGACATAATCAATCAGTAATGTCAGTTGATAATATCTTTGAGATATTTGATATACCGACTGAAACTAGGAATTACTTTATGAAGAGAAAAAGTCAATTACAGAGTGCTATGTTGCCTGAGACTGCAAGACAATTCTATGATGATGTCTTTGCAAACATAACTTCTGTCATAGAGTACAATGACAAGACTATGATGTTTGAATATAAAGATATATTTAAACAGACATTTCCACTTGTCATAAATACAGAAGTTTCTCCTCATTACAGAGATGTGAACTATTCTATGCTTAGTCAATACACTACATAAACGACAATGCAAGGACACCTGACGATTTTAAGTCAGGTGTCGCTTGTTTTTTTTATTAATATCTGTTATATAGCTAGACTAAGCTGGACTAAAGCGACGATAAAGTACTTGACTTTGAGTAAAATTATTAATAGATTAGAAAAAATTATGAAGATTATATTAAACTTGCAGGTAGTCAAAGAGGTTATGCAAATACAACCTTTGGTCTGGCGACGCTACCTGCAATACAACAATGGGAAATAAAATGAACGATACTATAAGTAAGAAAAGCGACCCTGCTTTCATCAAAATATATATTCCAGTCGCTCACGATGAAGAGACTGAGCTAGATGTATGGGATGTAGACTTTGCTTACAACGAGTTTGCTAATGCTATCAAAGAGTTTGAGAACGACAATGATATGCGTTATGACGCTTGGAATGATAAGCAAAGAGATTATATGAATGACCAAAGATGAGTTATCTTGGATTTATATCAGTTGAAAAGGGCGAGTCGTCTAAAGGTCTATGGGAACCAACAGTTGTTTGTAAGTGTGGCAATAGACACGAAGGCGACGAGCCAAGTATTAATGTTAAAGAATGTGAACAATGTGAGGGAAAGATGATTGAACACGAAGAAGGTATTGTAGAAATGATAGACAAAGACGATATGGTTTGGTCCTCTATATGTTGTGGTGGAAAAGCCATTACAGAAGTAGTAGAAGATGGAGATATTGGTATCGCTATATGTAGCGAGTGTCTTGATTGGTCAGACTTTGAACTGGAGGAAGAATGAGTAATGAAATAATAGACAAAACTTGGTCTATAAAACACGAAGGTCATTTGAATAAAAATAATATTATATTCAATGAAAAGATGAACAGACTAATCCAAGACTTAGAAAGAGTTAATAATAGTCTAGGACATTTTGTGCTTAGGGAGGGCAAATGGATAAAAGAGCAAAAAAAGCAATAAGATTACAAAGAGACATACTTAAATCTACGTCTATGTTACATAGTCTAGGATATAGAATTGAAACTGTATACATAAAAGGCGCAGGTTGGCATAGTGAAATCGTTGATTATAATAATGGCGAAAATCACGAATTAGACGAACATAGTGAACCTATAAATGGAGAAAATAATGAGTAAAGGATATGAGCAATTTAAAAGAGTAGATAAAGAGTTAGACGCACTACTTCTTTATTTAGAGAAATTAGAAGAAGACTACGCAGAAGCAGTAGCAAATGTAGATAAAAACTTTAATCAGTATAAAAGATATCAAAAGGGATATAATATATTATGTAATTATTTTGATTATATACCTCAAGATGATAAAGACTCAGTCGATAAAGAACTTATGAAACTTGACTTATAAAGTTTTAAAGTTTTATTTGACTCAAGTAAGAATATTATGGTAGATTGCACTATGAAAAATAGATATCAAACTTCTTTCGTTGTAGACAAGAAACTTTGGATAAAGTTTAAGTCAAAGACGTTAAAAGAAGGTGTGTCAATTAAAGATAAATTACATAGTTTGATGACAGACTATGTAAATAACAAGGAGACGACGAATGCCCGCAATTGGTTTTCTTTACCCCGATGGAAGTAAAGTATCATTTGAAGACGTGAATAAGGGCGACGTTGATATTGTTAAAATGGGTATGTCATTACCTACTTTAATTGAAATGTCGAAAGAAAGAGACCCTAATAGAAAGCCGTCTACCACTGAACTTCTAAATGGAGCGTGTGAATCTTATCTTAAAAGGACTAAAGAATACTATATAGACCCTCAAGATAGAGCATTTTCTCTAGCAGGAACAATGCACCACGCTCGACTAGAACAACACGAAGACGACAGACATTTGTTAGAAGAAAAACTAGAACAGTTTGATATAACTGGTATAGCCGACTTATACGACAAGGAGACTAATACACTGCTAGACTATAAGAACACTGGCTCTTACAAATGCGCTAAATTATTAGGGATGACATATAAACTAATTCCAGACCCGTCTGGTGCTAGGTACAAAATAAGCGGTAAATGGGGAAAAAAGGGTTCTCCTAAAATGATTAAACAATGGTATCGCGAAGAAGGTCTAGCTGATTATGGAGACTGGGGCTGGCAGGTAAATTGGTATAGATATCTTCTCACTAAAGCTGGATACGACGTAGATAGTATGTATATACAAGTCACGTTAAGAGACGGCGGACTAGCAGTAGCTAGAGAGAGAGGACTTGACAAGCATATTTACCTGATTGAAATACCTAAGTATGACGATGAAGTATTAGAGAATAAGTTTCTTTCTGCTAGAGATGAGCTTGTAAAAGCTTTAGAAACAGGAAACTTACCTCAAAAATGTAATAAAGAACAAACCTGGGACGGTAGAAAATGTCAAGCATATTGCGATGTCAGAAGTCTATGTCCTTACAACAATGGGAGTATAAATGGGTAAAATGGCTGAATTAGATATGTATCAGTCTGATATAGAGTCTTTGCAAGACCAAGCAATGCTTAACACTTCAGATGATATATTGATACGTAAGCACCAAAAGGTTTCAGAAGAACCTACTCCAAGCGACGTAGTTAAAAGTAGAAATGGTTTTGACTATGTAGATGAAGGATATATGCGTTGGCGACTAAACCAACATTATCCTATATGGTCTTGGGAAGTAATCAAATATGAAACTCTTGGAGATAAAGCTATTGTAGTTCACGGACGTCTTAAAGTTATGGACGAAGGTGTTCCTCGTAGTTTTGACTCAGTTGCAGCACATAGAATAGCAGTATCTAGAAATGGCTCAGGGTATGTAGATTTAGGAAATGACCTAAAAGCTGCTAACTCGGATGCGTTCAAGGTTGCAGTAAATAGACTATGTAATGTAGCAGACGATGTTTATCGCAAGCAATATGTAGATAAGAGTCTTGGAGATGTCCAAGTAAATAATCTTATGGATGTTATTGCAGAGATGGACAACAAAGAAGAAGCAGACAAAGTGCATAGAGCACTTAAGTCTGGAATGATAAATCAAGACAATTACGATAAAGTAATGTCTAAATTAATTGGGAGTGAAAAATGAGTGATGTTACCGATGTATTAAACGACATAGATAACAATGTAGCTTATTATAATCCTTCAGAAGATACGGCAGGAAAGAAGTATGCTACTATTGAAGAAGGTTCATATGAAGCTATAGTCAGTAAACTGACAATTAAAAAAGATATCGTTGTTAGAAATCAATATCTAAGCGACATCTTTGAAGCTACCTATAAACTAGACGACGACAGATATCCTGATTTAAAAGGTAGAGAAGTCAAGTCTAAAGGGTACTTTAGATTTAAGAGTCCTGACAAAAAGAAATATCCTAAACTTGAAGACAACCAAGGAAATAACAAGGGATATATGATATTTGCAGAAGCTTGTGGATTTGAAATGCAGAAAGACGACCAAGGTAGATATTTATTACCTATGGTTATGGAGTCTGATATTTCAGGCAATCCTGTGACTATCAAGGTAGTTCACGACAAGTGGACTGACCAGTCAGGAGAAGAAAGAATAACACCTACTGCTGTTAACGTCTTTAAATCAAATAGAGAAGTTTCCAAACCAGTAACAGAAGACGAATTACCGTTCTAATGAAGTATTCTTTCATACTTACAAAAGAAGAAGCTATGGGACTAATAGAAATATTAGAACTATTCAGGAAAGAGGGAGAAGACGAAGCTACCATTGAATTAAGACATAACTTAAAAACTCAGTTTCAGACTCAGTTTGAAGAAATAGAAAAAACAGAGCCTGTGACTAAAGAAGATGTCTTAAAAAATGCAGCAACGGTAATGGGTCCTTCTTTCTGTGAAACTTGCGATTAATGGACATTAGTAAATGGAATGCCATTATGAAGTCTTTCCAAGACCTTATGGGATATCAACCAGGTATCAATGAGGTCTTGGTGACTAAAAGACTTAGCGCAATAGGATTCAAAGACATAGAGAAAATAAGTGGGCGAGAGGAAAAGTATCTCGTCCACATCTTAAGGAAACGTTATAGGGAGATATCAGATGACATTAAAAGAGAAAAAGATAAGGGAAAAGATAGAGAGAACAGGAATAACCTCAACCAATGAATGTTTTGTCAAGTTTAAAGCATTCCCTTCCTTTACAAAAAAAGTAGTATTAAAGATGATTGAAGAGGGATACAATATAAGTATTGTCAATGAACACATAGATTTGTCGTTTTATTGGCTAGATTGTACTAGAAATGTAATTTTCCCTCCAAAAAGAGTGTTAAACTAGAATTAAGCACGAGGTTGCCCTTCTATGGACGAAACACTATTTAGTCGACACTTATGTCGAAAGTGTAATTATAAACGCTTAGAGGGGCATTCTCGAGAGGAAAATTTTTGAAAAGACCAATTTTATACGAGAAAAGGTTCAAACAACCAATAATATTTGACGGATTGCAAGATGGGCTTGTTTCGCCTACGGATATTGATTTTTGTTTTGAAGTCGGCAATAAATTTCTATTAATAGGAGACTGTAAAAAAGACGACGCTCCGTTTCCATTAGGGCAAAGACTAGTAATAGAAAGAATTGTAGACACCTGGAGAGCGACCAGGAAAATATCCTTAGGAGTTATTGCCACACATAGCACAAGTCCTGAGCAATCTGTCGTTTTAGCAAATACTGTTGTAACAAAAGTATACTACAACGGAGAGTGGAAAGACACCTTTATGGTGTTTGACGACTTTGTTAAAAGAATAGCAGAAAGATTTGATATAGACAAGTTAAAAAATTTGAGTTGACTAAGAAGAGAATAAATAAGTATATTATAATATGGCAAGTAAATCAAAAGCAAAAGGTAATCGATTCGAGAGAGAATGTGTAGACATTGCAGAATCACACGGCTTCAACGCAAAAAGAGCTTGGGGAAGTGATGGTAGAAGTATTGGAATGTCTCCTGAAGTAGATATAGTAATAAACTACTTACTAGACGAAAGCACCTCAAGAGAGATGAAGGTTCAATGCAAAGTAAGAAAGTCTATTGCTAGTTATCTTTTGCCACCTGACGATTGTGATATTACTCTTATCAAGCAAGATAGAGGAGAAATATATGCAACAATTCGATATAAAGATTTGTTGGAGTTAATCCAACTAGCTTTTCAACTCAACTAATTAAAAATAGGGAGAGCAATATGAGAAGTGTCTTTAATTATAAGACAAAGGAAGAGTTCGCCTCAGAGAAAGCTGAGTTCGAATCTTACCTAAATTACTTTAAACAGGTAGACCCTGACAATTACAAAGAATGGTTTGACGAAGAAGTGTATAAGCTTTTTGCGGAAGGTAGAAAGAACCCACACTTCTTATCAGAAAGACAAAAACCTGGATATGAAAATGTTTCTATGGTCAGAGTTCCTACTAGATGTCCAGTTTGTAAACAAGCTTGGGCTATAGAAATGCAGGACAACGGTAAGTTTGAACCAGGTTATCTAGACCAGTCTGTATACAAAAATATACCTATGGTGAAAGGAGTTTGTCATAAATGCAAGGACTAGGAATATTTAGTGAAGACGCAGAAAGAGCAGTGCTTGGTTCTGTAATACAAGAAGAAAAATGTTTTGATGTTGTAAAAGAATATATTTTAGAAAGCGAAGCTTTTTATGTAGAGAAGAATAAAAAGATTTGGGAAACTATTGTAGAGCTTAAATCAGAAAACATACCAGTAGACACTGTTAATATATCTAGCAAGTTAAAAGGTATTACATATTACTTGACTGGATTAGAAGTTCCAACTACTGCTAATGTAGAGTCGTATGCAAAACAAGTGCATTCAGATTGGCTTAGAAGAAAACTTGTATTACAATCTCACGAGATTGCAAGCAAAGCTTCTGATGACGCCAACGACATAAGCTCTTTACTTGTAGATGTACACGATACAACCAGCTCTTTGCTTAATTTAGAACCTGGACAAAAGTTTGACTTAGAGACTTTGTTGTCTATGACAAAAGATTCTTTGTTCTCCAAACGCAACCTAACTACCACTGGCTTTGCACCGATAGACAATATTATATCGGGTATGACCAGGGGTGAAATAACCATTTTTGCTGGGCGACCTGGAAATGCTAAAACCACAACAGTTGCCAATATAGCTAGAAATCTTGTGTTGTCTGGCAAAAAGGTTGTTATGTTTAACAGAGAAATGCCTAATACTGAGATGATGAAGAAGTTTATTGCTATGGAATCAGAAGGTATTACATACCATATGTTAAGACATAACGCAGTCACTAGTAAGTTAGAAATTGAAAAAAGTTTAAATACTATTAAAGAAAAGTATACTGACAAACTATTTATGTTTGATAACATAAGAAATTTAGAGGGAACTTTTCGTGAAATCAGACGTATAAAACCTGACGTCGTTATTGACGACCATATAGGTTTGATTGAATATCCTACTAATGATATGAGAGATTTAAGATTGAAAATAGGTGATACATCAAGAAGATATAAATGGTTGTGTAAGTCTGAGAATATTTCAGTTATTCTTGTTTCACAACTTAATCGTAATATAGAGTATAGGACAGAACGTATTCCTAAACTTAGTGACCTTGCCGAGTCTGGTAATCTAGAACAAGACGCAGAAATTGTAGCGTTTACACATTATCCTTGGACTGTAAACTTTGAGAATGCAAAACATGGAAAGTATGGACTAGATATAGTTGTGGCTAAAAATAGGTATGGGTCAACTGGAAAAGCAACGGTTGGATTCTCACCAGATTGTTGTACGTTGTATGATACTGTGGAAGAAGCAGAAGCAAGTGTCGCCAAGCAAATGCCAGGCGACCCTTTCTAATTTTTACCTGCTTTTCTAAATACATCAAATAAATCTTTTTTAGTTCTAGAGTCTACTATGTTAGAAAAAATTCTTTTTATGTCGTCTAGAGTAAATTCTAACTCTAGAGGGTCTGGAGCTTTTGCAAGATATTCATCTGCTATTTCTCCTATAGCTCTTCCTTGTTGTTTAGGGTCATATATATCAATAAGAGAATTGTAAATCTCTTCGTTCTGTTTTTGAGCTTTGTCAGTTAGCTTTCTTCCCATTCCTAAAAAATCATCTGCGACAGATTCAGCTACTTCTTTTCTATTTGTTATGATGTAGTCTTTTTCTCCTGGTCCAGTTTTTTTAAACTTTACATTCTTAAAAGGTTTAAGTTTTTTTACTCCACCAATCATTCCTAAAAAAGGAATTGCTGAAAGAGCTGAAAGTGCAGCGTCTTGTTTATTTCCTCTTCCGAGAGATATCAATGCATTTAATAAGTCTGCAGGCTCTCCATACCCAGGAGTAAAACCTACAGCATCTAGCATAGACTGTAAAGTATCTAATTGACTATTTTTTGTTTCTGTGTTTTTATTTCTATCCATATTATCTTACCTTATTTCTTTTTCTTAGGATTAAATTCATATTTAGGTTTAAATTCTACCTTTCCTAATCCCGAAGATTTAAGCTCTTCAGCTAGGTCAACTATAGTTTTTGAAGAGGGTTTTCTTCCAATTGCTCTTCTTAAAAGCTCTACAAAATCTTCTGGCCTATTACCTATAACATCTTCAACACTTTCAAATCCTGTGACAAGAGGGTCATACTCGTCTGTTAGTTGAGCTGCGTCGTCCATCTGTTTTGCAATTCTGTTATACAAATCTTCAAAAGATACTTCACTAGGTTTTTTAGGAGTTGCAAGTGGTTTACCAGGAAGAGTTTGTCCTGTTGCATCAAACAAGTTTTTAAAAGGACCCTCTGGTGTAATAGCAGGAATTTCTTTTTGTGTTAAATTAGGAAGTTCTTGAGGTGTCAAGTTTAATGCTCGTTGTCCTTCTTTTCCAAGGTCAACAACAGGTGTATTAGGTTGGACTCCTCTTTTATATCCAGATAAAACGTCTCCCATTTCTTTTCTACCAATTCCAAGAGCTTCTCTTAAAATATCTATCATATTTTTACCACCTCTTGCAAGACCTTTACCTACAGTTTTTAATCCACCGCCTGGCTCAACTAAACCCAATATCATTTGCATTTGAGGGTCATTTACATCTTCCCTGACTTTCTGCATCAATGTTTTTTTAGGTCTAATAGTACCAAATCTTTGGTCTTCTATCTGTCTAGTTAATTGCTGAACAAGCATATCTGCTTCAGCACTTTTGTTTCCAAAATAATCTAAATATTGTTTAAATGTTTGTTTGTCGTCCATACTATTCCTCTTTAGTTTGCCCCAATATTCCTCTCAGTCCACGCTTTGAAGCTTCCTCTTCTTTCCTTTTTTGTCTTTCTAAAAATCTTTCTATTTGTTTAGGTGTTGCATCTTCTGGAAGAACTCCGTCTATCATATAACCTCTGATAGCCATATCGTCTTCGTCTGATTTATAATACTTTTCGTTTTCTTTTATAAAGTCTGCATACATATCCATCATTTTATCCTGGTCTAAATAATCTTCAGGAGTAATTGACAAAGTAGGAAACCTTCTGACGTATATACTATTATTCCATGTATCAACCTGCTCTGCAACCTCAGCAAGAACATCATCATATTTTTTTAGTTTTCTAGGCATAACTCCAACCTCAGGGTCTCCATCGTCACTATAAGAAAATAATATTTTTCTGTTAATATCTTTCATCATACCAGACTTCATAGACTGAACTTTAGCTCTTTCAAATCCTTCTGGATATGCTGCTATTTCCTCGTTTGTCAAAGGATTTATAATCGCAGAATAGTGATATCTTTTCATAAAGTTGTTTGGCATACTACCGAAAACAGGACCCATACCTCTTAACAACTGTCTCATTCTTATATCAGCAGGTCTATCTTTTGAAAAGAATACTCCTTCTACTAATCCTTTTTCTCCAGGTTTACCATATAATGTATAATACATCTTCTCTATATCATCTATGATAAGAGGTTTTACTAGGAAACCTAAGTTGCTATATAATCTATCCATGTTGGACAGCATATCTCCGTACGCACCTAACATACCAGCACCTGCAATCATTTCCAATCCATCTTCAAAATCTAATCCTGTTCCCTGACCTTTCATTTGATTGTTTATTTTTTCAAAGTAATTTCTCTGTTCTCTTCGACCATAAAAAGCTCTGTCTCCAGATACAACTTGCTTAAATGAATCTAGAGCTGTTGCAGCCATAGCTCCTCCAGTAGCTCCATATGCAAGACTATACAAAGGTTGTAAGACGTTACCATGTTCTACTTCCCACTTGTTCATCTCAAGCATATATTTACCTTGTCTTATAGGGAATCTTTTAAACAACAATAAAGATTTTGTATATTGGTCGTTAAAAGCTAAAGCATCTAGCTCAAAGTTTCTACCCATCTGAGAATCTTGAGCGTATTTTTCCATAGCTCCCATCAGCCTTTTTTTCATACCAAGCTGAGGTTTGGTTCTATATTGTCTGTTTTTAATATTTTCTTTAAATTTTAAAACCTCTTTAGGGTTGAGTCCAAAAACATCTTGCAATTTAGCTGTAGCATATTTTTTTCTTTGAGCTTTAGTTAAACCTGATGTTCCAGGCATTGCAACCTCTCCGTCTAACATCTTTGTAAGCTTAATAATATAGTCTTCTGCTGCTGCTCCAGCTACAATTTTATTGAAGACATTTACCGACATAAATGGTTTAGCAACAGTATCTTGAGCTAATTGCCACCAATCTCTTATACCATACTCAGCTAAGCTTTTTCTACCATAGTCTGTAGTTAGGTTTGCTAATTCTCTAGCTTGACCTTGTTGTAAAGCTCTATTACCTCCTAGCAATTCGTCAAACAAATTCAACGCAGTAACACCTGAACGTTTTACCATGTCTCTAACTTCTGGATTAAATATATAGTTTGTCAAACCTCTAATTGTAGAAGCTGCTCCTAGTTGAGGCAAGGTAGAAATAAATGTCTGAGTCATATTAGGAATAACAGCAGTACCAAGATTAATTTTAGTCATAAACTCAAATTCTGCTATAGTAAATCCAAGCTTTGTCATCATATTCTGTCTGTTAAAAGCATTCTCTCCAGTTAAAGCTTCTTTAATAACCCTAATTGCATCTTTTTCTTTTATAACTAATCCAGGTATTTTGTCTGCAGGAGCTCTATCTCCTGAGTCTATAGCTCTTCCTAGTTCAGCTCTAATCCCTTTTAGCTCTGCATTGTCAGGTATTCTTTTAATTAAAGTCTCAAACAAAGCACCTTTAGGTAAGAATGTTTTAGCTAACTCAATAGTTTTAGTAGCACCATTAATATAGTCTGTTTCAAGAGTTAGAATATTCTTGTCAAGCAAGTCTTGTTTTTTTCTTGCAACGTGATACATAATATCAACATCTTTTCCTTCTCCTAAAAACTTTCTGCTTTTTTCAAGAGGAGCATATGTTTTAAAACCATCATCATAAATTTTTGCATTAATGTTAGCCCAAACATCATAACTTAAAACTGTATCATCTGGAGCCATCTTCTTTAATTCATCTCTAGTTATCTCCCATATAGACGCTACAGCTTGCTTATCTTTATCTTTTGAACCAGCTAGTTTTTCTACCCAATTCTTCATCTCTTCTTCTATCTTGTCTTTTTTAGTTTGGTCTAGATTTCTTAAAGCCATATCAGAATCCAAAGAAAGCTCTCCTACTATAGCTTTAACCTTTTGGTCTAATGATAACATGTTTGTATAGATAGCATCTCTGATACTCTTCTTTAAAACAGTAGGTCTATACCATTTCTGTCTACCAGCAACTTTAATTCCAGCTTTTATAGCATCGTCATATATAGGGTCATTAATTCTTTTTAAGTCTTCGAATACTTTTAGTCTTCTTTTTAAGAATATTTCTTCTTCTTTGCTTACAAGAAAGTCTCCACCTTTTTTCTCAGAATCCCTTAATATTTTTTTAGTTTGAGCTTTTAGTTTTTTGTAATGGTCTTTACCTAGTATCTCTCCAGCTTGCAAATATTCATATTCATCAAAAGCAGACTTTATTTTTGTACCATTAAGAAGGGTAACATCATTTCCTACAATCCAATTTTCCATGTTTTTGTTTTGAAATGGATTATATCCAAACATTCTTGATAGTGGTGCAATAGTTTTTTTAAGACTTAATACAGATGTATCCATGCCTAAAGCTTTTTGAACATCTACAATTCTGTTAGTAGCACTAGAAACAACTCTCCTATCCACAGATGATAACATTTTTAATACAGTCTTAGAAACTGGGTGTTCTAGATTTGCTTGCAATCCTCCAAATACAGACCTTCCTAGGTTTTCAAAATATCCTTGTCCAGAAGTACCGCTTACGTTTGACAAAGTAGAACCAAAGTTTTTACCAATATGGTCTTCATGAGTTTTTAAAAGAGCTAAGTCTCCAAACTGCTCTGTTACTAGTCTCATTTCAATGTCAGACATCTCTGATATTTTTGGTGCTTTTTTAGGGTCTTGAAATTTAGTAATACCATATTCATTACCTACAGCTTGAACGGCTCTTTCAAAGTCAGATTTTTTTAATCCATTTTTACCAGAATTAGAATCATCTCTTAAACCTCTCAAGGTTTTTCTTCTTATTCTAGTCATAGCAAATTTTTGCTTGGTTACATCTTTGTTATTGCCTAAAAACTTTTTTCTCAAACCAGGTTGCGAAGTATAAAACTTCATTAATAATTCTGAGTTTGACGCATCTAATCTATAAGTCAATCTTCCAGCTTTTACATCGAAAGAGATATTATCTCCATCTACCTTAAGACTTTTCCTATCTATTTTAACATCTACATCTTTTGGTATTTCTCTAATTTCTTTGGTTATTGTTCCGTCTCCCAAAACAATATTACCTTTAATACTTGTATTCATATAAGGCCCAGAAGCCATCCCTTCTGGCAAAGACCTAGAGTTTAATCTTTTAATTGATAAATCACTTTGTTCGTCTGAATATCCTACAAGTCTAGGATTACCATCTGAATCTATCTCATATACAGGTCTTGACTCTGGTAGAATTTCTCCTTCTACTTTAATTAAAGGGTCTTGAACTCTTGTATATATATCACTTTGTCTTCTTCTTCCTCCAGCTAAATCTATACCTTCCTCTACAGCTTCATCAAATTCTTCTTGAGTCATGCCCTTTGTAGGTTTTCCTGGTTTCATTTTACCAGTCTTGTATAGATTTCTTACATCTCCAGGAAGTTGAGAAGCTGCAATTACACCAAGCATTAAAACAGGAAGCCCTACTTCTCCACCTTCTATGTTTTCTACAACCTTTCTAAACTCAGGTTCTAATAGCCAAGCACCTGTAACACCTCCTACTACCTCTCCACCTACTCCAAAACCTTCTCCCTTTTTAGTAACTCCTTTACCTCTATAAGCTTTGGGCATTAAAGGTCCAAGAAGTCCTCTACTAGTATATCTATTAGCAGCGTATCCACCAGCTCCAAATAAACCTATACCATATCCTTTTGCAAAATCTTTCCAATCTGAATGTTTAACAATATCTTTTGCCAATAAATTATATTTTTCATCTGTGCTTAAACCATCAAACTTACTTAAGTCGTATTCACTTTTTAAAACTTCATCTCTTACATTTAAAGCACCGCCATATAAACCATCATATGTGGCAAAATATGTACTTTCTGTTGTAGCAACTCTACCTACATTTTCTACAAAAGATTTTTTAGCTCTTTGTGGCATAAGTTTTCTTTTGATAAATTGGTTAGCTACAAATTCAGTGGCTTTTTTACCTCCAAGAACTTGAGCTGCTTTACCTCCAAATCCACCACCACCAACCATCATTGCTATATTTCCTTTTGTAGGAACTATTATAGACAAAGCTTGAGTTCCCATATCATACAATCTTCCCTTATCATTTAAAGGAACATCAAACATTTTTTTACCATACAACATCTCGTTCATAACTCCATCAATGCTTTTATTGTAAGCCTCCTTTATAAAATCAGGAGCATAATCTTCTATTACTTGATTGTTTAAAGCTGAAACTATTTCTGAGAATGTAGAACCCTCATTTAGTTTTGCAAGAGGGTCTTGAACGTATGTAGATTCTGTTACGGCGTTAGAGAAGTCTAAATTGCTTATATCAACACCGCCACCTGCGTTCATTGTTGGCATAGAAGGTAATCCTGCTGATATATCTATTTGCTCTAATGAAGGAGCTTTTGTTTCTTCTTGTTCGCTAGCTTGAAACATTTGTAATGGATTTTGATAAGAGGAAATTTTTACCATTTCCTAGTCCATTATTAAAGTAAGTCTAAAATTTTTGTTTGGTTTATCTTTTGTTGGTAGATACTTACCCCAGACTTCATAATCTCCTAGATGTATTCCAACCTTATCAATTACTTTTTGTAATATTTCTGTTTTACTTAGCTCTTCAATAATCTTGTCTGGATTGTTTTCTGCTCTAAGCTCAGGAATAGATTCAATAGCCAAAGAAACATAATTATTTACTATGGCTTGAGCTTGTAAAGACTTTCCTGGAAACTCATTGTCCATTTGTAAGAAAAAATTATCTTCTCCTGTTCTTGCTACAATTGTTTGAGTTTGTTCATACATTAAATTTTCTGCATTAAGAGAGCTTCTTTCCTGCCAAGCTCTTTTTCTAACTAGTTCTTTATCAGTTGCTGATGCATTATTGTATTTCTCAACACCTTCTTGTCCTAATTCTACAGTCAATCTATTTTTATCCTGTTCTGAAATAGTTTTAAAATACTCTAATCCGCCACTTTCAGTGTAATAGTTCTTATCTATGTATCTATTTCTACCCATATTTAATTTATTTAAATCGCTCTGAGCTGCATCTGGACTCATACCTTTTGAAGCATCAATCTTAGTTGTGCTTAATCCTAGCTCTTCAGCAAAGCCCATATTTTTAGCAATAGCCAAAGCTTTGTTAAACTCTTCTAAACTAAGAGTTTCATCAGCAAGAGCTATA
>TARA_R100001460_G_scaffold2686_2_pt1 | contig 19496 bp, 14 predicted proteins | sample TARA_R100001460 | Tara Oceans TARA_R100001460 (sample SAMEA2622190) | marine metagenome | biome: marine biome (ENVO:00000447); feature: surface water layer (ENVO:00002042); material: "saline water (ENVO:00002010), including plankton (ENVO:xxxxxxxx)" | depth 5 m | reverse complement strand
TATGCGTTAGGCGTTGTTGTAGGTCGTTTGGGTGCAAGCTTTTTTTGTCTACGTTTGCTTACGCGACTTAGTGCTTTGCCGACTGCTTTGAATGGGACGATGGCCATTACTTCTTCCTCTTGCTCTTGTTGCCGTAGTTAGCGGCGCCGACCTTGCGGCACTGTACGATTCGACCTGATGCGTACGCAGATGGGAAGACCTTGGCCTTCGCTTTCACCTTGTGGTAGCACGCGTCCTTCTTACCTTTTTTCTTCTTAGCCACGACGACGTCCTTTCAGGAGCTTGCCCCCGTTTGCTTTCTTTTTAGGGGTGCGTTTCTTTGGCATCTTGCCACACCCACAGCCACCTTTTTTATGCATACAGGTAGAGTCGGATCAGAAGCCCCCAAATGCTTCAAACACCTGTGGGGTGAGAGCTTCACGCTGGGATTCGGTCTGCTGCATGGCCCGTTTGATCTGGGCGATAACTTCAGGAGACAACTCGACGGGTAGATTTCCTCCGAATGCTTCCTGTCTTGATGCTGTGGTAGGAATCTCCAAAAGGGCACGCTCTGTGGTGCCGACTCGATCAGGGTTTCGCGCCACCTCTTGTTGGAAATACCCTCTTACCTCTTGAGGCATTCGGTCCATCATGCGCAGTGAGCGTGGCGTCTCCATGCCCTTGATGTAGGCACTGACCTGCTGCTTGGTGACGGGGATTCTGAAGCCGTATTGCTTTTGGAACTTAGCATTTAGCCTTTCTGCTGCGGTCAGATCGCTCTTTCCAATGGCCTCATCTAGCCATTCTCGCCTGTTCTTATTGATGTTGTCTCTGAGACGAACCATGTAGCCGTCCAAGTCACGGCTGATCTGCGGCATAGACAGGTTGAGTCCCAACGCTCTGGACACCAGTGCAGTGGGGGACTGATAGTCCACAAGAGTCCCGTCGCTTTTGAAGATAGGCACTAGGCCATCCGGGTTTGGTTTCTCGTAATCTGCATAGAACTTCTGGGCAGGTGCTGCGATGCTGGTAAGGAAGTTCTCGTTTGCGTTTGGAGCCACCTGAAGGGCCCTCTGAATGGCGATGCCGCCAGGAAGGGTACGAGCCACCGCATCTCCTATAAGCTGTGACTCGCCCCCCAGGAGCCCTCTAACGACACCTCCTGAGATGCCCAGAACAGGAGGCACAACAAACGGGAACTCACCACTCATCAGTTTGTCGGGGTCAGCAAAAGCGCTAAGAGTCTCAATTGTCCCACCCCTTGAGATATCCGCCCCGATAGCCCCCTTGAATCCCTCATACAAAATGGCGCTGGTGCCCAACATCCGCATGGTATCACCCACCACGTACGGAACGCCGATGTCTGTGCCTCGAATGAACCTCTGTCCATTGTTGACCATACGCCCGCCAATAAAGAGCGAGGTCAACGACCGCAGCCCGAACTGCTGGAACTGCCGGAACAGAGGGTTCGATACAAACTCAGGCACATTCGGCATCACCCGCGCAGTGCCCGGCATGAATGCCAGGGGGGTACCTGTGATGTCCGCACCAAACTGGAACTGAGTCACTGCAGTACGTGCGTCTTCTTTGAAGTTTGCTTCTGCTGCATCGTCTGCAAATCGGATAGACCCTACGTCGTCCAGCTGAGCCAAGCCTCTTTGCAGATAGTTTCTCTTGATCGCATGCACCGTGGTGAGACGGTTCATCCATTCAGTTTTCTCAAAGAGCTTCAGCGGGTACTCAATCAGGAACTTCTCAATATTGAAGTTCTTACCTGCTCTTGCTCTGGATGTATCCATCAGACGGTCAAGGTCAGAGATTACATCTCCCATCAGACCTGTCTCATCTGGGAACTTCAGAACATTGTCCAACAGATCTTTGCGTTCTACTGCGGATATGTTGATAGGCATCTTCGCGCGCGCGCGTGCGTAGTTGGTTAACTCCCCCACTGCGTCTTTCATGCCGCCGAGCGTTGCTTTTGTGCCGACGATGTTGTGCAAGTGGAGGAATGGCTGCATCAAGTTCAGCATCACTGAGGCCATGTTCAGACCCAGGTGACTCGAGTAGAGATACCCTGCTGTCTTGTGCAGAACAGGATCCATCAGTTCTTTGGCGTCACGACCAGAGAAGTACCTCAACTGTTCCATGCCACTTGCGAGAGATGGGTGAACGTCCCCCATTTGTTTGCCCAGCTTGCTGTGCGCAAACTTCTCTGCGACTGCCTGGGCTTGGGTAAGAAGTCCTCTAGTAAGAGATCTTTGGTCTTGTCGTAGACCCAGTGCTGCCGGCAGGATTACTTCTTGCAGTAGCTCTGCAGCCTTCTCACCTCTTAGTGTGCCGAGTTCGGGTGCAACCTTGGCTGTGTCGGTAGCCGTAGTCTGCAGCATTCGAGATGTTTGTTCTAGGAGGTGTGCTCTGTTCCATCCCCCGGCAGGTACTTCGCCTTTACCTGCTGATTTATCCATCACTTGGAACAGAGAAGGGGGCTTGGCGTCCTCCATAAACTCTGACTTAAGTGCATCCGTTGCTCTTTCTGTGTATCGCACGTTGCCGGCCGTATCAAACAAGGCATCTCTTTGGGCAATGAGTTCTGCATCAGTGAGTTTGTCGATGAACAACATGTGGTCACGCATGGTCTGCGCTTCGTATGCTGAGATAGATCCGCTGAGATTCATGCGCCGCACAGGAATAATGCGACCGTCAGGGGAATCAGCTCCCCGTACTGCTTTCTCGTATCTGGCCTTGAAGTCAGCAAACTTCTTAGTGTTTACATTGCCTCCGACAGACTGAACATCCGTCAGTATTTGGTCTAGGTCATCTCCGTGAAAAGAGGGAAGAGCTGCTTCTCTTGTCTGCGCACGCCCTGTTGCGGTTAACTGCCCCATGGTTTCACGGAACTGAATCTTTCCTTGCGAGTCAAAGGTAGGACGATCAAGCCCCTCAACTTTCTCAAATGACTTGAGACCCCCAGGCTTTTTCACGTGGGTGTAGAACTCGATTTGGTTGCGCGGGAAGTAAACCCCTCTAGAGAACAGCTCGTTGCTCATCCCCTTCGTGACAAGATTTATAAACTTGTCGTTGCCGATCTTGGGATTCTTGGTCATGAACTGCATCTGCATCTCAGGACCGAGAATGCGATCAAAGAACCCAGGCAGTCCAAGCTGTTCGTCTGTGTATTTACCGTTACGGAGAGAGGTCTTCAACCTCAACACCTTGTCTACATCTAGAAGCTCTGCGGTTCTTTTCGCCTTAGCGTCAGGGCTGACAATCTTTTCGACCGCACGAACGTCAGCAATGGTCGTTCCATCTTTCAAGAAGTTCTTTGCCATGCGCTGGCGGAACATGTCTTGATACGAGTCAGCAAGTTCTAGTAGGCCCCTCGACTTGAGGGATGTCTCAAGGTCTGCCTTAATTAGCGAGTCTTGTTTTGAGACGGTGTCCAAAAAGGTTGCGTTCTCAATGCTGGTATCTACCTTGTAGATCTTGCCATCTTTGGAGATGAAGCTATCGGATGCAACTTTCTTATCTCGATACTCCGTCATCAACTCTCTGATGCGCTGCTCTTCCGTTACACGGACATCAACCTGCCGAAGAGTTCTGGTGCTAACGTCACTTACGTTCTGCACCTCATCAAACTGGTAGAAGTAGTTTGTTTCTGTAAGGTCTTCCGCTCTGTGCAGACCCATGTTTCGGTAGAGAATCAGTCGTTTGTCTTGCTCTACCTTTGCTCTCAGCATCTTGTCTTTGATTCTTGTGGGATCTAGATACTGTGCTCGGTCGATACCTAAACCCTCTGCATACTTCAGTTCTGCAGGGCCAATGATGCTTTCTGATTCTTTTGCTAGTTCTCGTCCGCCTTGAGACAGTCTGTTTACTGCAGCTGAACCAGGGGTTCCCATCATCATCTCGTTGCCGTTGCGCGCCCACAACATGGTGAGGTTGTTCTTTACAGCCTGAGAAAAGATGCGCCCTGTTTTAGATGCGGCAGCAGCTGGCGCAAAGATAAACGCCAGATACGTAAGTGGATTAGTTGCAATATTAAGTAAAGCAGACCCGGGGCCCTTTTCAGGGAGCCCCAGGTCTTGCCTCATTCCGTCCGTAAACGTATCTCGTTGCTGCGGGGAGAGGTCGTCCGGACTGAAAAACGTGTCTACAAAACTGCCAAAGGTAGCTTCATCATCCAATACTTGGGTAAGGGCTACTTCAGGAGCATCGTAGAATTGAATCGGGCCATAGCTCGATCGTATTTCATTCATCGAAGACGCGTGCGAATCCGAAGAGTAATCATGGCACCTTCTGCAGTAGAGGTATTAGCAACTTTCACCGCGATTCGGTTGCCCGCTGGGACGATATTTGCCGTCTCAGTAATGGCAAATGCTACCGAAGCATCAGCAGTTGTCCCAGTTTTGATGGAGTCACTAATAACAGTACCTGATCCCTCAGGACCGACTGGAGTAACTCCAGCAGTTTTCAAGAGACCAGAAGGTACGGATTGAAGAGTAAAGGTAGCATCGTCACTGCCGTCAACGGTCGTGAACGAAAGGAATGCTGAGTCCACCACGGTATCTTCTTCGCAGAAAAACAGGTAAGCGGACTTAACATAGTCCACTTCGTCATGGCTCAACGTGACAGACACATATTGGAATGTGTCGGGTACTACCCCAATAGGTAATGATTTTTCGCCTGGCATTAGTTACTCCTTAGACCTTACGGCCATTCTGAGGAAGAGCAATAACTGTGCAGTGCAGATCAGTCAGTGCAGTTGAGGTGGATGAGGTATCCAAAACAATCGCGCTGCCGGACTTCACGACATTGGTGTTTGGGACACCGTTGCCGTCAACCGCAAGAGCAAGCTCTGCAGTGCTGTTTGCACCTGCTTCATTATCAGCATCGCCGGTAATCTTTTGGTACCCAGTGCCTGAGGTAGCACTAGGAGCAACACCCGAAGGAATCTCCTTCAAGAAGCTAACGCAAGTACCGTCGGCGACAGTACCTCGACCAATCATTACCCGAAGGATAATCAAGTCCGCAGGGGCAATACCGAGAACGCCGTCGGCAACTTCAGCAGCGCCAGAGCTAAAAGAAAAAGTGATGGCTCCATCGGGGATGCCGTCTTTCAAGAAAGGTTCGACTGCTTGTCCAGCCATAGTAAACTCCTTAGATCAAATCCATAACAGAAGGTTGGGCTGGGGCGCCCGGGATAGAATTGGGGCTTGAGGCCATACGAAGCGCCAAGTCCTCCATAAGGTCAACTCTTGGGGTCCCTCCTAATACCACCGCTCCTTGCGGAAGTATCCGACCCGCCATTACCTCTTGGTATTTTTGAGGGCTTACTGCAGCAAGCCGGGCGAGAGACTGTCCCATTCGAGATTGCAACATCTCGTATTTCTGTTGCGTCTTTCGTGCGATGTTGAGCCGTCTTTGACCTGATGCGGTCGAGGCCATCTGCATCTGCAGCATTGCTTCGGGGCTGTCCATAAGGAGGCCACCAGCGGTTCTCGACTGGTTGATTCCAAATGCCCTTGTGACTCCCCCAATGCCTGATGCAAATGCTGGCATGCCGAGAGAGAATCCAATATCTGCTCCACCAACGCCAACTCCGAGGGGCTGTTCCTTAATACCGGCACCAATTGTTCCAAGGGGGCCGCTGCTTATGCCTGACCCAAGTCGGCTAAGTCCAGTTCTTAGTGCGGAGAAACTGCTCATGTCATCCTTAACACGTTGTCAAGTGCTACCTCATCTAGGTTTCGACCCACCGCAGCATTTTGTGCGGCAGCAGCACCTGCCGCCCCAAGGATAGCAGATAGTTCTGCTTCTTGTGGAGTCATGGCTTGACCTGCTTCCATCAAAGAAGCCATGCTGTTGAGCCTTCGTGTAGTTCCCATTTGGGATCCTAAATCTACCTCAGAAAGAATGTTCTGTCCAAGAGCCGGATTCACCAGCCCTCGCTGAATACCACGCATCTGGCGTTCTTTCTGGTCGGACAGCGCAGCCGAGGCAAGGAATCCCAGACCACCAAGAGCCGCAACGCCTCCGAAAGTGGGTGTTCGCACCAAACCCTTAGCGCCTTTAGCTAGGCCTGACAGTCGAGAAAGAATTCCAGCCTTTCCTGGCTTAGGAGTTTTGGGCTTGGGTCCCTTTGGTTTTGGAGCGGGAGCAGGAATAGGCATCGTGGCCACTCTTGCAGCGACACCTCTAAATCTACTGGCCTCTTTAGAAAACCCCGGCAGTGAAGACAGCCTGCCTTCTATCCGAAGGAGCTCTCTCGGACTCGCACCCTTTTTGCGGAGCTCCATAAAAAAACCATCGAAGTCAATCTTTGAGGGGTCCCCCTTTGCAAGACCGTCCAAAGCTTCTTTAAATTGTTTAGCGGATAGCGCCACGGGTCAAAGCTCCTAATAACACTCTACCTAAAGTAGGATCAACCATAGACGGAATGAGCTTTGGAGCAAACTCAGGCCCTTGCCTGACGGCGCCTGCAAGGCTTCCAAACCTCATTGTCTTCTTCTGGGGTAATGAGCCAAACGCGCCTACTGCCTCTCTGCGGGGTGGAAGAAGCGACTGGTCAGGGACCAGGCTAAAGGTTCCTGCCCTCAAAGCAGCAACCTCGTCAGGCCCCAAAGTAGCCCCTAAAGGTTCGAGGACTTCATTGATCAGGGCAGGGGAGACATCTATCCCTTTACTTTTCAACTCCCCAATCAGCTGCCTTGCTCTTGGAAGATCAATTCTTCCCTCTCTTGCGCTTTGTCCCAAAACATTTCGTATGAGAATTTTGGTTTCTGACCGCTCAAACCTTTGCGTTGCATCGAAGACAGCCTCTTCTCTTCCTTTTTTAAATATCTGGGATCCTCTGGCAGTAGTTTGTTTCTGCGCTGCCCGCTCTCTTACGTTCCCGGTCTCATCTACATCAGGGATAACTTCTTCTCCAGGAAGAGTAGTTCCTCCCTCAAACGCCATAAACTTTTGAGGGCCCATCTCTGCAAAGCTAGCTGCTCTCTCAGGAGAGCCTGACATGGGGTCAACTAGTCTTCCTCCCCCTCTGCGCCCTTTCCCTTTGAATCCTTCTCGGCGGACAGAGTTGATCATCTGCACTACTCGAGGGTTGACATCTGGACTTTTTGGGTTGGAGAGAGCAGCCGCTACTACAGGTCTTGCGTCTTTAAGGGTTCTGAATATCCCTCTGTCTAGGGATTCTCTTGCAAGGGAATCCACAAATTCTTCTTCCGGAAGACCCATGGTTCTCCGCCCAAAGATTCCGGTGCGTAGTTTCTGATTGGGCTCTCCTGCTGTAGGAGGGTTTTGCTGTGCTCGGACAGGGTCTCCACCTTCCGTCACCGGACCTACCTCTGCAATCATTCTACGAGCAAGAGCTTCTTGCTTTTTGATGTCGTCTGTCTGAAAGCCCTTAAGTTGCTCAGGCGAGAAGTCTGAAACAGGAGTGCCAGACAGAGCAGCTACGTTTCGCATAGCCGCTGCTCTTTCTTCAAGAGGCTTCAGTGCCCCCAGCCGTCTTGCTCTTTGTTCTCCTCCCGGCAGAACAGCAAGGTCTTCATCTAGGGGCTGAAGATCTACACGAGCGCGAGACTCCGTCCGTATAGCCGCGAACTCTTGCGGTGACAACTTGTTGAGCACCCCTGTCTTAGCAGATACTTCTCCTGCCTCGACAAGCTTTACGATCTGGTTGACCTCGTTGTCGGAGAGCTTGCTAGTAACTCTGCGTACATTCCGGAACCGTCTGCCTTTTTCATCAGTCTGGAGATCGCCTGATTCCATACCGTCTACATCTACTTCAGACAAGAACAGCCTCAGCTGTCCTTCGCTCGAGAGATTCTGAACACTCACCCCGTCAATATCAAAAGCTCTTCCTGCTACGATGTCTCCAACGTCTTGCGAAACAGCACCTAGCTGATCTCCCAAACGCAACTTAACCAGACCCTCGAGGTTTTCACGAACCTCTGGATCGAAGAGAGAGTCCTCAATATTGGGTAAGTTGAACTGAGACATCAGGCAATGCTCCGCTCCCTGATATCCTCAAGGCGCACCGCAGCATTTGTTGTTGCTAGAGCCCCTAGTCCCACCCGTGTGATATCAGTTGAGTCGTCGTAAGAAGCAAAGATAAACGCCCCTGGTCGGGTAACTGCGCGACAGTTGCGCTGCTCCCACAACCAACGTCGCACCATCTTTGGCTTTAGATCTTTACCTTCAAACGTCAACGAAGATTCGTCAGAGGTGATCTGAACAGGTTGATCTCTACCATCCAGTGAGGGAGTTAACAATACAACCCCTCCCAAGTGAGAGTCAAAGGAGTCCTTCAGGAGTTTTACTTTGGACTTCCAGTCTACCTGCATTATCGTCCTCGTCTCCCGATGCTACCAAGAAGCTCTTCGATCATCTGACCTTCTTGGAACAATCCTTGAAGTTCGTCTTCCATCTCAAGCTGATCTGGGTTGTTCTTGCCTACTGCTTCACTTAGGTCAAAGAGTTGTTCTGTCAAGTCTTCAGTCTCCGAGAAAACCTCTTGCCGTGTGCCAATCAATTCTTGAAGAGCAGATGCAGACTCAGGATCCAAGGCAGTCAGAAGGTCTGTAAACTCAGGATCTATGCTGCCATCTTCCATGATGTAGCTTTCCAAAGTACCCAGAGCAACTGCCTTGGCGGCTTCTTCTGCCTGTTCAGGGGTGACCAAACGGTTGGAGGCATAGATCTCGTTGCCTTCACGCTGAGTAAACTCGTTGTAGTCAAAGGTCTCAAGCGCAAGAGATGCCCCTTCCAACTTACGAATCAGCTCGTCGTGCGCGGAAATACTGTTGTCTGTAGCTCGTTGCGCAGCGACAACTGCTTTCAACTCCGTAGACTCTTGACTCAGGCCTTGAGCTTCAGCCAGAATAGCACTTCGTGAGCTAACCTCGCCACTGCGACTTTTCTTCATCGAGACAAGTGCGGACTGCAAAGAGGAGTGGATCTCATTCATAGAAAGACCCATTTCATCTTCTAACTGAATGAGTCGACCGACAATATCATCCATTGACCTGCCGTCATCAACGTGGCTAATCAGATCATTAACCGCGCCAAACACAGCCCTGTCGCTTGAGGATCCTGCCTCTGTAATGTCGCGCATGCCCTCTGCAACACTAAGGAGAACTGATGACTCAAATGCGTTTTGGTCTACTTTGAAGCCTCCATCTTCTCTATCGAGCTCTGCATTGATGGACTCCATAGTCTGGTCATCATCGACCACGGCATCAATAAGTCCCCCAATAACAGTGCCTCCACCGATGACAGCAAGAATCCCTGCTACGCCCAGGTTCACCCCGGGGATAAACATCGCAAGAGTAGCAAGTCCCGCTGCGATACCTCCACCTGCAGCCGCACCCCCATACCCGCCAGAGGCTTCATCTGCGCTTCGAATCTGATCAGTAAGCGCGTCCATAAGATCTCTCGAAGGACCGGGACTTACTTGTCTTCCGATTTTACGGGCTTCCATAGCCACTTCGTAGTCAGAGGCGTTAGGTCCCAGTGCCTGTCGAGCGGCTGCAATTTGTGCTGCAAACCCCCCGGCTCCAATGTTTCCTCCTCTGCCGAGGTTGATATCGAAGGAAAGGTTCTCTGCGATTTTCTCCCCCACTCCAGATGTCATGCCGGTGTATGCGCTTCGTCGATCTTGGAGGTTCTTTAGGTCTCCGATGATCTTGTTGAATCGGGTTTCGGCATTCATGCCTTGGGTTCCCAGCTTTGCTCTTCGTGCTTGAAGCTCCGAGATCTTGCGGGTGTTTGTGTTTACCTTCTCTTGATAGTCCTTGCGGATCTGTTGGTACTGCTCGTACTGGAACGGGTTGAGGTTACCTGCTTGGCCTGGTCGAGCAAAGTTGTTTCTGAACTGAGCGTTAGCTGCGTTGAACTTTTCGGTGTCTGTGTTCAGGTTGCGCAAAAACTGCAGCTCCTGCATGGAGGGAGCTGATTGTGGATATCCCTGCGGCTGCTGAGGAGCTGCAAAGCTAACCTGTTGTTGTACGCCTAAGTTCTGTGCTGAAGTCACCATATCAATAACCTACAATTCTTGGTTAGCTAACCATATCAGAAGGGAACTGGTTAACACCGTAGTTCTGCGCAGAGCCACCCATCAAGGAAACAAGACTAAAGAACTCTCCTGCAAGTCCCAAGTGGCTAAGAGTTTGCGGAGGCAGAGCACTCACGATGTTCACTGCTTGCTGGCTCTTGGTTGCAATAGCGTTTCCCATAGCCACAGCTGCTTGTTGTCGAAGGGCTTTGTCTTGCTGTTGCATGCCGTCGTATGCAAGAGACGCATTTACTTTTGCTTGTGCACCCTGCATCGTGACGTTTGTAAACATCGAGGTAAAGTCTCGGATGCCAGATGCTTTGGCTTGTGCAGATGCAGTCATGACCTGCGCACTAGCAGAGTCGTACTGTGCACCAGTTGCTGCGATAGAGGCTGCGGCTTGCTGACCTCGGCTGGAGTCTGCTTGAAGTTGTGCCCCTACAATCTGTGCAGGAGATGCGCCAGCAGCCGCCATCTGAGACGCCATCTGAACTGACTGTTCACCTGCGGCTCTACCTGCGCTAATTGCTTGGGCACTCATAGCGCCGTGCCTAGCATCAGAAAGTTTGCCTAGAGCTTTCTGTTCGCCTTGGTCGATTGCTGAAAGGAAGTCTGCTTGGCCTTTATCAATCCTGTCTTGTGAAGTGCTGATGCCTTCATCCAAGAATCCAAGAGCATCTGACTTGCCCTGCGCAAAGTCGACACTTCCTTCCCCTTGTGCGAAGTCTTCAAGCATTCCGATAGAAGTATCCATCCGGCCAAGGTCGCCCAAGAAACTTTCTCGGTAGTCATTGATGTCATCTACAACACCCTGTTGCCCTTCGAAATCTTGCTGCAAAAGATCTCCGAGCCCTCCAAACGGACCACTTCCTCTTGCCCCTGCACCCGCCATGTTTGCAGATTGCTGGTTTGCGTAGAGTTGTCCGTCTGCCCCCACAAAACCCATTTGCATATTTGGATTACTAGGATCAAGGCCTGTACGGGCAGGGCTGTACATGTTAAAGGTGCCCCTGTCGACCGCGCCGAAGGGCATGTTCGATTGGTTCGGCGGCAAGAAGGAAGTCGTGAATCTTCCTTGCATGGGGTTGAATTGACTCATTGGGTGTACGCCTGACTGCTCTTGCTGTCTATAACCTGTCCGTTACAAACAAAACTATGGAGACGGTAGTCCACATCAGGACAGAAGATGCGGATACCTGGGGTCAGAGTGAACCCGAGAGGCCCTTGAACCCCTGCAAAACTAGAGTCGGACCCAAAGACTGCTGGGTATAGGGATGAGCCCTCCACCAAAGAGGCTACATCTGTTCCATCAGGCTTGGACGGTGCGTCCTTGTGGGTAGGAGTATCTTCGTTTCCGGCATACAAAATACCCTGGAACTTCGCTGCAGTGTCTGATGAGTTGTTTCCAGACACATCAAGCATGTGCACTCTTGTCTCGTCTACCTGTTTGAGGTAGTGGTGGTCGTCCATTTCTGTCTGCCCTCTAGACGTCATCATCGGTGTGCCTACCTGGTGGCCAGTGCACTCCACAAATACAGGGCTGATGCCGATCTTGGCCCCAGAACTGCAGTCAAGAGAGGTCATAAGGGTGATGGTCATAGCGCTGGCGCTCTTGCCGACACTCTTGATCTGAGCTTTGTTACCGATCTTGGTTTGATCTGTGTCTTCTAGCACATAGACAAACGACCCCACGCAGCTGTCTGCGGCTACCTGGCTATTGCCATTGCCTGCGGTGCAGGTCAAGCTGGTGCTTCCTTGCCCACTAGACAGAGTAAAGAGGGTGGGTCCAACGATATCCATCAAAGTCCTGCGGTTGTAGGACTGCTGGGTGTGGCTGCTGCCGTTATGCGTCAGAGCTTTGCGGTCGCGCACGTGGTTGGCTACGTAGATACGCGGTCGCCAGTAGCCGGCCACAGCTGCATCTCGAGTGTTGACGTTGTTGGCCACGTCTGGGTGGTTCATCAGCCACAACGCGCGGTGGACTCTATCCCCACCAAACGTGGGGGAGTAACCCGCACTTGCCCCAAATGTTTCTGCATTCGGGAAGTTTGCAGACTTGACGTCTGTGAAGGGAAGATCCTTCAGTTCCGTCATGCTAGATGTCTCAAACCAGGTACATGCTGCATGTCCCAGCGTTGGGTTGTAGAAGAACAGAGAAGAGATAAAGGGGTCAAATGCCACCTTCAACTTGTCGTGATTGTCTTTCCACTTCTCTCGAACCAAAGTGTCGATCACAGACATGTTGTCTAGCGATCCGTTAGTACCCACAATCTTCACGCCTCTGGGCGCAATGGTAAACAGTTGAGATGCAGCAACTCCTACAGCATGTGGGTTGACTGTTCCGACCATGCCTTCATGCAACTCACGAACCATAACACTCTGTTCTCTCCGAACGTGGAAGAGTCGATCTTCACTAAGTCCCAGCATATTGGGACCTGCGCGGACTAGAGCCAAGATTCGATTAGAAGGGTCGCTGGGGGTGTACTGGTTCTGTGGAGGGAATAGTTCGGGTGCATACTTCTCAACCTGAGAAAACTTGGTTTCTCCCCCACCGCGATAGGGGTCTGCTGCGGTGAACTCGTCTTCGGTTCCCTGGTTGAGAGTAGTGATTGCAGGAGGTGTAATGTTTGCAGTCACCAAGATGTTGTCTAAAAACTTAGCGGCTCCTGCTTGCGGCATGTTGTCATCAAAGCGCAAGGGCCCTGTGTAGAGAGGTCGATACAGAATCTCGTCTTCGTTCAGTGTGTAGAAGAACACAACGCGCTGTCGGGTAGAGGCAACTGCTCCCCCTACCTCTGTTGGAAGAACATCTATGCCGAAGTTTGTCAGGTTGTTATCAAGAGTCTTGTAGTCATCAAGCTTGATCAACTTATCCAAGAACAAAGTGTTGGGTGCAAAGTTGATAGCCTCGTCTTCTGTGCGGGGTGATCGGTAGAAGAAAGCGTAGTCATACTTGCGCACGTCATAGATCAGTTCAGCGCAGGTGTACTCTCGAATGCCTTTAGGCACAATTTGAGGACTGCTGATCAACCCGATTAGATCCTCGTTGTCCTCGTCATACTCACGACCAGATACACCGCAGCGCCCGGTGGTTCCATACTTAAACGCAGCCTTGTCAATACGTGCAATCTGGGACATACCAGATGTACGTCCGGTCTTGGAGTCGAAGAGTTGATACGCAAAGGCGTAGTTGCCTCGATCAAACTTGTGAGACCCAAACCTATCGTCGGTGGTAAACTCAAAGACCTGGCTTACCTTTTGGTAATCTACCCCGTTGATCGTAGCTTTGGCGATCACGCTCCATTCGAAGTCACGACCTGAAGGTAGAACCCCTTGATCGTACAAAGACTTGATGTCAAAACTGCTAGCAGGAATATCCTTAGCGACTTTGACCAATCGACCCAAACACTCGGGGTCGTTCCAATAAACGTCGAAAGTTACGTTACCGCCAAAAGAACCTGTCTCGGTCAAGGACCAAGCTATGTTGCTCTGAACAGATGCTAGAAGCGCACGGTCGATCGGAGCTCTTGCAACAATCAGAGAGGCTAAGAAGTCTTTTGCTTGTTGATCGGTGACGCCTGTTGAACTGGTAGATGACTGACTCGTCCAGTTGCCAGGCGCCGCAAAGTTTGCCCCGACCTCAAACCCGAGAGTGTGAATATGACTATTGGTTCTAAAATCGTCAAGGGTACCCCCCGCACCATTAGAGTGGGTAGGCATAGCTGCTGGAGCAAGAAAACTAAACTGAGTATCAAAACTTAAATCACCAATAAGGGCTCCGTTTGTAGCGGTGCTGGCGTTCAAGAACTGGGATACACAGAAACTCTCTGTTGCGTTAGTGATGCCGTTTGGAAGAGTGGTGTTTGCTCTTCGCAGTGTGGCTATGCGATTAGATGTAGGCGTGCCGCTGGAGTGGATAGCAGGGAAGGTGAGTGCGTCTGCATCCCCCACTCCGTCTAGAGGATCCGAGGAGTCGTAGTCTTGATCCACTTGGTTTGCAGAGATGTGGTTTTTGAAGAAGTCACCTATGTTCGTTCCGGTCGCAGAAGTGCCTGCTGAATCGTTGTTGCGTCTAGAGATCTTAAAGAAGGTTGTGCTGATAACGGCACTACTAGATAGTTTGACCTTCGATGCTCCCGCAGACACCCTCCGCGAAGTGGTGAGATATCCTCTGTTGATCACTGGGTTTGTTGCGCCAGTAGGAGTAGTAGTAAAGTCGACAGAGCCATCTCTCGTGCCAATAAGCCCAAGCCGGACAATCCCCCCTGCTCCGATAGCCGAGGAGGTAGGGTAAGTGTGGCCGTGACTGGCTACAATACTACCTGTGTTTGCTAAGCCGACTTCTTGCAGGTCATAAGAGGAGGACGTACCTGCTGTTACCGTCTCAGGCTTCCACTTGATAGTTCCAGGTTGGATTGAATACTCGTCGTCGTTAAGGTTAGCGGCTAGGTAGATGTTTACACTGAGATCGGTAACAGATAAGGTGGCAGTATCTGTTGGAGAGGTGCCGGTCAGAGGGCGAACACGCACGTACATGTTGGCTGCGATTGCACTACCTGTGCCGCCAGCATCTGAGGTCTTCAGGTCGTTGAACGGACGACACTCAAAGACCTGGGTGTACGTTACTTCCTCTGAGAAGTTGGCTCCGGTGTTCCGTACGTCGTAGACTGACATCCCTTGACTGATCTTGTCTTTTGATCTGAAGCACCCTCCTGCTGGATTGAATGTGTTAACAACGCTGGGGGATCCCCCAGTGCCGTCAACGAAGTCAACGATGCAACCTGGGTGGGACTGGCCTGCCCCTTTGCGCAAAGAGTCTGTGCTGCTAGGAAGAATGCTGTTGGCACTGTTGGTAGCTTTGTAGTTGACGACTACAATTACACGCTGTCCTGTAGTGAGAGCCGTTCCTCCGGTGCCGTAGTTAGTTCCTGCTGCGGTGTAGGTGCTTACAGTAGATGCAAGACTGCCAGGAAGCAAAGTGTTCTCTTTGTGGGTAATCGTAGGGGCAGTCACAAAGTCTTCGATTCGAATGCCCGGCTGGTCAAAATCACCAAAGAGTTCCGGCAAGTCTTCTGCTGATACGTTGCTTTGCAGAAGCTGGGCCGACCCTGGCCGGCGGTCATCGGTTGAAGGCGTAGCCAAGGTTCCTATTTCGGTAGCCCTATCAATATCTAAAAAGTCAGGTCTAAATCCAGGGCCAGGAACACCCGTGTTTCCTGTGGTGCTGTTGTCTCCGGTGACTCCAATGCACTGGGCTCCGTTGAAGTTTCCCGTGCCAGGGTTTATATCGGTGCTTCCCCCATCCAGGAAAAACACTGAGGGAGATCTGCCCCTGACAAACACGTAGACCAGCTTGCCCAAAGTCTCTACGCTCATGGGTTCAGTTGCACTGCACCCCAGCATCAGAAGCTGTCCGGTGTAGTTCAGGCCAGAGCCTGTTCCTTGAGGAGAGGCAGGGCTGTTAGGGGTAAACCAGGTTGTAGTCTCTTCGTCGTAGAACTCGATGAAAACATCTGCTTCACCATGTGTCTGATCTTTTCGTTTGGCTCGGTACACATATCCGTAGCAGGTGGAGCGGTTGCCTCGCATGAATGTGACGGGGAAGAGGTCAACAACCTCAGAGCCTTCACCGTGAGCAGCACCAGTGTCATCGGTCTGGCGCCCCCCTGCCTTCAAATATGCAGTCAACCGGGTGTCGTTTGCGGTGCCGTCGCCGTTGTCATCAGGAGCGTAGTTATCAAACTCCAGTTCGCGGACTTGGCGGAAACCGGCAAAGGGACGACTGCCCCCTGTTAATGTGCCATCTAGGCCAGTAGCTTCACTAAGAAGTCCCCGACCTACAGACGTCCGAGGAACCGACTTGTCGCCGGTGGGGCGACTAAGTTCAATTTTCCACTCAGCGTCTTTCTGTGCCACGTTAACTCCAATGATATGGGAACTTGCGGTTTAGCCAGCTCTGACGCTCTTTGCACCCGCACCCCTTCTTCTGCTTAATGCGTCCGAAGGAGACAACTTCGATAAACCATTTGACCGTATCGCCTAAGCCACGGTGCTCTTTAAATACGTCATACCACTTCATAGGTCGTACCTTTACTGCTTGCTGAGGAGGCGCGTTGTTCTCCAGATGCCAGTGAGGACAAAGAAGTTCACAAGTTTGAGGGGTAGGACTTCCCTCCCAGTAGCCAAGTGAACAGACAGGCTGATCATCTACGTATGAGTGTTTCGAGCAGTTTACCACAGTTAGTTTCATCATGACACCGATAATGAGGTTGCGTAAGTAGGAGTTAGGTTAGCAAGAAGACCAGGGGCAGTAACATTTCCGTTTTCACAATAAACATATGTGCCTGGAGGACAGTCATCTTCAGCGGAGTTGCTTACGTAAGACGCTGTGTAATCGTTGGCGCCTCCACTAGTTTCATTAGTACCCTCAAATACAAGTTTATACCCTACAACTACCCCCCAGTTATTTCCAGCGGCTGATGCACAGGGCCCGCTTCCAAAAGTATCAAGGCTACAAACGAGGGATACGTCGTTGATAATTAATCTCGCCCTTACTTCGTCTCCTGCTCCGGAAGAAGTTTCAGGAATGACCTCCACAAAAGCTCCTGCGTGAAGCACTGTGGGACCGCAGCCAAAGTTTTGCGTGACTATGCAAGGGTCAAAACTAGTACTGCCATTAGCGCAAGGCCTAAACAAGTTTGCGCTGCAGGTAGGATCAGAGTTTACTCGCACTGCCTTTACTGAAACACTTCCTGCAGCTATGTCGATCGTAATGCTTCCAACCCCCGTCCCTGGATTTCCGGTAAGAGAAAGTGCAGGAGTGCTTACAGTATAAGAAGTTCCGCACGATGCGGCATCACATGCGTCCCCGCATTGGATGCATGAGCAACTGCATTGAGGAGTGCGGCATAGACACTCTTCGCAAGTATCGTACGGTCCTGGGTTGGCGCTCCCATCAGGGCAGTTGGGGTTAGTGCAGTTAAAGAAATTTCCTGCCCAGTCTCCGTTGAGGAAGAACGCATTGTTGAACACTCCGTTTGGAGGAGGCTGAGAACATTGATGCAACCCTGAAAGGCTAAGCTCTGCCGGACAAGTACCTGAACCTCTAGGGTTTCCGGGATCCTCAATAGTGGCTCCTGTCCCAATCTCCTGGCACTGAGTTTCTTTGCAGTTGGTGTTGCTGGTTCCTGAGCCAAAGCCCTGAACCAAACCAAGCAAGCTTTCTTGCTTTGGATCTGTACCTAAGTTGGGGCAGTCGCACATAGCAAAGCCCGACATTTTTTCGAACGACACATACTGAGCAAAGTCTTCCAAGGGAAGCTGGCAATCTTCTCCGGAACCGTCGCTGGCAAGCCCGGGGCAAGGAGAGCAGTCGCTTGTGTTTACCCATACCGCCTGACAGCAGTTGGCACACAAGTTCTCCATTGTCACGCTAGTGTCGGTAGAGAAGTTCATCTTGCCAGTAGAGATAGCAGCTCCGTTCTGGTCGTAAACCATCAGGTCACCGATGCAGTCCGTGTTGAAAGCAGAACGGTCTATCTTCTTGCAGGCAGGGATGTTAGTTCCCCCACTGTCTGTGGTTTGTTTTATCTGTGCTTCGGTGCGCACATCAGGGCTTCCGACAAAACAGTGCCCTCCGATCTTAAATGCCAAAGGCCAGGTGGTTCCGCCCTCGCTAGCAGGAAGCCACCCAAGCTGCGCCATGCTAGAGCCTGAGCTTCCTGGGTTGTCTTTACCAAACTTCATCTGCTTGAAGTCTTCAAGCCGCATGTACACAGACTTGCAATGTCGCTTCTTGTCTTGCACCACACTATTTACCACATGCACTCCGCCGATCTGAGTTTCGGTACCTGCAGTGCAGTTGTTCTCGTATGCCTCAGCAGGAGACTGCTTGTCGTTGCCGCTAAAGCTAGAGCAATCTCCAACCCCTACTTGGCAACAGTCTGAGCCAAAGTCGTCAGCGTTCTTACACAAAGAGTGGTGATACGCCCGCTCCGCAAGAGTGCAGGCGTGACCAGTAAAGTTGACGTACTTGTCTGCAATGTGCGTTCCGCAAGATGTGAACTCAACATACTTGTCTGCCGCACAGCAGCACTCACTCATCAGCTTTCCAACCTGAGAGCTGTTGGTTGCAGAGCTGTGCTTAATTAGTGCTTTGTCGCTGGGGCGAAACTGAAGGGTCATGTGTCACATTCTTCAGCACAGGTAACAATGCTAGTCCCCTGCACCGCTCCAAATGCTCCTCCGCTTCCGGTATTAGCAAAGAACCCGTAGACTCGAGTTGTTTCTGTTTTGAGGCACTGGTCGCTTGTGTCGTATGTGACAGAAGAGATAAAGTCGATGTATCCGTTGGGGCTGGCGTCTGCACCGTCTGAGCCGCTACCTCCAGCGGGTCCGGGAGGTCCGGGGGGTCCTTGAGGTCCTGCGGGTCCTCCAGGTCCGGGAGGGCCTGGCTCTGGGGGAACAGGATCTTCCTGGTCTATTTCCGGAAGTTGACCGCCACCACCGCCAGATCCTGTGTCACTAGGAAAGCCTCCCTGTCCTCCAGTGCCTCCTGCTCCGAATGGGTTTTGTCCTGGACCTGACATCAAGAAGTCAGAGCCGTCACGCACGTGGCTGATACGAAGAGGTTCTGCCTTCAAGATACCAAGCGCTGCAACAAGCGCTTGCGCTACCTGAGCGTCAGACTCTTCTCGGGTTCTGGTGTTAGAAGGTCGTGCTCCGAATCCCATTAGAAAAGCTCCTGCCCAAGGTTATACGTATGACGATCTTGGTTGTCTACAGTGTTCTTCTGGAAACTCTTCGGCTTGCGCATCTGCATGTAGGAGAGGTTGTCTCCGATAGTCTTAAGGGCTTTGCGGTATTCGAGTTGCAGGAACTGCATCTTCTTGGCGGTGACATCTTTCATTACTGCCAGATTGATGGCTGATGCCGCAGCTACTGCTTGCATCAAGGACTGGAATCCTTGAGGTACGATCTCGTAGTGGATATCTGTTTTGGACCCGTAAGCTGAAGTGTCAAACGCTACCCGCACAGTGACCTGGTCGTCGCCTGCATCGGTAGCCGCTAAGGTGTGAGAGTCAATGATGCGCTCTTCGACAATGGTTGCGTTGCCTGCAGTGTTCTTCAACAAACGCAAGGTCGCTCCCACGTAGGCGTTAGGTCGACGGTCGATTGCACCCACGGTCACCTGCGACGGCAAGCAAAGGGTAAGGGTCTTGCGGTCTGCAGAGAGCTGCCCCTGCCCTTGGTTGTAGTGGGGGAGAAAGTCACCGTTCGGAATGTAAAAGACTGTGAGGGTGTCGCTTACGTCTGGCTTTGGTCGACAGGAGAGCAGGTTGCCTTCGAGTGACCAGTTGGGTCCTTGAGAGCTGAACTGGCCAAGAGGAAGAAACTCTTTGATTACTGAGTTATTGGAGTCCAATTTGACGAGTCTGAATACCTCCCCCACGTTCGGAGG
>TARA_R100001460_G_scaffold24963_1_pt1 | contig 19502 bp, 7 predicted proteins | sample TARA_R100001460 | Tara Oceans TARA_R100001460 (sample SAMEA2622190) | marine metagenome | biome: marine biome (ENVO:00000447); feature: surface water layer (ENVO:00002042); material: "saline water (ENVO:00002010), including plankton (ENVO:xxxxxxxx)" | depth 5 m | reverse complement strand
TTCTTAGGTTTAGTATCTAATCCAACATCCCATTTACTCCATCCGTTTATTAAAAATATTCTTTGCCATAATTCAGCCTCTTCCGATAGTGCCCCTTGTAAGTTTTGAGCTTTTCTTATAACTCTATCAAGTGGTACACCACCAAATGAAGCGGCATTACCTGCTATTTCTAAACTTGGATTATCTAAAGAAAGTTTAAATGGATCTTTTTCTATTTGCTTATAGTTATATTTATATATATTACCAATAGCAATAATATCTCTTAATTTAGTATTTAAAGGTGGAGATATAGATGTTGCTTCTAAAGCTATTTTATAAGGATTATCTATTCTTCCAAACTTATCAATTTGTTTAGATGCTTCAGAATACATACTATAGCCTACTGCTGCAATAGCTCCAGGATTACCAAGAGATTTAGCATAAGACGTCATACCTCTTTCTATAGCTAAAAGTTCTTTATCTTTTAGTTTTTCTTCATCATCATCATCCATAAACATTTGAGCAATAAGTGCAGTTTGTAATGCATTAAACACAACTGACTGACCTATAGTATAATACAAAAATGATTGCAAATCTTTTCTTACTTTATTCATACCACCTTCAGCATAAGATCTACCTGATGTTATATCTTGTAGTTTTCTTTTACCTATTCTAGCATATTGAAATGGCGTATTTTGATAAGCAAAAATTAATTTACCCGTGCTACTCGCTTGTATTTCAGATATTTTTGAAGGATCTGCAGATTGCTGTGATTCTTCTGCTGCTTTTATCCAATCCTTAAGTGCAATTTCTGAAGCTTCCTGCTCACTTAATCCTTTATTCTTTACAAGTGAATTTATTCTATTTCTATAAAAAGCTGCACCTCCTAATGCAATAGCAAAACTATCCGCATATCGTGTAGGTAAAAATCCAAATTTTAATAATTTATTTAAACCTTTTGGATCTCCTTCGGCTATTTCATCTGCTAATACATCAAACTTTGCACCTTTTCTTCTATTAAGTAAATAATCACTATTCCAAAGAGTATTATAATCTTTTTGCCACTGCGCTTGATTAGCAAATGCAGCGGTGGCTTGAAATATATTATTATCATCTAATCCAATAAAGTTTAATGATGATAACAACTGTAATGAAGCAGACCGGTTGTTTAAAAACATCGTTGTAGAAACAGCTCTATTAATCCAATTTAAATATACATTTGAATTAGCATCTGTGCTTACTCTGTTTCTTCCACTCTTCATTCTCTTCAATGTAGCATTTAAAGATTGTGCAAATTTTTTACCAAAAACTTTTTCAACTTCTTTAATATTATCTTTATTAAATACTACGTCTACATTTTCAGAAAATACTTCTAAGTTTTTTGCACGAGTACCGGAGTTAATAGCATCAAATATATTTTTCTTAAAATTACTATTTCTCCATTTTTTATTGTACTTAACATCAAAATTTTCATTTATTTTATCTGCTAAGTTTTTAACTTCAGGGTTTGCTTCAACTGCCCCTACTAGTCTATCTATATATTCTTGTTTAGATATATCAACATCTTCATCGTTTTTTACCCAATTATAAACTCTAACAGCATCTCCTATATTATAAGGTGTACCTTCTACTTCTTTGTTTAAGTCAATGTCTTTTATTAATTCTTTAAATAACTTAGACTTTTGTAATATCTCAGCTTCAGCTGCGGCAATACCATCACTGTAAGGTTTTAATATAGTTGTATTAAAAAATTCTCTTGCTTTTAAACCAAGCTTTCCTTTAGGTAAAAATGCATATAATAAGCCTTTTATATCTTCAGCGTTAGGGGGTATAAACCATTTAGACGGTTTGCCACCTTCATCTTTCTTTTGGTTAAGAATCTTTCTAAAGTTCTTATCCATACCTTCACGCTTCTTAGATTGTTTAATCTGTTCATCAGCATTCTTAAGAATATTATCTAATACTTCTGAGGTTTGATTTTCATTTTCTTTGCTATACACATTAGCTTTCTTAAGAATTTTAAGCTTTTCTTGTCTTGCTTTTTCTATTTCAATTGATTTTTCATTAGCAATTGCAAGAGCAACTTCACTTCCATTCTTTATTTGTTTAGCATTTGTTATAGCTTTATTAGCAAAATCTAACCATTCTGACTCATCCATAAAGTCTTTTACTTTACTGTAGCCCTTTTGTAGTGCTTCAGCAAGGTTCTTAGAAGCCTTATAAGCAATTTTAACGGTCCTTAATCCTCCAATTAATATATTAGTAGGAACTGCAGAAAAGCTCGCCTGTAGGGATCCTTTTGGTCCCAAATATTCTTCTAATTTACCTATAACTCTATCAATAAGAGCTTCAACTTGGTCTTCTTGTTTTTCATTTATAACATCATTCGATGCAGCAATGCCATCTGGAGTTTCTTCACTTTTAGCATTCTGTTCTTCTGCTATTGTTTTTCCTGTTTCAATATTAACTTGATCATTTAAATTAACGCCCGCTTGCGACATTCTTATAACAGGGTCTTGAAAAATAGTATAGCCCTCTGGCATATTTTTTGCTAATTTAGCATCATCAAATTTTTGATCATCACTTTTTGAAAGTTGCGTTTGATAAAAATTTTTTCTTATAAAGGGCTCTATAAGATTAATTTTATTATATTTAATACCCCACATTATAATTTTACCTATATAAGAAGCTTGAGGTTGATGCTCTTCTCTATACATTTGTCCGGTTTGTTGGTTGTTACTTCTTCCGTAAGCAAATACCTTTGAAACATATTTAAAAGGAGCAGCAACTTTTATAAAACCTTCCGTTGCTTGATAAGCTGATGTAATAAATAAAAAAGCATCTTCAATAGGTAAGCCGTGTGTATGAACCGCGTCAGCTAAAACTTTTATAGTAGTAATTAAAAAATCCATGTTTTGCTTTTGTTGAGCAGCATTTCTTTTAAGCCATGACCCATCTATCTTTTCACCTTTTTTGATTGTAACTCTTTTTGAACTTAAATTAGAGTATAATTTATCGTTTTCTCGAGCTGCGTTGTAAGCTTCTAAAAAAAGACCATCAGCATCAACTCTTTCTCCATTTGCTTTTTTACGTCCTCTTGCCGCAAAAAGACCACCTCTAGCAGGCACAAGTAAACCATCTGTTAATGCTTTTTTATATTCAGGAGTACCGTCTTTTACTTCTTTTCCATTCTTTAATTTATAATATTTTATTCCGTCCCTTTTAGTATACTCTGCTCCAGGATTTGTAAATCCAGCTTTTTCTAAAATAGCAGTAGGTATTTTTGCTATTTTAATAAAATTAATTATTCTTTCTTGTCTATTTGTTAGTTTTTCGTAATCGTTTTCCGGATTCCGATCAACTGAAATTCGTTCTGTATTTAGTATATTATTAACATTACCAGCATCACCTTCAGTTGCTAATCTTTTTAATTCTTCAAGTTGCTCAGGATTATTATTTTTTAAATCACGTTCTTCTTTAGTTATATCTTGAATATTATCTGCTGTTTCTTCAGCAGCTTCTTTTTGTGATTGTTCAAATCTTTGTTTTGTATCGGGATTATTTTGTAATTCGTCTATAATAGATTCTGCTGCTAATGCTTTAGCAATATATTCTGGAAGCTGTTTATTAATACGATCACTTTTTGTGCTTGGGTTTAATCCAGGTTCATCTTTGCCTAAAAAATAATCAACAAATCTTTGCTTAGAGGGGTTTTGTTCTAGCCAAGATCTTAATTCTGGATTTGCTTTTGCTAAACCAGAAGCGGGAATAGCATCGTACAGAGCTTGCGCGTATTGTGTTAAGTATGCTTCTCTTTTTGCTTTAGATGGAATTAAATCTTTTATTTCTTTAAATACATCATCTTTTACTGTATTTAACAGCTCAGAAGTAAACTTTTTATCTTTTATATCTAAAGCTGTTGACAAAGCTTTATTAGCAGCTCTTCTTACTTTACCTAAAACTTCTTTAGCTATATCTAATCTTATTGCAAGTTTAGGCGCTTTAAGAGAAACTTCATCTGTAGTTTTATCTGAAATTTGTTGTGTTTCAGGCGCACCTATCTCTTGTGCAGCAGTTGTTCTTTGAGATCCAACTCTTTCTTCTAATATACGCCTTGCTCTAAGATCAAGATTTTGTACTATCCAGGTAGATAACTTCTGACCTTTTTCTGGATTATATGATTCATATAAACCTCTTAAAGAAGATGCAGGATTATTTTCAGTACCAACAATTAAATCTGCATAAAAATCATGCCTTTGCAAAGCGCCTTCTTTATAATCTCTATATTGTTTAAAATATCTATTTGTAACTCTATTAACTAAAGCTTCAGTATTAGGTATTACAACATTGTTAAAAAAATCTGTTTTTTGTTGCGGAGTAGCATTAGGATTATATTTATTAATATTATCTGCCATTTTAAAAGAAACAGATCTTTCATCTTTTTGTTCGTCCGTTAAACTATCATGCCTGTCTATAATTTCTTCAGCAATACCTTTTATTCTATTTTTATTTTCTAAATACTTTTGTCTATATGTTTCTAAAGCTTCAGAATATTTTGCAGGGGTTAATTTATTTTTGCTTTCATGTATACCTCTAACTTTTAATACATAAGAGTCATTAAGTTCTTCCATAGAATCTATTCTATTAAACTCTTCTTCAGTGCCCATGCCTAGAATACTATTATATCTAGTAACAAGTCCTTCTAACTCATTTTGTTTACTATTTATTTTTTCATTAATAACATCCTTTTCTGTATTATTTTCAGTTTGTGTTAACTCCATTGCTAACTGGCCTATGTCTTCTATAATATTACCAGCTTTACCTTGATCTATACTTTGTACAACACTAGTTCTTGAATTTTTAAAAGCATTTTGAGTTCCTCTTGCTAATCCGAAGGTACCATACATACCAGTAAATGTTCTAGCATATGTTGATAGTGCTTCGTTTTGTAAATCATTTTTAATATTTTGCAAAAGACCTTGAAAATCTTCTCCAGCCCCCGCACTCCTATTAGCAGATTGTGGAAAAATTTCACCTACTTCTTGTAAAGCTTCAAGATTAGAAACTTCAAATAACGATGGTCTTTTTTTTGTAGCATTCGAAGCTAGCCAGTTTTTACCAGCATTAGTTTTACTTATATCTAACCCTAATTTTCTTGATAGTTTTTGAGAATATTTTGGTAAGCCTAAATATCGAGACGCTTTTCCCATAGGAAGCATAGCAAGCCCCGCTGTTACACTAGAGCCAAGTAAAGGTATTGCAAAATCAGCTTCACCATCATTAACTAAATTAGCTATAGCTTTTTCTACAGGCATATCAGGGTAGTTTGCTTTAGCTTTTTCTAAATTATATTCATAAACAAACTCAGGCATCATTTGTTGAAGAGCAGCTAAAAATCCGCCAGCAACAGCACCAACTGGCCCTCCAACAGATCCTCCTGCAAGAGCGCTACCAATTATAGGTCCTAAAGACTCTGTTACCGCAGCCATATCGCCTAATAATCCTATTGCCGCACTGATAGGTGTTCCTTTAACAGGCTCCTTTTCTTTATCCATAGAATCCATAAGCATTCCAGCAAAAGAAGGCAGGGGTTTAGCAGTTTCTTTGGTTTCTTTCATCTTGTTCATAGCTCTTATACGAGCATCTCTGTTTTCTTTTGAATTATTCCATTCTTCTGCTATAGTTGAGCCAACTAAATCCATAGAAGCATCTATGTTTTTTAAGAATTGCGCTTCTTCTACTTGTCCTCCCACGTCATATCCTACGTAACTTAAAAATTCATTCCACCTTTTTTTATCTCCCTCCCATCCTTCTTTAAGGCCTTTAAAAGGGTCAGCTTTAACCTCATTGAATTTTTCTAATTCTATATCTACATTTTCTCTTGTAAATTTCCCATTATAATTTCTTATAATATTTTGTGTAACCGGATAAGGTAAATCTTTTTTTTCTTCTTTTGGTATTTCAGGTATTAAATCAGCAAGCAATTCATCAATTTCTTTTTCTTCTTTTGCCAGCCTTTCTGTTGTAATACTATCAAAATCATCTTTATCTGATTGTACAAATTCATTAAAACTTACCGGAGGTTTTTTAATTTCTTCATTTTCTACAACATCTACTTCAACAGGGTTTTCTTCTTTTTCAGATATTTCAAAACCTTGTTGTTCGATATACGCGTCAATGTCTAACCCGCTTTTTTGTGCGGCACTCTGTATTTCTTCAAGTGTATACTCTTCGTTATCTTTTATGTATATTGTCATTATTTAATTTTTAAAACTTTTGATTGGCCATTTGATTAAACTTTTGTGCAAATTTAGCTGAATTTTTATCTCCAAATTTAGCAGAATAATTTTTAACCATTTGCTTTACAATTTGTGTTTTTTCTTCTTGGTTATATTGTTTATACATTGGTGATGTATCAACTATTTTCTTAAAAAATACCGGAAGATTCTGTAAACTCATTCTTTTATTTAAATTATTATCTATAAGAAATACAGGTTCTCCGTCATCTGGAACAATTTTATCGCCATCTACTTCTGCGCCTGGGCCATAACCTACAATATTCGCTCCAGTGAGCTCGGTAAGCATTGTTGATAAGTTGTTTATATCTTTTGCTGTTTGTGCAGCAGCTTGTTCATCAGAAATAGGTACATATTGTCCATCTGAACCTGTTAAACGACCAGGTCCTCCAATAACACTTCTCATGGATGCAAATAAATCTTCATCCATATAATTTCCTTCAACACCTATTTTTGCGGCGTCACCAATTTTTTGTTTATTTTTTTGATTTCCAAATTTAGCTTTAATAGTTGCAATTCTTTCTTTACTAGCTCTATCTAATCTGCTTTGTTGAGCATCAAATGCCTGTCTTTCTTTTAATGTAGCCATAGTTGTAACATCTTCTTTTGGACTTCCAGAAATTCCTGGCCAATAACCTTTTAACTGCTCCATCATTTTATCAGCAATAAATTGTTTAGGTGTTGGGCCTTGTCCTTTATTTGCTTTTTCGATCATATCTTGATAAGCATTGTAGTCTATGCCAAAGTTAGAAGCGTGAGCTCTTGCTTCATTGTTATCTCTTAATTCTTCTTCTATATATTTTGTAAATATATTTTGTAAAGCAGGATCATCAAAGTTTCTTGGTGAAGTTATTTTCATACCAGTAGCCGGGTCTATTGTTTGCATAGATGTAAAATCTGCAAACTGTCCGTTCTTTTTAAAATTACCAAGTATGCCTTGCATTGACTGAAAAGTATCAACTTTTTCTATAACTTGAGGGGCAGCATTACCGTTCATAACATCTGCTAAACTTTTCCAGTATGGTTGTTTGCCTCTAGTTTCACCTATCATAGAGATTCCTCTTGGAGTATTTGCCATACCAAGCATAGACCCACCTCTTGCAATAGTTAAAAGCTCATCTTTTTGTTCAGGGCTCATTGCAGCAAGATCATAGGTGCCTTCTTTTAATCCTTTAGTTATTTCATCTCTACTTTCTTTTATAGCAGGTATAAAATTAGCAACATCATTAGGTACTTTTTTTAATTGATTCATTTTAATTGTCCAAGCTGAACCTCTACCTTCATCAAACCATTTTTGTCTTTGATTCACATGATTAGCTAATTCTTTTTTAATACCCATCATGGTTTCTTGTATTGAATCATCAATCAAAGTGTCTCCGGTTCTTTCAACATCAAGTCCTGCATATTGAGCATTTAAATAGTCGGCCATATCTGCATCAACCTGCTTTTGGTAATTTCTTTGTTTAACAGTTAAATTATATCCTTGCGCAGCAGCACTACCCATATATGAAGGAGCAGAAAGTTCTTGTTCTTTTTCAACAAATGTTCTACCTTCAACATATTGAGATGCATCACTCGTTCCTTCAACTGGTTGAGATGGTCCAACTTTATATAAATCATTTTGAAGAAAAGCATATCCACCTTGTGGTCTTCCAAAACTTCCGTAAGCACCTCTTCTTCTTGCAAAAGGAACATTTTTATTTCTTCCGAATCCACCTCCTATTGAATTTGAACTTGCATATTGATCTGTATTAACCTTTTTAGTACCAGCAGACCCCGGGGTTGTGCTATCTTTTGTAGGTATGGAAGATCCAGGTATATAAGTGCCAATTCTATCATAAGATGCCATTACCATGTTATTAACAGTAACTTTACCTTGCTTTGCTTGTTTTTGTTCAGCCGTAGGTGATAAAACACCATAAGTTTGTAAATTCCAATTTTTAGCAGCTGTAATTTGTGCTAATTTTGCTGCGTTAGCTCCTTCAAAATCACCTGGAAATTTTTGCAAGTGCGCTTTTTTAATATCTTCTCCAAATTTTTCATAACTATATACTTCAGCATTACCTGTTTGTGTAAATATTGGGTCAGATTGCAAAAAACCAATACCATCACCACCATCTAAATTTAACTGTGATGTATAATCAGTGGATGTATAATCTTGCTCTTTTGTTTCCGGCGTTGGATCCACTTCTTCAGTTTTATTACCAAAAGCTTTTGTATATGCTGCACCTAAAGCCTGTCCTAAACCACCTATTTCCCTTCCTATAGTTTCAGTTACAACATCTCTTCCAGCCTGAGATATATATTCAACCTCGTTTAAATTTAACCGACTAGTTATTTGTCTTCTTGCCATATTTATATATTTAGCTTATCTATCTCCTATTGGAATTCTTTTTGCAGGGCTTCCACTTCCACCAGAACTACTCGGTACCGGAAAGTTTTTTGCATTACTTCCTCCACCGCCGGTAACAGTGCTAGCAACATCAGCGGCTCCACTGCCGCCTCCACCACCGAGTTTGCCTCCTAAACCAGCAATACCGCCAACAGCTTGACCTATACCACCAAATAATTGTTGTGTAGCTTGTGCTTGTGCAGCATCAGATTGTCTTTTTCTTCCAGCTGCTAAAGTAAACAATTCTTGATTTTGTGTATACTGTTGTGTTTGAAGATCTAAATCTCCTGTTGCTTCTAGCTCTTGTAATTTAGCTTCTCTATTAACAGCAGCTAATCTATTAGCTTGCTCTTGTCTGGCAATGTCTGCGGATACATTTTGTTTAGATTGTAATGCCGCATTAATTATCGCTTGAGCATTACCTCCTCCGGTACCCCCAGATTGTGTTAAAGCACCCAAAGCGTTTGCTAATGCTTGATCTGTTTGTTGTGCTTGAAATTGTGCAGCTTCTTGATTTATAGTTAAATCTTCAGCTACATTTTCCATTCCAGCGAATGGATTTGTAAATGTAAAATTTTGCAAATTGGCTCTTCTGGTTTCAAATTCAGCTCTTGCTTTTCTAGCTTCAGCTTTTCTTTGCTTGCTACCTCTCATTGCTCCCGCAATAGTAACACCTCCAGATATTATAGAACCTATTGGACCTGCAGCGGCCCCTAGTCCTGCTCCCATATTAATATTTTTTTACTAGTTCATAACAAGGATTGCCAAATTTAGCAAATCCACTTTTTTCATATTTTTTTAAAAGCATATTCTCGTGAGCAACAGCCCAAGAATATTTAAAACCTAAATCTCCTGCAAACTTTACAGTAAAATCTAAAAGTAATTGTAATGCTTCGTTTCTATCATTATCTCTATAATCTTTATCTGATACAACTATTCCAGGAATAGCAGTATTAGAATTAGTTATATAAAGAAACATGCATGCAATAGGATCTGATTCTTTACAAACCATAAATCCCCCTAACCCATTTTCAGGTAAAAAATCCCGAGGTACAGGGTTGTCATTGTAATTTTTCCACCATGAAGGCAAAAAATTCCAATCCGATTCAATAATTTTTCTAATCTGTAATTTCATTTAATATAATTATGCTTGGCTAATATAATATTCACTTCCAACGCTAGCCAATTCACACGCTGAAGTTGATTCATTTTTAAATCTTGCTTTTAAGAAAAAGCCTTTTGTTCCTGATACATCTTGAGTATTAGAACCATCTTGTACTAAAGGATAAAATCCATCAGAACCTATAGAGCTACCAGGCTGTATTATATATACAGGTTGAGTACCAACTATAGATCCATGATATTTACCTTCTTTTAAAAACCAACCATTAAAATTAGAATCTTCAGAATCTAATAATCTAACATTGGTTATATTATAAGTTGAGTCTTGCTCACCTATTATTTCAGGAACTAACCATCCTGTTGTACCTTCATAGTTTAATGCAAGCCAATCTGAAACAAAAGATGGATTGTCATTAAATATTATTTGTACTTCTGAATTATTAGCTACTCCATAAAAGTTATTTCTATTTGCGGTATTAGAATGATGCAAATATGCTAATCCATTTTTAAAAGTAAAAAACTTATTATGTACGGTTATACCTGTTTCAGGAATAAAAGAACATCTAGTTGTCCAGCCTTGTGTGTTTAAACTGTAAGCTAAAGTAATGTTAGATGTTTCATTTGGTATGCTTTCGGAGCCAATAGACACATCCGATTGATTATACCCTTGTATCGATACTAAATAATTTTTTTTGTGCCCGTCATAAAGCCCTAAAACTTTAGCTGTATTAAATACATTTCCATCGTTATCTGTAGCTGTTGTATTTTGTAGTGCGCCTAACCTATCTCTAAAAAAGTTTGACATACCTTTTGAACTAATAGGAAACATTTGCCCATTATTAGGTGATAATTGTATAATACCACCTCTTTTAGCATCTGCAAAATAAACATTATTTCTAAAGTATACAAATGATTCAGGATGTGTGCTTATACCATAGTTGCCTTGATAAGCTATTGCTTGGCCTAATACTCTATTAGTAGCTGTAACATTAGCTCCATCGTCAGCGTTAAATAATGCATCTTTATCAGCTAATATTTTAAATACTTTATCTTCAGCAAGTGTTAATAAATTTGTATCAAGAGCATATAGTTTTTGTATGCCGCCATAATTTGGCTCTACTTCTTTTGTAATACCATCAATTAAACTAAATTGATTTAATTCATTAATACTAGTTCTAGAATTAAATAGCCCAGAAAAAATTAATCCTGTTTTTCTATGCTCTTCTGCATACCTTGGCTCAGGTGTTGTTGCTCTAATACCTTTTGCTAATTCTATAGTATTAAATTTATCTAATACTCTTCTTGATTCTAAATATACTTGGCTAGTAGTTGCTTCGCATGTCGCAATACAATTTGCATATTCAACTAAGTTATTTTCTCCATGGTCTATAATATTACCATCATCATCTCTTACTTGATATGTTCTGCTGCCCTCAAAATAAATATCTAATTGAGAATCTGCAATAGGTTCTGTTTCAAAATTTATTTCTTTTATTATGTCTGCTGTAATTTTACCATCTACACTTCTGCCTACGGTTTGATCAGATAATAATCTATCAACTTGTGCAATTTGAGCATCATTTGAAAATGCTCTTGGTATTTTAACAAAAAATGAGCCTTTTAATCTTTCAGCCCCAGCTTCAGATATAGCTAATTTTGAAAGAATTAACTGTGTTTGTGCACCAGATGCAGTAGTTTGAAAATTTACATTATCACCACCAAAACTTGACATATCAAATCTATTTTGTAATCCACTACTAACAGATGTAATATTACCCTCATCATCTATTTCATTAGAAATATTAAATTTTATAGCATTACAGTGAGGAGGTAAGGTACCTGTATCAGAAACACGGGTCATTGTAACAGTATCAACTAAATATGCAAAAGTATCTCTAAATCTAGCTTGATCTCTAAGCACAGCTTTTACTTGTACTGCTAATCTTTCTGCAAATCCAGTACAATCTATAGCTTGTTGTGCACCAATACTATTATAATCTAATTTAGTTGCACTAGGATTTTGTGATAAAATATAATCATTTAAACCTTTTTGTACAGCTGAAATTGCTCCACTATTAGCTATTAATATAAATTGTGAAGTTCCTGCTATATTATTGCTTAATGATTTATTAGTTGTATTATGAGCTGCCGTACCATCAATAGCATTAAAATGATCGCTATCAAGCACACTGCCTATACCTACAATATTTCTTTCTTTAACTTGAGATTTTACAATATCAGGTGCTTCGTTTTCTATAGCAAGTACAGGGTGTCTTGACTCACCTAAAAATACATCTTCAATTTGTCCTTGTGCTCCTGCAGGCAAATTCGGATTACTTGATTTCTTTTTAAAATTATGTCTTCTTGGAATTAATATTGTATCTTCTGTTATTTTATTTCTGTCAGATGAATTAAACTGTACATAAACGTTATCAGAATCATTATCTGTAAGAGTGCCGTCGTTATATATACTAAAGCCTGTTAAATTAAAATGTTCACCAGCTATATCTTTAACGTAGTATCTATAAAACTTAGCCCACTCAGGTGGATCACTAAGTATTTTAGCATTTAAAATAGGTCTAAATAATTGAGTAAAAGAAGTTTTAATTGAGGATCCCTCACCATCTATTTCTGGTGCTTTTTGTGTTAATAAACCACCAACTCTCCCAAATTTATCTATATAAGCAACACCTACTTCATAAGTTCTATTGGTTTTTAATGCAGGGCCATTTAAAGGATCTATTATTGCTTTAGTATTTAATTTAATACGAAGCTGGTCATTTTGATTATATTTTCCAATATAATTAGCATAAAAAATTCTATTAGCGGTTGTTTCTTGTGCTTTAGCTTTTTTAGGAACGCTATCAAAATGTCTAGTTAATTGATTAGCAGGTAATGCTGCACCAAAACTTCTTTCTTTAACTTGTATTTCTAAGGGGCTACCGTCACCTCTTTCGGATTCTGGTATTTCTATAGTTTTTAATACATAAATAGTACTTGAAATAGACTCTGTATATAATATATCTACAGCTTCTACATCTGGGCCGCCTTTATCTATGTTATTTAATGTAATTTGTTCTAAAATATTTGTAATAGACGTATTATGGCCATTTCTAAAAAACTCTTCTATATCAGGCGCTTTTGGTATAAAATTTACTTTTGTAAATGGAGCATAAGGGGAATATTGCCCATCATTATACCTCCATCTATAACTAAAATATGGAAAAACTTTTTCAAACGGTAATTTTTTTGACATATTATTTAATCGTTACTTTGAAATATTCTACATTGTGCTGAAACACCATTTCCACCAGGGTGATCAATTTGTAATACAGATTGTTTTTGTTTAACTAAATCAAATCCTGTAAAGCCAGCAAATTTTAAATCTATTATAAAAGCACCATCTTGGCTATCTTTTCTTATTAAAACTTTTTTACCACCAGGAAAAGAAACTTGTATAGGTGATGTAAATAAATCTGCACCTGGAAAACTTATATGTTTTTCTTTAAGTATTGCAGTTGATGGTGATAAATTAACTTTTAAACTTACTATTTTACTACCTACGCCCGATGAACCAGGTAAAGTAGCTTTTCTAAGAGTGCCATCTCTTTTTAAATATACAGCACCCGGGGTAATTTTTACTTTCATAGGTGCTATAGGTTTAGCAGTAGAACCTTCTGTCTTAAATTCTACAGGCCCATTAATTCCTGCACCAACTAAATTAATTCCGCTGCCACTAGGTGCGGTTAAAGTAGCAAAACCTCCATTTCCTGTTGTATCATAAGTATTATACACAGGAGGAGTTGTAAGAGTATTATCATTTTTAATAACAGCAAGTACATGATAAGATGTTGCTTTTTCTAACCCTGTTAATTTTATAGTATCGTGGCCATCTCCTATTGAAGGATGAAATGTTGCAACAGGATTTGTAGCATGTAAAACATGCACCGCAAAATATCCCCTATTAGCTTGAAAAGGCACTAACATATCAGAAGTTTTTATAAGAAAAATTCCTTGATATACAAAATTTTTAGTGCCACCACCACCAGTCCATTTAACTTCAATATCTGCAGTTGTTTCTGTTACAGGAATAGTATCACTATTTCCAACTATATCCATAAAAGCTCTACAACCACTTACACATGTGTGGTTAGCATGATCTGACTTATCAAAAGGAATAACAAAAGGGTTTGTTCTAAATTGAAACACATTCGCTGAAGGACCTTCTCCTGGACTACTAGGATTAGTAAAAAATGATCCTGAAAATCCATTATTAGTAGTTATAAAATAATAATATACTGTATCAGAATTTAGTTTAGGATTACTACCTTCTCCCATTTTAACACTAACTATATTATCTTGAGCTGTTAAATCATTTGCGGAATTAACTGTAACTACACCAGAAGTACCATCAGGAGTTCCTGTAGCGTTATTACCACCAACAGCACCTCTACAGTGTTGTCTCATATATGCTTGCTTTGCAGCTGGAGTAGATTGAGAGCCAGATGGTACGTCTTCTTTTCTCATATAATAAAACTTAGGTGTCATATTATGTAAAGATAAATTAGCACCACCATCATCTCCTCTTTTAGCGACAAAAGTACACCCAAAAGATGTTGTAGGTTGTGGGTTAGTTTCTAATTGAGGTATAGGTAATCTTACACCAACAGTGCTGCTTCCACCACCACCTACTGTACCAACTAATTTAGCCCTTACTACACCTTTACCATAATCCTGAGCTTGGTCATCTGTTTGTGCTAAATGTAAAGTTGTCCCTGTGCCAGAAAGTTTTACGTAAGCAATATAAAATACTAATTTACCTTGCTCTCCTGTAAATGTTTTTTGTGCTTTCCATATAGGTGTTTGTCCAGCTGTACCTTGCTGTCCTAAATAACTATTTAATAGAGCTATACTATTCGGAGTATTACTTGTAACTGAGTTACTTACAGCAACAAGTGTGCTTGCTGTACCAGCAGCTACACTTTCTGCAGCAGTTTTTTGAGCAGCCGCATCTGAAGGATCTGCTGTAGCATATATAAACCCAGCTTCTGTTAATGTTGGTGTATTTGATAATTGAGGAACTATTTCTCCATTAAATGTTAAAACTGGATTTCCACTTCCGTCTTTAGTTACATTTGTAGCTTTTCTAGTTCTAATTTGAGGAGGATCATTTACTCTACCTAATTTAGGTGGGCCAAGTACATATCCAAATATATCATTTCTTCCGTCATCAAACTCAACAAAAGGCATTGCATAGTATTCTTTTCTTTCCATAGGTAAAGTAGAAGATACTCTAGCAACCCCAGCACCTGGTGTAGTAGCTGTTATATCAGCACCATATTGTACTTGAAAACTGCCTGCGTTTACTTTTCCTGATGTTAAAATAGCGTTATTATTAATATCTTCCGTATAAAGCGCTCGTGCTATTCTATTATTAGAAGGATCTTTACGGGCTTGTCTTGATAATATAGTATTTTGTTTATTTATATTTGCTCCATTGCCAAGAGCTATACCTTCGTCTTGTGATGTAAAATATACTCCAGCTCTAATAGGTTTATTAGCATCTGTTAATCCTTGTTCAAAAGCAATAGTAAAATCAACTTGTATTTTGCCTCCTATAAATTGTATTTTATCTGATTTAATTGTAACTGGCACTTTAGGATTAGAAGCACCTGCTTTAAATTGTCTAACAGCGGGTTGGCCCTCTCTTTCATATCCTTCACCGTGATTACTTACACCAAAAGGCATTACCCATACGGATTCATCTTTAGTAAGTGTGAAACCTGCTATATTTGAAGTATTTAAATCAAATTCTTGGAAATCTCCCATATATCCCACTCTTTCCCATAAAGTTTTAGCTCTATATATATCAGGGTTATCTACAGCTTTTGACCATTCTATATCTATAAAACCATCGGTTTTTCCATTAATAGGTATATCTACTTGAGTTACTGCAGCAAAACCATTTGAAGAAGCTAAAAGTTTTACAACCATATCAACAGTAAATTCTTTTTTAGAAAAATAAAAGCCTCTTGCGTGTCTAGCTGTACTTCTCCAGTCATCTCGATCTAGTCTTGCTTTCATGGTAATCGATGTACCATTTTGATCGAAAGGAAGAATAAATTGAGGTTTTGGTAAACTTACTTTAGGTTTTAAATTAGGATCTGTACTTGCGGTTACAGGAAAAACTTTAATTTGTCCAAGTTCTTCTATTGCATTAGACTTACCTGTTCCTGCAAATGCTTGAACAAATATTTTTTCATCAGATGTTACTTGCACAATTGAAATAAAATGTTTCTTATTAGGATCTATTTCATAAGGTGAATTAAAAAATCTAAACTCATCTTTAGGAAGAGATTCTACAATTTCAACAGATTTACTACCTGCTAAATTAGATACTAAAGTTTGTAAATTACCAGCATTTTGCGCAAAATCTTGTGTATCTGTAATTTGTGTTCTATAAACAAAAAATCCTTTATAAGTTATATTATCTGTAGAGCTACCTCCTCCTTTTTCAGTTGCCCCTAAAACAACATCATTTCCTTTATCAGGAATATGGTTTTGCGGGTTTGCAGTTTCTAAATCTAATTGGCTACCGCCCGGTGTATTAGCAATATCTTGTACAACAAAAGATTCTATATCGTCTTGTCCTAATGTATCTGTTGCAAATACTTTTTGATTACCTATATCATTTTGAGCCCAAGCGATATAATAATATCTTTTAGTTAATGTTAAACCTGTTATTTCTGTTGCAAAATCAAATCCGTTTATATCAGAATCTACTAATGTTCCAGTTGCTTTTATTATATCTTTATCATTTATATCAGTATCAGACTGCACATAATAAAAACCTCTTGAAGTAAAAGGTAAATTTCCTGATCTAGATGTACCTCTTAATGTAACCGCTCCAGCTTGTCCTTGAAGACCGGTAGCAGGTTCCGTAGTAACTTCTGGAAAAGCAGCTATAGGATCTATAACAGCTGTTGAGTTAGATATTGATGTTTGTATTGCTGTTTGTGGGTGAGGCCTAATTACAGTTATATCTCTTTCTTGAAAGTTTCTACCATATACAACAGTATTACCAGAAGAATGATCTGCAGCTCTAAATATATCTAGGTCTATTTTTTTAGGTTCATTAATGCCATCTGTAAAAAACAACATGTCATCAATAATGTTTATTCCTGTAATTAAATTACTAGGATGAAACTTAAGTATATTACTTGCCATATTATAATTCTGTATAATCTATTATAGCTTCTGGAAATGCAACAGAGCTTTCATATGCACCAATATTGAATTTTAATTCTGTTCCCGATTCTATTATATCACCTTCTTTAAAATTTAATGGTAATAAATATTTATTTTCAACAGAGTTAATTTTAATATTTGTGCTTGGTGTAAAAGTTTTTTCAGTATTTAATGCTGAATAATATGTAGGAAAAATTTTAGCTATAGCCATATTAATAATTATAAGTTATAGTTACTGTATGTGTAACAGAAGAATTACCAGAACCGTTTAAAACGCTAGGATCAGCTTCTATCATTATACCTGGATTTGTGCCATATATAACCGGAGCTTGATCAAAAATATAAAAGTCGTAATCAACTCCTGCTGTTTTACCTGCTATAGAAACCGCAACTTTTGTAGCATCAAAACCTGAAAAGCTACCAAAATTACCTGATCCCCCAGCTACTGCGGGAGCTACTGTTTGAAAAGGTATAATAGCTATACCTTTATTACCAGCTTCCATAGGTCCTATTTCTATATTTGAAAAAGATGTTCTTCCAGAAACCCCGTTGTTTCCTTGATTGTAAGAAAATGAAGTTGCTCCAGTTCCTCCACTTGCTAAAAACGGAGTTGTACCTGTTCCTGTTGATGCAAAAGCAGGTTGTATTATTGATGTAAAAGTTGTAACTCCACTAGGATTACCAACTTTAATTTGTATTGTAGCATCAGTAAAGTTTTCTACATTTCCACCTGTTCTTCCTGACATTGTTATTGTGTACATACCGGCTGTTTGTGTTGCTAAAGAACCAGACTCAAATGACCCAAATCGCACTGATCCAAATTGACCGCCAAAGCTATTGTCGGTAATCGCTGCTGTAGCATTAAATACAGCTGGGCCTGAAATTGAAGGAGCATTTAGCTGTTGTTGCATAGCGGAGGTACATTGGTTATTACCTGGTGCTGCAGGTGGAGATATACAAAATGTAGAGTTTTGATCTATAATAATTGCCTGATTTGAATATACCCCTGTTGATTGTGTAAAACCAAAAACTGCATAATAAATTTTATTATTTGATTTTATAATAGAACCATATCCTGGAGTTGAAGCATCATTATTTGTTGCGCTGGTTCCTGTATCAGGTCCAATAGTTGGATGAATATATAGTCTATTTGCATATGGTCTATTTGCTGGTGGTGCAGATGCTACTAATGTTGTAAAATATTTTATAGTGCTTAAAGTTGTTCCTACACTATTTGTAGCATAAGCTACTGCAGCATAAGTTGTGTTTGCAGTTAAACCTGTAATAACTTTTGAAAAAGGTGATGTTATTGGTGTAACAGCTGCATTAGTTCCTGAAGATTGTATCTGTGCTGCTGTTAATGAATTTGAAACAGTTGTTGCTGTAGATACTTGCGAAACTGTTATAGGTAATTTAGCTCTTATTTGTGCATCTGTACCTAAGCTACTTTTAAAAGCAATTGTTGTAAGATTACCTGAATTATTTCTATATAAGTAATTAGAAGAAGCAATTGTTGTATCATCCTTATCTTTTACTATAACGTCAGTGTCTAGCACAGCATCAAAAGAATCTGATAAGTTAGCAGCTCTACCACTTAAGGTTCTAATAACATGCTGATTACTATACGTTGTAACTGTTGCACTCCCTCCTGTATTAGTTTTATAATAAAATCCAATAGCAGTTAAACCGTTATTAGTAATATATTCACCATTTAATGTTACACCCGTATCTGAAATATTTGTGCAATCTAATATAGATACATCAGGTGCAGCTATAGCATTTTGTGTTGCTGTAACGGTTCCAGATAAAAATTTACCTGTATTAGAATATCCAGATGGAACTGTTACTTGTACTGCTATAGATCTAACTGTATTAGAAGATACTGTTGTATTAAAATCAGCAGTAAGTGCAACAACGGTGGCTATAGGTGATACTACACTAATAATACCTGCATTATTTACAGAAGCACTAACAGCCGCATCAGAAAAAGCAAATTTTGGTAATATTACTTTAGCGGGACTACTAGCAACAAATGTAGAGTTATCAATAATAATAGTATTTATTGTATTGTCTTTTAAACTATGCTCAAATATACCGTCAGATTTATCTCCTGTTACAAAATAATATATTTTATCTTTTTCAGGATGTGGATAACTTCCAATAACTTTTGCATTAGGATTTGATGTTGATGATAAACCTAATATATTTTGATTTGCTAAAAGCTGGTTACCTTTTAAATTTTCTATCACACCAACATTTGCATCTTCTGAAGTATCTATACTAATGTTTAAAGCATCTCTATAAGTACCCTGAGGAACTATTCTGTCGTCTAGATCTCTTTCAATTCTAGCTTGATTAAAAGTTCTTTTACTTTGTGCCATTTAATTTTAGTGTTTAATCCACTTACTCTTGCCTCTTAATATTTGAGCAAGCTCTTCTAATTTATAATTACTTAATCTTATTTT
>TARA_R100001460_G_scaffold13677_6_pt1 | contig 19737 bp, 12 predicted proteins | sample TARA_R100001460 | Tara Oceans TARA_R100001460 (sample SAMEA2622190) | marine metagenome | biome: marine biome (ENVO:00000447); feature: surface water layer (ENVO:00002042); material: "saline water (ENVO:00002010), including plankton (ENVO:xxxxxxxx)" | depth 5 m | reverse complement strand
ATAGGTTCTGAGTATAATAATGAGATTCAAATCGCTGGTCAGCAAGTGATTGTGAACTCGACTGTTGAGAATCACGAGCATGTTAATAGATACGCTGAGATTATTTATGTACCGCAAAGACATAAAGGAGAGATATCAAAAGGCGACTCAGTTATTGTTCATCATAATATATTCAGAATATATTACGATATGAAGGGTAATCCAAAAAAATCACCTAACTATTTTAAGGATGGATTGTATTTCATAGACGAGTTTCAGTTTTACCTGTATAATAATGGTAAGCAATGGAATGCAGTTGGAGACAATTGTTTTGTAAGGCCAATTACAAAAGAAGACACTTACTTATATGAGGATTCTTTAGAAGATAATACTGGTGTGGTTGCTTATGATAATTTAAATCTTAATAAATTGGGTGTTTTTAAAGGCGACAAAGTAAACTTCAGAAAAAATAGTGAATACAAATTTACTGTAGGTGATGAGGTTTTGTACAGAATGAAAACCAATGATATATGCGCAATACTATGATAGAGTCTAAAGAAATAAAAGAAAGGATTATAAAAGCTGGTCATGAAGCTGTAAAACAATTAATCAAGGTGGCTGAAGAGGAGATTATAAAGCCAGACCCAGAAGATGAGCTGGCTGCAGATAGATTAAAAAACGCAGCCGCAACAAAAAAACTTGCAATCTTTGACGCTTTTGAAATATTAAATAGGATTGAAAATGAAAAAAACATGCTTGAGAATCCTGAAGAAGAGAAAAAAAGTTTAACTGGAGGTTTTGCAGAAAGAAGGTCTAAATAGCTTATATACAACAACAACTACACATGTTGATAAAAAAGACCTAGATAAACAAAATAAATCTAAGTCTTTTAAATATGGTTATGATGATAAAAGAAACATCATCGTAATATCAAAAAACGGAACCGTTGGTGATATAATTCATATAAACGGTATTTTTATAGGCCTGCCTAAAGAACCAAAAAACATATACTCTAGAAGCACTTTAAAAAAGGAACAATACTGGGAAGCAAAAGAGTATCCTAAAGCATTAAAACCACTTCAAACTATATTTCAATGGAATGAAATGAATAAAGAATATAAGGAGAAATGGGTTCCTTATATAGAAGAAGAGTTTGATAGGAGAGAAAATGGCTTTTGGTTTAAGAACAATGGGGTGCCCACATATATAACAGGCACACATTATATGTATCTTCAATGGACAAAAATTGATGTAGGTAAGCCAGATTTCAGAGAATCAAATAGGTTATTTTTTATTTATTGGGAAGCATGTAAAGCCGACATCAGATGTTACGGAATGTGTTATTTAAAAAACAGGCGTTCTGGTTTTTCATTTATGTCTTCTGCTGAAATAGTAAATCAAGCAACAATAAGGTCTGACTCAAGATTTGGTATTCTATCTAAAACAGGTGCAGATGCTAAAAAAATGTTTACAGACAAGGTTGTTCCTATATCTGTAAACTATCCTTTCTTCTTCAAGCCCATACAGGATGGTATGGATAGACCTAAGTCTGAACTTGCATATAGGGTTCCAGCATCAAAACTAACAAGAAAATCTATATCAAACACAAGTGTTGTAAATGATTTACAAGGATTAGATACAACTATTGATTGGAAAAACACAGGAGACAATAGTTATGATGGAGAGAAACTAGCCTTACTGGTGCATGACGAAAGTGGCAAATGGGATAAGCCTGACAATATACTTAACAACTGGAGGGTAACAAAAACATGTTTAAGATTAGGTAGGAGGATTATAGGTAAATGTATGATGGGTTCTACATCTAATGCACTTGATAAAGGAGGTGAAAATTTTAAAAAACTATATTACGATTCAGACCCTAATACAAGAAATTCAAATGGACAGACCAAAAGTGGTATGTATAATTTATTCATTCCTATGGAGTGGAATATGGAGGGGTTTATTGATATGTATGGGTTTCCTGTATTCCAAACCCCCAACAAACCTTTATTAAGTAATTATGGCGACTATATAACACAGGGTGCTATTGATTATTGGCAAAATGAAGTAGACAGCTTGAAGCAAGACCCAGATGCTTTGAATGAATTTTATAGACAATTCCCAAGAACAGAATCTCACGCATTTAGAGACGAGTCTAAAAACACATTATTTAATTTAACTAAGATATATGAGCAAATAGATTATAACGACTCTTTTGCCATAAAATCAACAGTTACAAGAGGTAATTTTCATTGGAAAGCAGGAATTAGGGATAGTGAAGTTGTTTTTACACCTGAAAACAAAGGCAGGTTCTTTTTGTCTTGGATTCCTTCTAAAGATTTAATGAATAATGTTATAGAAAAAAACGGAAGAAAATATCCAGGTAACAAGCACATAGGCTCATTTGGCGGTGACTCCTATGACATATCAGGTGTTGTAGGTGGTGGCGGTTCAAAAGGGTCTATTCATGGAATGACCAAGTTTCATATGGAAGATGCTCCTACAAATATGTTTTTTTTAGAATATATTTCAAGACCACAAACAGCTGAAATATTTTATGAAGATGTTCTTATGGCTCTACATTTTTATGGTATGCCAATACTTTTAGAGAACAATAAGCCAAGGATTTTGTATTATTTAAAAGAAAGAGGGTATAGGGCTTTTTCAATAAATAGGCCAGATAAGCATAGAAATATTTTATCAAAATCAGAAAAAGAGCTTGGGGGAATACCTTCATCAAGTGCTGTGATTTCTGTTCACGCAGAGAATATTGAAAGCTTTATAGAATCACATGTTGGAGTTCTAAAAGACCAATCAAGTGTAGACTTTGGAAGTTGTGGTAATATGTTTTTTAACAGGACTTTATTGGATTGGGCTAACTATGATATTACTAATAGGACTAGGTTTGATGCGACAGTAAGCTCAGGCTTTGCCATTATGGCAAATCAATCAACCAAAAATAAAGGTGAAGAAAAACGTAATCAAATAAATCTTAACTTTGCGAAATACAGTAACAAAGGTTTTGTTAGTGAAATTATTAAATAAATATGATAAATAAGCCGAAATTCAGTTCAGGTGGCGGTTTCCCTAATCAATTTGCTCCAGACCAAGAAAAAGATTCATATGAGTATGGATTGAGAGTTGGTCAAGCTATTGAGTCAGAATGGTTTTCTAGAGATTATGGTGGAAGTAGATACGGAGAACTACGCTCTGAATACCTTAAAAGAAGACTCTACGCAAGAGGAGAACAACCAGTAGAAAAATATAAAAATGAATTAGCTATAAATGGTGATTTGTCTTATCTTAATTTAGATTGGACTCCTGTACCTATCATACCTAAGTTTGTTGATGTCGTTGTAAACGGAATATCAAACAGGTTGCTTGATGTAAAAGTAGAAGCTATAGATACAATTTCCTCCATGGAAAGAGAAACTTTTAAGCAAGAAGTCATAGCTGACATGGTTGCTAGACCAATACTCAAGGAAATTAAAGATACAACTGGTGTTGATGCTTTTAACTATCCAGAAGAACAGCTTCCTGAAAACTCTGAGGAGCTAGACCTGTATATGCAGCTAAAATACAAACAAGGTGTTGAGGTTGCTGAAGAGGCTGCTATCAAATCTGTTTTTGAGTTAAATAATTACGATGAAATCAAAAGAAGAGTTGATGAAGACAATGTGGTTTTAGGCATATCTGCTGTAAAGCATTGTTTTGATGTGCATAATGGTGTTAGAATAGAATATGTAGACCCAGTTAATTTTGTCTACTCTCCTACAGATGACCCCAACTTCAATAATTGTTATTATTATGGTGAAGTAAAATCAGTACATGTTACTGAAATAAAAAAGATTAATCCTGGGCTTACACAAGAAGAGATTGAAGAAATATCTAAAATGGCAAGTAGGTTTAATGGATACAGAAGCACTCAAAATCTACAAACACAAAGCGGATTAGATAAATCAAATGTTTCGTTGCTTTATTTTTGCTACAAAACAGATAAAGAGGTTGTTTACAAAGTAAAAGACACTGATAATGGTGGTCAAAAAGCGATAAAAAAGAACTCTGATTTCAATCCATCAGAAGAACAACAAGAGAGATTTAAAAAAATTTCTAGACGAATTGATGTTTGGTATGAAGGAGTTTTAGTTTTAGGAACAAACACCTTGCTTAAGTGGAATGTAATGAACAATATGGTTCGTCCTAAGTCTGCATTTCAACGAACAATTCCTCCATACATCGTATCGGCAATAAAGCTATCAAAAGGAAATATTGATTCTTTAGTTAAAAGAATGATACCTTTTGCCGACCAAATACAATTAACACATTTAAAACTACAACAAGTAGTGGCTAAAATGATACCAGACGGCGTTTTTATAGATGCCGATGGTTTAAATAGTGTTGATTTAGGAAATGGAGCTTCTTATAATCCATCGGAAGCGCTATCAATGTACTTTCAAACAGGTAGCGTTATAGGTAGAAGTTATACTGAGGATGGAGATTTTAATAATGCAAGAGTGCCAATCCAGGAACTTACAAGTAGTGGTTCAAACGCTAAAATAGCAAGTCTTATCAATATGTACAATTATCAATTGAATATGATAAGAGCTGTTACTGGTATAAATGAAGCAAGAGATGGAAGTAATCCAGACTCAAGGGCTTTAGTTGGTATTCAAAAAATGGCTGCTTTAAATAGTAATACAGCCACAAGACATGTTGTTTTATCTGGAATACAAATCACAAAAAGACTTGCAGAGGCTATGTCTTATAGAATATCAGATATACTTCAATATTCTGATTTTTCTGATGATTTTGCGAAAATGATTGGCAAAAATAATTTTGAAATTATTTCAGATATTCAGATGCTACATTTACACGATTTTGGTATTTACATAGAAATAGAGCCAGATGAAGAAGAAAAACAACAGCTAGAACAAAACATTCAGCAGTCTATTTCAGCTGGATTAATAGGTCTTGAAGATGCTATTGATGTTAGGACTATTAAAGACTTGACACTAGCAAACTCTCTTTTGAAACTAAGAAAAATCAAAAAGGAAGCTGCAGACTTAGATAAACAACAGAAAGTAGCAGAAATACAATCTCAAGCAAATGCAAAATCTGCACAAGCAGCTTCTCAAGCTAGAATGCAAGAAGAACAATTTAAAATTCAATCTGAGCAACAAATGGCTCAAATGAAGGCTGAGTTAGATTTACAAAAAATGCAGGCTAAACTTCAAGTTGAAGCAGAGCTTTTAAAAATAAAGCATGGATTTGATATGGAATTAAAGAAACTTGAGTCGGATGTGATACAGAGTAGAGAAGAATTCAAAGAAGATAGAAAAGATAAAAGAACCGAAAAACAAGCTACTCAACAAAGTAGGATGATAAAACAAAGAAAAGAAAATCTTCCTGCTACAGATTTTGAAGAAAGAGAAAATAAAAATACGGTTTCAAACCTACAGTCATTAGGTGGTAATATGCCTCAAATAAGCGGTATGGCACCTCAACCTCCTTTTCCAGTTCGCCAAGAGCAACAAGCTCCTATTATGAGTCAACAAGAAATGCCTCAAGAACAAGCAGCGCCTTCTCCTGAACAAATCATGAGTATGCTGGGGCAAGGTGGTCAATAAAATGTATAGGTTTTTTACTTAATTTTGCATTATAAATTTAAATTAAATCAATTATGAATCAAGAAAATCAAGAAGTTGATTACAAAGTCGACTTATCAAAACCACCTGTTGAAAAAACAGAAGAAGTAAAAGAAGAAAAAGACAATACTCAGGAAGAGGTTGTTGAAGAAAATAAAAATATTGAGGCTGAATCTACTGAAGAAGTAGTAGAAGAAGTTTCAGAGAAAGAAGATGAAAAGGTTGAAGAAGTTGAAAAGCAACCAGAGCCTTCTATCTCAAAAGAAGATGTAATTGCTGAATTCTTGACTAATAAATATAGTTTAGGGATTGAGGAATTAGATGACGTTCTTTCAAATAAAGAAAAAAAAGCTCAAGATTTACCTGAAGAGGTAGAGAAGTATTTGCAATATAAATCAGAAACCAAAAGAGGGTTGAAAGATTTTGTAAAAGCAAATGAAGACTTTTCTGAATATGAGGAGTCTACTATACTAAGAGAATATTATAAGCAATCTAATCCAGAATTAGACGACACTGATATAGCTTATCTTATAGAAGAAAAGTTTGCCGTTGAAGAAGGAATAGATACGCAAAAAGATATTAAAAGAAAAAATCTTGAGCGAAAACAAGAGCTTTATAAAGCAAAAGAGTTTTTTAAGCAAACGCAGGAAAAATACAAAGCCCCACTTGAGTCAAGTATGGAGGATTTACCTGAAGATGTAAAAGAAGCTGTTGAGTTTTATAATAAATACAACGACGATACGCAAAAAGAGCAAGAGGCGCAACTAAAACAAAGAGAAATCTTTCAAAAGAAAACGTCTGAAGTTTTTTCTGATAAGTTCGAAGGTTTTGAATTTAAGATTGGAGAAAAAACATTTAGTTATAAGCCTAAAGATGTAAATAAAGTTGCTAAAAATCAATCAGATTTAACCAACTTTATCAATAAGTTTTTAGATGATAACGGCTATATAAAGGACGCTAAGAAGTATCATACAGCTTTGAATATGGCTATGAACCCAGAGGCATATGCTAAGTTCTTTTATGAACAAGGTAAATCTGATGCGGTAAATGAAGTAGTTAAAGAAGGTAAAAATATTGATATGTCTGTGCGTTCTAATGTTGATTCGTCAAAACCTGGAACTAAATTTAGAGTCTTAGATTCAGAAAATTTTGGTTCTGGACTGAAAATTAGAAAAAAATAATAAACGCTAAAAAAAAACAAAATGGCACAATCAATTAATTTCGGAGGAAGCGCAGGCGCTCAAATCGGCGGAAGCACTTCCTTAACTCCTGCACCAGGAAAGAACTTGCAAAACAGCAACTATCTTTCTAATGCAGATTACACATTTGCACAGCAATACTTGCCAGACTTATATGAGCAAGAGTTTGAGCGTTACGGAAATCGTTCTGTAGCTTCTTTCTTGCGTATGGTAGGTGCTGAAATTCCTTCTTCTTCTGATTTAATCAAATGGAGTGAGCAAGGAAGATTACACATACAAGACTCAGGTACTATTAACGGCGCTGGCGACATCGACGGATTAACTGCTCACAGTCTTCGTGTAAATCAAACAATTATCATCTCTAAAACTGGAAGTCAAGCTAAAGCTTTAATTACAGCTGTGGCTGCTGACAGTATTACAGTAAAAACATATGCATCTTTAGACTTAGTAAATCAGGCTGGTACTGATGGAAATGGTCCTTTTGATGACAATGACGCTGTAACTATCTTTGTATTCGGTTCTGAATTTAAAAAAGGAACTGCTGGAATGGAAGGTTCTTTAGAAGCTGATTTTGAAGCTAAAGAGAACAACCCAATTATCATCAAAGATAAGTATGAGGTATCAGGTTCTGAAATGGCGCATGTTGGATGGGTTGAAGTAACTACTGAAAACGGAGCTTCTGGATACTTATGGTATTTAAAATCAGAAAGTGAAACTAGACTAAGATTTGAGGATTACCTTGAAACTTCAATGATTGAAGGTGAGCCTGCTGTGTCTGGTTCTGGTGCTGCAACAGCTGGTTTCAAAGGTACAAAAGGTCTTTTCTTCGAAGTAGAAAATGGCGGAAACGTATCAACTGGAACTATCGCAGACAGAGAAGATTTAGAGGATATCGCTAAGGTACTTGATAAAGAAGGTGCTATTCAGGAGAATGTTATGTTCGTGAATAGAGCTACATCTTTTGATATTGATAGAGTATTAGCTGCACAAAACAACTCTGGAGCATCAACTGCTTCTTATGGATTGTTTGACAATGATGAAGATATGGCCTTGAACCTTGGGTTCTCTGGTTTCCGTATCGGATATGACTTTTACAAGTCTGACTGGAAATACCTAAACGATGCTACTACTCGTGGTAACATTGGAGGAATTGACGGTATCGTTGTACCTGCTGGTTCTGTTACAGTTTATGACCAAATTCTCGGAGAGAATGCTAAGAGACCTTTCTTACATGTAAGATATAGAGTTTCTCCTACTGAAGATAGAAAATACAAGTCTTGGGTAGTTGGTTCTGCTGGAGGAGCTGCAACAAGCGGTGACGACAAAATGGAAGTTCACTTCTTATCAGAGCGTGCTCTGTGTACGATGGGAGCTAACAACTTCTTATTGATGAAGTAATAATAAATGGGGAGGGGTTTTCTCCTCCCCTTTTTTTTAATTTAATTTAATATAAAATATAATGGCAACAAAAACTGCAAAACAATTGTTTGGGTATAACTCTATACTACCAAACCTAGAACAAAAAGAAAGAGTATTTATTTTGAAAGGAAATAAATCTCCAATACGGCTAATGATAGCTGTAAAACACACTTCAAGAAAACCTTTAACATATTTTGATGGAAACTTAAATAGAGCACTAAGGTATGCTACAAACCAACTTAGTCCATTCCAGGACGAGCAAGACGGTGTAGCTACTATGGAGCCTATTGTTTTTGAAAATGGAACTTTAATTGTCCCTGATTTCAATGTAAATCTTCAAAAGTTTCTGATGATTCACCCTGAGTATAATAAAACTTTCTTTTTATTAGATAAAGAGGCTAATGCATCAAAAGAAGTTGAAGAAATCTACACAACACTAGAAGCTCAAGTAGCTGCTAAAAATTTAGACATAAATGATTTAGAAGCAATAGCAAGAGTTTGTTTATCATCATCAGCTTCAAATCTATCATCATCAGAATTAAGAAGGGATATGATATTGTATGCGAAGAGCAACCCTACAGAATTCATGAATTTAGTTAATGATGAAAATCTAAAACTTAGAAATATAGCTGCAAAGGCTGTTGAAATGGGTATTCTTCATATCAAGTCAGACAACAGAACAGTTGTTTGGAACAAAGACAGAAAAAAGAAAGTAATTATGGCCCCGTTTGGGGAAAACGTATATAGTGCTTTAGGTATGTATTTTAAGACAGACGAAGGACTTGATGTTTTACAAAAGATTACTAACAGTCTATAAATAGATTGTATGCATCGTGAAGGGGGAGAGGTTGCAAATTGCGACCTCTTTTTTTGTACTTTTGTAAAAAATATATCCTATGATTAATAGTGTAAGGAATACTGTTATGTTTTTGCTAAATAAAGATAACAGAGGATATGTATCTCCTTCAGAGTTTGATTTTTTTGCAAAACAAGCACAGCTAGAAATATTTGAATCTTATTTTACAGAGTATTCAAAAGCTGTTTTTATGCAAAACAATAGAAGAAAAGCAGCAAACTACGGAGATACAGTTCAGCACATACAAAACAAAATTGATAAGTTTTATTCAAACGCAAACTTAGCATATCGTGATGTGGGTCTTGCGAGTCCAAGCGTGGGTGAGGAGCAAGATTATTTTGATTTACCAACTGATTTATACAAATTAATTAACATCACTTATCAAGGTGGTTTTGGTTCTAGTACAACTATGGGTGGTGGTGTTGTTGTTCAACCTGTTAGGCCACACAAGTTTGATATGATTGTGAACAGCAATCTTACCCAGCCAACCGTTACATATCCAATATATGTCCGTAGTGCTGATATTATATATATAAGACCTTTGTCGATACAATCTAATGTTCAGGCAAACTATATTCGAAGACCAGTCGACCCACACTGGGGTTATAACACTATTAACTCGGACCCTGTTTATAATGCAGACAGTTCTACACAGTTTGAAATATCACAAGAGGATGAAACAGAATTAGTTGTGAAAATTTGTAAATATGCAGGATTAAGTATTAGAGAGGCTGATGTTGTACAAGTAACAGCGCAGCAAGAGCAAGTTGAATTTACAAAAGAAAACTCATAAAGTATGCCAATTATAGGAAGACCCATAGACCATAGAGAATATTACCAAAACAACGGTAATTTACCATTAAGTGAAAACTGGGGTACATATCAGTATTTACTTTTATCTGACATAATAAATAATTTTATGCTGTCTTATGTAGGAGACAATAAGGTTATAAATAAGATAGATAGAAATGAGGTTGTATTTCATGCAAAAAGAGGTTTGCAAGAAATTCATTATGATGCGTTAAGAGAGATAAAAGGTTTTGAAGCTGAATTACCAGATAATCTAAAAATGCACTTACCACATGACTTTGTTAGCTGTGTAAAGGTTTCATATGTTGGTGATGATGGTTTAACTCACCCTGTTGTAACTAATTATAACACAGCAACCCCTACAAGTTATCTTCAAGACAACTCGGCTCAGAAAAACATACTTTTTGACAATAATGATGATGCTCTTACAGGTACTCCTGTAATTGAAACAAACTGGGCAAACCAACCTGGTGATGCTAAAAAAATGCCTTCTAGAAATCTACTAGGTCAAAATTTTGGTATGGACACAGCTACAAAAAACAATAATGGAAGCTATGTTCTTGATAAAAACCAAGGTTTAATTCTTTTTAGTTCTGATTTAACTGGTAAGAATATTTTGATAGAATATGTTTCAGACGGAATGTATGGCTTGGCTGATAATGAAATAAAAGTTCATAAACTTGCCGAAACCTTTATGTATGATTATATGGTTTCAAATATACTAAAACAAAAATTTGGTGTTCAAGAGTTTATTGTAAGAAGAGCTCAAAAACAAGCTTTAGCTTCATTAAGAAACACAAAAATTAGACTAAATTCTATTAAATTAAACGAACTTACTCAGATACTAAGAGGAAGAGACAAGTGGATAAAATAGTATGAAAATACAGAATTTTTTTAATACAGGTAAAATGAACAAGGACGTTGATGAACGTCTTGTTAAAAGCGGAGAGTTTCTAGATGCCAGAAATATCAGAATACTCAACACTGCTTCTAGTGATGCTGGAGCTATAGAAAATGAAAAGGGAAATGTTCAGCTTACAAACATACCTGTAGCACAAAACCCAAAGTGTATCGGTTCTGTATCAGATGAGGCAGAAGAAAAAATTTATTGGGCAGTAGTAAATAGCGTCGGATATTCTTACATATTTGAGTATGATGCTATAAACGATATAACATCAACTGTTTTAGCTGATGAAAGAACAGGTGATAATCAAGTTCTAAATTTTGATTCAAATTATAAAATTACAGGATTTAATGTTGTTTACAATGCATCAAAAAAATCAAAACTTTTATTGTTTACTGATGGGTTGAACCCACCAAGAATGGTTGACATAAAGAGAGCCAAGGGTTTTGGAATAAGTAATTTTTTAGAAGATGATATTTCTTTATATAAAAAGCCCCCAAGACAGGCTCCTGTTGTAAAACCTTTTAATAGTTTAAGTTCATCAGAAAATGCTGTAAAAGAGCAATTTTTTGCTTTTGGATATAGATACAGATACCTAGATGGTGGTTATTCTGCGCCATCTTCTTTTTCGTACTTTCAATTTACTCCAAAAAACTTTCAAATTAATTTTACATCCATGGAAAACAAAGGCATGGATAATATATTTAATGGTTATAAAATAACTTATAATAGTGGTGATAAAAGAGTTACAGATGTTCAGCTTTTGTTTAAATACTCTACGGACAGTTCAATATTTATCATTGATAGTATTAATAAAGAAGAAAGCTCAATATTAGATGACACTAATGAAACATATGAGTTTACTAATAAAAAAATATTTAAAACACTCCCAAAAGATGAGGTTTTTAGAATATTTGATAATGTCCCTTTAACCGCAAAAGCACAAGACTTTATTAACGATAGAATTGTTTTTGGAAATACTACAAGTCAATATGATGTGGTTGAAGCTGAGGGTTCAAACGATAAAATAAAAATATCTTACGATGTTTCTTTAGATTCTGTATCACAGGAAGGAAATGAGATTGTTGGAACATTATCCGCCAGCGACACAAAAATAACCTTTGATTTATCAGGTGTTGATTTATTACAAGATAAAACAATAACATTTATTTTAAAATTGGAGTCTGCAGAAGCTGGAACAGCGCCTGATGATTATTTTAATGGCTCTGCTCTTATCGAGTCCGCTTTTGTTATAACTCAAGATTATGCAAATGTTACTGAACTAGTAGCGTCATCGGAGTTTACAGACTGTGTGGAGTCAATGACTGGTATTTTTCAAAGTGTTGTTATAACCACACCTCCACCAGACCCATTAAACCTTGTTTATGGTTCAGTTAGTTTGGACTCATCAACATCAACAACCTTTACTTTGCTGATGCCTGTTAATGTTCATACAGTAGATGATACACCAGCAGACGCAACAGATAATGACGACCCAGCTTTTCAGACAGATATAAACGAGGTATTTACACTTGAAGATGGTTCAAATATTAGAATAAAAGATACAATAAGCAATGTATCTTTAAAATCTAATAGAAGTTTTGAAGTTGGTCTTTGTTATTTAGATAAAGATGGAAGGTATTCAAGTATACTACTTCCAAAAGAGTCTTTAGGTGAGTCTATAAGTGAGGTTTTTGTTCCAATAGCAAATTCTGTAAATCTTAATAAACTGAGAATTAAACTTTTTAATAATCCTCCATATTGGGCTGACAGGTATAAATGGTTTGTAAAAGTAAACAAAGGACTTCACTTTAATATATATGCAACCATATTTTACGAAGACCAAATCTACAGATGGATACTTTTACAGGGAGCTAATTTAGGAAAATTAGAAGTCGGAAAAAATTTAGTTGTAAAGGCTGATGATAACGGTCCACTACAAAAAGAAGTAAAAACAAAAATTCTTGAAATTACAACCAAAAACGCTACAGACGAAGTAAGTCCAGGTCAAGGATGGATTAGTGGAAATGCAGATAGCACAGGTGAACCATTAGTAGAATTAGCAGGCACATTTGTAAAAATAAGGCCTAATGGGTTTACTTTAGATTTTAATCCAGATAACTTTCTTAATTACGAAAGAAGTAGGAGGTTTGGTAGGGGCGGTGGTTCTGGTACTAATACAATCTTTCTTCCTAATGGAAGTAGTAATGCGTTGGGTAATTTAATATTAGGGAATTCTGGTCAATTAAATGAAGGTATTCTTCAAGTCTTAACTAGTGAACCTGGAGCAACTTTAGAGTGGTCTGATATTGCTATAACACCAGGAACTCAGATAAAATTAGAGTTGGTTTATAGTGAGAGTGATGGAAGTCCTAATTTTAATTATTTTAAAGAATGGACTTCTAATAATGAGTATACAAGCACAGCAACAAGAAACGCTCTTCAGTTGTTTTTTGATAGTGAAACAAATTTCACAAAAACAGAAGACTTTGCGATGGGTGGCTATGATACAGCCACATCTATTAGGTTTAGAGTTCCTTCTCAAAATGATGAAGGTGAAGGCTTCAAGTTAGTCATAGCAAAATCTACTTCGACAATGCCAGGAAGATGGGTTATGAGAGTTCAGCCCACAGAAGGTACTGCGACTTTTGAATCTTCTAGATTAACATGTAATTTAAATATAATTTTAGTTACTACATTAGGAATTTTTGAAACAGAGCCAGAGGATATTGATAACGATATTTATTATGAAACAGAAGAAACTTTTTTAATAGAAAATGGCTTTCACAAAGGTAATGAGCAAGACCAAACATCCTCACAGCCTGCTATTTCAAAACTAGGCTTTGGTAACTGTTTTAGTTTTGGTAATGGAGCAGAGTCTGTCAGAGTAAAAGATGATAGGTTTTTGCCTGCTTTTGATATAAAATCAAGACCAAATATAGCTATAGTTGAGGGATATGAGAGAAAAGAGGACACTAATAAACTTATATATAGTGGTCCGTTTAATGAAAACAGCGGATATAATACACTAAATGAGTTTAATTCAAGCAGAGGCATAACAAAGTACATGGACATGAAATATGGTTCTATACAAAAGCTTTTTGCAAGAGAATCTGATTTAATAGTCTTTCAAGAAGACAGAGTTTCAAAAGTTTTGTATGGGAAAAATATACTTACAAGTCCTGATGGAACTGGAAGCTTATCTCAAATAGAACAGGTGTTAGGACAAGACGTTCCTTTTTCTGGAGAATACGGTATTTCTTTAAACCCAGAATCTTTTGGTTTTTATGAAGGTAAAATGTATTTCGCAGACGCAAATAGGGGTACTGTTTTAAGATTAGGAGGAGACGGAATAACACCGATATCTTATATTGGAATGAAGTCTTTCTTCAAAGAAAATCTTTACAATAATAAAAATAATTTTAACATAGGAGGTTTTGACCCTAAGTATCATCAGTATGTTTTATCAATGAGTAGCACACAGATGCCTTCAGAACCACTTGAGCTTGATTGTGCTTCTGTATTCACAAAAACACTTGCTGGAACATTTACCTATAGTTTAAATGTAGGTCAATTCCCAGGAACTGCAACTGTAGGTTATAGCACAACAGGAACTATATCAATTTCTATTGTGTACAACGGAAACACCTATAGTAGTACTCTTGTAACTGGGACAGGAACTGTTACATTTCCTGTAACATCTGCTGATTTAGAAACAACAAATATAGCCACCGTACAAATTACACCTGTAGGAGTAGCTACTGCAACAATAACTCATATTTGTCCAGTTCCAGAAACACTTGAAGTGGTTCTTATTGTTGTTAATGATTCACAAGAAGCAAATGAAACAATTATAAACAGATATAAGCATAACGGAAGTAATGGAAATAATTATAATTCTGAATTAGATGTATTTGATTTTGACGAATTAACAAGATTTGAAACTATATCTGGACCTATGGGAGGAGACGTTATACCAGACAATGGAGATACGGTTACTATTTCCTCACTGAAGCAAATAGGAGTTCATACAGGAGATTTTAATAGTTGTAATAGTTTGGGATATCTTGTTTCTGAAGCCAGTTTAACAGTTCAAAATGTAGTAGACCAAGCTACATATCCTGCAATTACAAATACTACAACATCAACAGAAGAGGAGAATGTTGTAACCTTTACATTTAACAGAACTAATACAAGTCAAAAACTGTATTTAGTCTGGAACTATATTGATAATCTACCTGTTTTAGTTAACGACACTGTGACAGGAATTGCTAATGGTGGAAGTAGTACAATTAATGTAGTAGCTAACGACACAATTCCTTCACCATTCACTATTTCGATAGGAACACCTCCAACAAATGGAACAGCTGTAGTCAATGCTAATAACACTATTACATACACACATACCGCAGGTAATAGCTTAAATGATAGCTTTACTTATATAGTAAGTAGAGGTGGAGCTTGTACTGCAGAAGCCACTGTAACAACGGAAGCTCTTGCAATTACAGTAGATACATATATTTACATATATTTTGACGACTCTGGTTCTATGGCAAATACAGAGGCAGAGCTTCAAACAATGAGGGCTGGAGCTTTGAAATCCACTCTTCAAGACCTATATGCAACAGGAGGAACCGAATCAAGTGGTAACACAAACTCCGCTACTAATGGTAGCGATGAATATGATGATAAGGTAACTATTGTTTATGGAGCTACTGGGGGGTGGACAAATGAGAGAACTTTTGCTGCTATTGGTGATAATGACGTTAATGATTTCTTAGCCACGAACGCACACAATTCGTTTCCTTCAGATGCAGCTAATGTTATAGTAATGGTTTTCCAAGACGAAGCGAGTGCTATTTATCACGATGCTAGAACTAGCAATAGTTTTAATAATGACCCTAGAACAAATACTTATAACACAGATATGGCTGATTTAAGGTCAAGAGTCACCTCTTTAAACACTTCTAATTCATCTTTTTATAGGGGAGTTGTTTTCCAAGTAGAGGATGTTGCAGGAGACCCAAGTTATCCATTTAGAGCGTTTTTGCAGGCTGTTGAAGGCGGTACTGCATCAAACTACACAGGAACAAATGGATTGAGCGATTTGATGACAGGAAGTACACCTACGTTTGTTTTTGAGTATGATATTGAAGACAGCAGTGGAAATGATGCTACTGCTCCATTTAAACCAGGAAGTACAACTGACAGGTTTGACCAATGGCAATATTACTATTTATATTGGTTAACAAACGCACTTAACACGCTAGGATTTACTCCAGATGGTGTAACTTGGCCAATAATAATAGACGACTAATAATATGAGTTTAAAATTAGGAAATAGAACTGTAACATTTGATGAAGTTTATAACGTATGGACTTCTTTTCATTCCTATGAACCAGAATGGATGGAAAGACTGGGTGCTAACTTTTACAGCTTCAAAGGTGGAGAGTTGTATGTTCATGACGAAAACGAAACGAGAACTAATTTTTACGGTGTTTCTTATGGGTGTGACGTTACTTATTCGGCAAACAAAAACCCCTCTGAAGTTAAGCTGTTTAAAACAGTTAATTTAGAATCAAACTCTAATGGTTGGTTTGCAGAAATAACATCTGAACTTGAAACAGGTAGAATAGGGGCCAATAATAATTTATTGTTTGAGGAAAAAGAAGGTATGAGATATGGGTATATTAGAAGATATGCAACTGATAGGTTAAACTTTAATAAACTATCTGTAGTTGGTTTAGGTAATTTACAAAGCGAACCAGCAACAAACCAATATCAATTAACAGACAATATACCAAACCAGATTCAGGCAAATAACGCTGATGGTTTAGGCGGTGATGAGCTTTTTTTTAATATTGGAAGTGGGAGTGGGTCTACTCAGTTTATTGGCATTATAGATAGCTATGTTGATAATGTTATAACAGTAGATTCAACCGATAATGACCCAAGTGTGGGAGATTTTATGTTTGTTGTAAAAAACGCAGAAGCAGAATCTTTTGGACTAAGGGGTTATCATGCAAAAATAAAATTAATAAACAACAATACAGATTTTGTAGAGTTGTTTGGTGCGAATAGTGAGGTATTTAAGAGTTACATCTAAAATTCGTATATTTGTATAACTATATATAGAAGAAAATAATGGCATTTTTAACAACAATGGGATTGATAACTGGGGGTTTAGGCTCCGTCAATCAATTTATACAAGGAGGCAAGATGAAAAGGCAAGCCTCAGATATGCTTGCTGGCATAAGGGATGTTGAGTTAACTAATTTAGCAGAAAACCTAAAACCTTCTTTAGCAGCCGAAAGAACAGCAATGCAAGGCATAAATCAAAGCATGTCTAATGCTGTAGATGTTGCTGGAACTATGGACGCTGCTCAAGCTATGGCTATGTTGGGTTCAGCACAAGGTCAGGCTTTTGACCAACAAACAAAAGTTTTTGATTCAATTCTTCAGAAAGAGTCTGATTTTGACGTAATGCGAATGGAACAAGAAGTAAAAAACAGAGATATACTTGAGGCAAGAAACATGGCAAAGCGTCAAATGGCTATGGGACAAATGCAGGCTGGAGCTGAAATGCAAACCGCAGCTGTAAAAGATTTTGCAACAACAGCTGTTAGTGCTGGGGTGGCTCAAGAAGCTGCGGCGGCTGAGGCAGGTTTTACAGACCCTAAAGCCATGAGGTTAGGTAAAAAAGCAGGTAGACTTGGTTTAAGTGGGGATAAGATTCAAACAGCCTACGATACAGGTGGTACTGCAGGTCTTAAACAACTAGTAAAAGATAACAGAACGCCTTTTAAAGATGGTAAATTTGCTCAGTTCTTCTCAGGTATTGGTAGTAAAATAGGAAGCTTGTTTAATTAATATAATATGGGATACTCAGGGGGAATATATTCAAAGCCAATTTTAGGAGGGTTTTCAGATGTTGCAAATCTATATCTTCAAGGGAAGTTGCAGGTTATCGGTATTAGACAACAAGTAAGACAGCAAAGAAGTGAAGAGCTTCAGGCTTTGGCAGAACAAGCTGCTGAAATAGAGGCTACTGGTGTTTCTGAAATAGACAAGCTTTATCAACAGGGTGCAAATGACTTAAGAAAAGCGGCTTCTGATGCTCATACAGCCAATATACTTGGCCGAACAACTAGAGGTATAGCAACTGCGCGTGTAAATAACTTCACATCACAAGCCTCACAGCTAGCAAATGCCTCCACTATCATCAAAACAAAAGTTGATGATATGGACAAAGAAATACTAAACGGAAAAGTAAACGATTATTCGAGAAGCAAGTATTTAAGAGGTTGGTTTACTGAGCAAAATTTAGTCCCAAGGTATATAAAAATTCCAGTCGACCCCAATGACTCATCAAAAGGTTATACACAGGTGCCACAATACGAAACAATGGGCACTGAAATGATTGACGGAAAACTTCATTATAGAAAAACATTTAATTATTTAAATCCAAACACTAATCAAGTAGAAGTTGGAACTCGAATGACAAGTATAAACGAAATGAGCAATACGCCTGATTTATTTATGCAGTTCGATATTAATGATTATGTTAAGAAATCATCAGATGCAATAGGTCAAAGTCAAGCAGTTAGTTTGATACCAGGACAACCTACTGGAATGCCTCAACCATATCAAAGTACACAAACAATAACTGCACAAGGAGGAAATACTCAAGTATTCACAAGAGTTATAGCTCCACAAAGATTAGTTCAGGTGGCTGATATGATAGAAACAGATATTAATGCTGTTCTACAGGATGATAAAAAAGTTATTTCTATTCTATCTGAATTTTATAATGCAAGGGCAATTGGAGATGAGGGTTTTGGTGGTATAAAAAATCAACAACAAATTAATGATTTATTTGGAGAGACAGAGTACACAGACCAAACCACTGGTGTTGTAGAAAAAATACCTCAATTTTATGATAAAAATGGTGATAATATTGTTTTAACTAATACAGATTCAAGCGGCAATATAATAGACCCAACTATAATTCAGTTGGATGAGTATAATAACGAAGAGGTTACAGACGACCAGAGAGCTATTGTGGGAGCTATACTAAGAAAGAAAATGCTTAATTCATTTAACATAAAGCTTTCTGAGTTCAGAGTAAGAGATATATTAAAAGGAACAAAACCTAAAGGTGACGAATCCTTAAGCGTTCAGGCTTCAGTGTATACAAAGAACAATGCTACAACTACGTTAGACTTTGATGCTCTTAGCACTAGGATTGCATTGACGGAAGCACAAAACCAGAACAACACAAGCCTTACTACTCAAATATTGAATGATAGAAATCGAGTTGGATTCTCTACAACAGGCTTTAATAATCAAGTTGCCGCAACAGTATTTAAACCATCAAATGAGTATGGTAGTGTTAACATAGGTAATGAGTTCCAAGACGTTTTAGATGAAAACATGCTTATTTCTGACCTTTACAACAAAAAAATGGATAAAATAAGGGAAATAGGCTTCTCTGAAGACCCATCTGGAGCTAATAATTCTAGAATATTTGTTAGTGGTGATGTTATAGTTGCACAAACTGAAGCGGATTGGAGTCAAACATCTGGGGGCCAAACCGCTGCCTCTTCAGGATACTCTACAAACTCAAAACAACAAGTAGTAAGTGAATCAGTTTCTGTTTTAGAAGATTCTAAGGTTCAAAGGTTATACCAAAATTTATATAAAAATGTTCCAGGTTTTCCAGCTAAAATGGAAGCTTTAGGGTTTAAAGGACCTACTGCAGAAAGCAATGTTGGACTTGGTAATAGTTTATATGTTGATGCTCTAATTACATATATTAAAGACAAAAAACTCAACGCCTTATAAGATGATTGTGAACGAACAAACAACAACACCAAACATCACTACAGAATCTTCTGATGTTACAATAAACACAGCTGTGGTAG
>TARA_R100001460_G_scaffold60597_1_pt1 | contig 19928 bp, 50 predicted proteins | sample TARA_R100001460 | Tara Oceans TARA_R100001460 (sample SAMEA2622190) | marine metagenome | biome: marine biome (ENVO:00000447); feature: surface water layer (ENVO:00002042); material: "saline water (ENVO:00002010), including plankton (ENVO:xxxxxxxx)" | depth 5 m | reverse complement strand
ATGACACCAGCGTAATATGTTGATCCATCAACAATATTAACGATAGGAGTGTTACCTCTAGAGTCATATACAATACCTTCTCCAGATTCAAAGTTATGTCTTATTTGGAAAGTGATACTTTCATCAAATGTATCAACAGATGTACCGTCAGCCTTAAAGTTAGCTACGATACGACCTCTGACTAAGTTAGACTCAAGGACGGCACCAGTTCCGTTACCACCAGTAACAGTAATCTTGGGTTTTTCCTGATATCCGATGCCAGGAGTAACCAGTTTAACTTCTCTGAAAGATCCAGACACATTAGCATGAGCAACAGCACCAGTTCCCTGTTGATCGTTGATGACGAGTGGAGGTCCTGTGATAACATCATAATCTTTACCAGAATTAGTAACTTTAATCTCTGTGATGTCACCGTGGAAGATCTGTTCATCAAAAACAGTAGGAGGAAACAGTTCAACACCGTTTGCTAACAATCCTACAGGTCTGTTGTTGATTTGTCTTTGATTCTTATCGTCGAATAAAGTCTGTTGCTTGTAATTAGGATACTTTCTAAGAATCTTTTGATTTTTAAGAGTTTTGTTCTCCCATCCTGACTTGTAGATGAACTGTCCAGAAGTATCAGTCTTGACAGCGATATATTTCTTAGCAAATACATCAGAACCACTATATGACAAGTAGAAGTCAGTTTGGTTGATAGCAGTTACAAAGTAGATACCAGTGCTGATACCACTATTGGTTGTATTGTCCCAATAGATCTTATCACCAGTCACATAGTTGTGATTTAGGAGTTGATTAGTGTTCGCTCCTACGGTGAATGAGGGGTCGTAAGATTGTAGGGTATAAGTAAACCCACCACCGAGTAAAGGTGTCCCAAAACCGTCTACAACCTCCACTGGGGAACTTTTTGTAAAGACCTTGTTGTCAGTTGCAAAGATTGGATAGTTAGGTAGACCAGAAGAAGTGATATAGAAGAATTCGTCATTCTTGTCTAAGTAACTATTCTGAATACCAACAGGGAAGTCGTCTACGCCTGGGAAATAGTCTGAGTTGTGAGATGCTTTAGTAACTGTTTTTGTAATTACAGTTGGATTAGATGGAATTGTTGTGGCAGTCTGAACAACAATAGTATTTGCATAAATCTTGGAAGTATTGGTTGCATCATACTCAATATCTTTAACTGTAATACGAGCAGAGTCTCCATTTTGATTTTTGATGACTAAAACTTCATCAATGTAGAAAACAACAGAATCGAAGATGTTAATTCTGAAAGTGTTGACGTTTACCTGACTAACTTTAGAAATATTATGACTGGAAGGGATATTATAGATCCAGTTATTGAATTGAGGTTGTTGTCCTAAGTCTTTACCGAATGAAAGCAATTTAAGACTGTCACCAATTTGCATATTGGTGGATTGACTTGCATCTGCATCATCAATGACGTTCACAAGTCTAAATTGCATTATAGATGTTTGACCAAAACCAGCATAAGCATATGCAAGTTTATTTTCAAGAATATCTGCACCAAATATCAAGTCTGTAGAGATCCCAGAAACGCCTAGGAACTGATTAATAGTTTTATCGTTATAACTGACGTTTAGGAAGTTAGCACCCTTTGTAGGTCTTACAAGAAGGGTTCCAGACTGTCCAAACCCAACTGTAGAGTCAACTACAATCGTACTTGACGCAGCACCGATGACCTCAAGTGTTTTTGTCTTACCAGGCACTTGGAAATTGCCATCAAATGATGTAGCATCCAATGATAACTCAAAAAAGTCAACTTGATTGATTGGTCTGTACTCTACATTGTAGATTGAAGCACTTACAGTACCAATTCCAGCAACATCTTGGAATAAGAAGTTACCAATAGATTCTAATGGTTGTCCACCAAAGAGGTTTTCAACTAAAACGTGTTTGGTTTTGAAATATACGTTTGCAGACGGAGTTATAGTTCTGTCAATCGGTTTGAGGAGTTCAATATCCTCACCGTATAGAAGTTTAAAGAGAATCTGGTATGAAGCGTCAGTTCCCTTCGACATGTAGAAGTCTTTTGCCCTAGTAAGAATATTAGTGACAGATGTTCCACTAATAAAACTTCTATTTTCAAATCCAGGCAAGAATTCAGTCTTGAATTTTGAAAAGAATGTCTGTAAGAATAGATTACTTAAATTTAAGACTGCCGATCCAGCTGGATGTGCAGTTGCAACTGTTTCACTGAACTGTAGAAACTCGGCATCGTCATCTTTTGATATTTGATCGATACCACTGAATCCTCTAGCACAATCAACAAAGGATGTGGCAGTTTTGGACTTGTAAGTTATAATTTCGTTCTCAATCTTCAACAAACCATATGTGTCTGGCCAACCAACTGTTGAAGCAACTTGAATTACGCTATCACCAGCAAAACAAGAGTCAGCAAGAGCTGTAGCTGGTATTAAAGTCTCATTATTGAAGGCACTAATCTGTCTGTACTCAGCAAGGTTGTTTGCCAAGTCAACGATACCTGATTGATGTTCCTGAGATTGATAATACTGATCTAGGAAGGCCTGGAACATTGCAGACTCTTCGTTAATGAACTCAGGAATCTGAGACTCAACTAAATGAGATATCTTTACTCTTTTAATATCTGTCATTTATCTTGTGTAGATTGATTCGCTAGCGTAACTAGATGTTGTGACGTATGCAGTAGCAGATGTATTCTCACCAGAGGATACAACGTCAGGAAGTGCATTAACAGAACTATTGGTAACGTCTAATTGTAGATAAAGATCTTTAAGAGCGATAACATCATTAGATTGAGGAATTGCCTCAACTTGTATCTGACCATTCGCTAAAGAAGTACCTGTTATATTTACCACATCAAGATTAATCTCTCCGTGGACGTAATCGATTGTACCAGCATCATTTTTAACGACTAAAGGTAGGTTGTTTTCAAGTTTAAAGAAAATGATCTTACCTACATCAGTTCCAGCAGTAGGAATGTCGCCCATGTAAACGGTTCCAGAGATATTACTTACGTTAAATCCTGTAGAACGTATTCCATAACCATTACGTTGTTTGAAGAACGCATTTCCGTAACAAAGTTCATAAGTTGCAAAGGTATTGATCTCAGGAGTGATGTCCCTTCTCATTTTTACCTTTGTAATGTTAGAAGTAACACCTCTTGCAGAGTCATCAATCAAACTGACGATTTTAGAATACTTAAATCTTCCCCCGAAAGCATTAATGTCGGATGATTGTGAATATGATGACAAAGCCTTGGTTACAGATGTCACCAGTTCAGCGGAATCTGAAATTGCGTTACTGTTAAAGTAAACAGAAGTATCAACTTCAACATAAAGATATTTGAGGTCGATAATTTCTGGTTTGATACCAGCAATCGAATATTGTTTGAGTTGTCTGGAAATATCGTCCTTTGTAATTTGTGAAAGGAAAGAACCGTTCTTCGGTTTGATGGAAATAAACACTTTTCCATACTCAGGTGGTTCGAGTTCCTCTCCACCGTAGGAGGTCACAGATTCAACGTTAGGATACACGAATGGAATTATACCTGTGTAGTCATTTGCCGTTACTGCACGGTATTGTGAGGAGTATATACGAGGTGCTAGGTATTTGATAGAACTAATGTCTTCAATATTGTCTCCATCAGCTGCTGCCTGTGAAGTTCTGACAACTGAGATGCCTGATGTGACTGATTGACCCTGATCATCCTCCAAAACTCCGACAAATGAGAATTTTCTAGCCTCATTTCCAAGTCTTCCATTTGACACAATGTAATTTACGGTAACTGTAGCTCCAGCAGGAGGTTTTTTACCTAAAATACCGTCTCCAAAGAGAATTTCATATTGTTCATCTTCAATTTCTTGAATTAAGAAGAGTTTTGACGTAGCATCAACTCTTAAAATGTTATCATACAGTGTATAAATCTCTTTTGTCGTAGATTCGACGATAACACGAATAGAAGTTGAGTCAATTTGTGCGTTTGGAAGAATAAAACGTTGATTTGGTTGAGAATAATCAATCTTAAAAGTTTTTTGAAGGTAAATTCCTTCGTAAATGTTTAAATTGTTGAATCTAGCGACATTAGTTTCGTCTGTTGTTGCAACAAAGTCGTCTGGAATTGAAAAAATGTAAGATCCGCCCTGTTGAGCACCTAAAGCAACCTGTCCAGCCTTCAAAGAAACGATTCTAGTTTCATTATCACCCATGTTTACTGAGAAATTAATGACTGCCCTAGCAGATCTAGTCGATCTGGGTACATATCCAATGTTTCTAGCAAGTGAAACAACGTTTTCTCTTAAAGTTGCACTGTCAAGGAAGCACTCATTGACTGCCATGTTGGTATTATAGGCAGTAATGTAACTATTGTACGCTAAAAGATCAATTAGAATCGAAAAGTTAGATCCTTCAAAGTCAAAATCTGAAAAATCACTGTTCGCTCGAAGATAATCTTTGATTTGAGCTCGAAGATCAGCGAAGTCTAGGTTTGTAAATTGATTGAAAGACATTATATTCTAGTTGATTGGAGGATAAAGTCTACATTTTGTCTTGGAAGGGTTAATCCAACGATGTCATATGCTATAGTTACATTCAAATCATTAGTATCGTAAGGAAAAGATATTTTAATACTCACTTCTGCGATTCTAGGTTCAAAGTTTTCCAGTAAAAGGTATATGTCATCCTCTAAACTGTAGGCCATTGCCTCATCAGGTATCTCAAATAGAGAATTTGTGATGTCACTTCCTAGACGTGGAGCGAAAAACCTCTCTCCAAGCTGTGTTCTTACCAGATTTTCAACAGATCGCTTGATTGCATCCTCATTTCCCAAGGCTCCAATGTCATCTGTGACAGGATGCTTTGCGAAACTAAGACTAATATCCCGAAAATACCTTTTCTGGACTAACGATCTATCGATTTTTGACATTATTCACTCAGATTTTGTTTTCTTTTCTTATCATTAGCGTCATCGCCAACAACTTCACGCAACATATCGTCCGATTCCTCTGGTTTTTCGATGAAACCATCATCGGGAACTGTAAATTGAGTGTTTTTTAACTTCATCATGGACAAAATTATTATCATTATGTATTTAGACACAAAAAAAGACCCTTTTTGAGGGTCTGTAAAAGAATTTTGAGTGAATCTTAGCCAGCAGCTAGTGGAGACTGATTAGAATTGGTGTTTGCGGCAGCCTTTTTGCGAGCTTGAGCACTCACATCGTACTGACCTTTGACACTGCCACTCTTTAAACCAGCGCTTTCTACATTCAATGGTGACTTTGTAGGATCTGAATCCATAACTACTTACCTTTTTTTCTTTTATTTATCAATTTGAGCCCGTAATCGGTCTGGAGAGATACCCTCTTCAAGGTAAAACTCCAGTCTTTGTTGTGCTTGATCCTTAGTAAGACCTACATCTTGCTTCGGATCGTTTACACACCACCCAGAAGTACCCAATTCGACTACTTTGTACTTGGTTTCCATTAGATAATCCTTGTTTTCTCGTGTCCAACGCGAATTTTAGGATCAATCCAGATCTCCATACCCGCTTCTTTTGCATCTAAGCAGAATGAAACGTCCTCTCCACACATATCTTGGACTTCACCTGAGTCAAAGACTTGCATTTTAGGTGCAAACCAAGGATACTTCATCTCCTTATGTTCAAATACACCGTTCTTGATGAGCAACCAACCGAATCCAGTGTAGTCAACTGTGAAAGGCTTGCGTCTACGAGAGATAGATTCAATGGTTTCGTGATTCATAACCCCACCATTCTTGGCAAAGTCCTCTTCTTCCAACCAATGTGCCACTGAAGTGGTCTTTCCATCCTCTGTGCAATACCAACCGCCAGCAATATCTTTCTGCATCCAAACCAAACGGTAGAACTTCTCTGTATCAAAGACGATATCAGAGTCAATCCAGAGTTGCCAGTCGTACTTGAGTTTACCATCCCAAGGAACTTGGTCAGGTCCACGCAATACGTTCGCACCTAGGCACTTGCAACGTGCAAAGTTAACCATAGATGAGTAGTCTTGACTGATCTGAATTGAAGATCCATTCTGAACGAGGTCAAAACAAAGTTGAACAAAGTTCTTGAGGAAGATATATGACACGCCTCTGCCAGGCAGACAGAAGACGATCGCTTTTCCTTTTGCTAATGCCTTCGCTTCCTCAAGATTAAAATCATCCTCAACCTTCTTAGTCTTGGGAGCGTTTGCTTTTACTGTAAATCCTTTAGCCATAACTTGTTGTCAGTACATAGTAAGTATACCACGGTCAAATCAATTTGTCCATAGTGTTATATTATATAGTTGTCAATCGGTGACTTCGTTTTTGACAACTCGAATCTCCTCATGACGAAGAGCATCATCAGGATAGTGTTTGAAATATTCGGTTAAGTAATCCAGTTTATGTTTAATGTCACTCTCAGAAATGTTCTTCATAATCTGGGCTTCGCCAATATACACATTATAAGTATTCATCTTCCCATTCTGCAAGCATATCCTCTAAGTCTTTGCGAATGTCTGGATGATACAATAAATGTGTGTCGTTCTCTAATCGGAACTGAACGGATTCGTAGATGTACTCTAATGCTTTAGTATCCAATTCAACATTCATGTCTATGGTTTGTTTCATTTAACCTATCTATACATTATAATTTTTCACTTCAACATAACGAGATATCTCCAGCTACAGAAACCCGATAATCAGTTGTTGAATAATGAGGGTATACAATATGATTTATACTGCTTGGGAAAACAAGTATCGTTCCCTCCATTTCTGGTGTCAGTATGAAATTCTTCTTTTGTATTCTTCCAGTTATATCCGTGTACACTAATACAAAGTCGCCTGCTTCTGGTCGAAACCCTGGCTGTTGACTTCTTTCTTTGTTCCCATCAAAAGGTATCTGCAACCAGATTACAAACGTAAACACACTTTGATGATCGTGTATGCTTTGATAGTCTCCATCTAAAGATACTCTCGCCCAGAAACGATTCATACAAAAGTCATGACTATGAGTAGTATTCGCAAGATATGGCACCCCATAGGTATTCATATACTCTTGACAGTATGAAGACAATACAGTATTTGCAAAGTAGTTATCCTCATCATCTAACTGCTTTTGAAAACCAGTCTTATCATTGTCATCAAGATCTCCGATAAGACTCCAGAGGTAGTCACGTTCGGATTTTTTTAGGACACCTTGAACGTATCCCTGATTCGGCAGACTCTTACACTCCATGTAACTTATCCCGATACTTTCTACGACCAGTGACTACCTTCTCCATTTGTTGTTCACTATAACGTGTCGTATAATATCCCTTACTTGCTAAGAGTTTGGCAGAGTCGTCTAACGCGGTAATTTTTTGAACCATAACGATTGTAAATAACTGATCAACCTTCGTAAGTAACCATAAGTCCTTCCCCTTACAGTTTAAGAAAGTATTCAGAGCATCAACACCGCCACCCATAATATCTGGAGTAATGATATTCTGATTACTATGTGCAGCAACAATCACTACATCATGACTGCCATCAAACTTGTCACATTCCTCTGACACAACTTCCCAGAAGTCATATGCAGAGAAATAGTCATATACCTTTCTAAACTTGAGACGATTCTCATCTCTCGCTTTCTTTGCAAAGGGACAACGAGGTCCCTTATAGTCAGGACTAATCGGATCAGGCTCCTGTAGATGAGCAATCCAATCATTCGTAAAGTCCTCCAGATGATCAAGTGGGTGCATTAATACGAAGACTCCTCTGTACTCATATCTCCAGTAATGACAGCATACGACAAACTATCTGTATGATACGACTTATAGATTCTGCCCCAGATGACATCAAACTCTTCCTGATCTAGATTCTTAAACAAACACTTATTATCATAATAGATGTGATAAGTCTTTAACCCTTCACTCTCATTGGTACTTGGATTGTCCATGATCCTCCTTGTAACTCTACCATTTTAAAACACTTCTTATTGCGCTCGATCTCTAGTAACCAAGCTTCATTCGCAGTGTCTCCATATTTTACTCTAGGCTTACCCTTATAGTCAAGTATTGCTCCATCTACCATATAGTAGAGAGTATCCCATGTAAGAGTATCCGCTAGTTCACGAGCAATAATGACTTTCTCATCATCAGTTAACTCTTCTTTCACTACGTCTGCTCGTGTCTCAACCAATTCATTCAGATTAATTCTGATGTAGGATTCATTGTAAATTGCCATAATTAAAACATGTCAATGCCAGATTCGTCAGGGAGGTCATTCAACCTTTCTTCTACCCAATGCTCTTTGTTATCAATCTTAGCAGCCTCAATATATCTCATGATATGAGTATCTACTTGTTGAAAGATAGGGTGAAGGTTTAGATCCATACGGATATCATGTGCAATCTCTGCTACTTGCTTCTCCGTTAAACAGTGATCTGGATGAAGTAAGTCACAACAGGGGATTCTCTTTTCAATGAGTTCGTTTAGATTAATACGAATCTCGTAGTCTTGGTATACGGGCATGTCTTCGTCGTTTGGTTGTGCCATTTGTATTTACTTTTAATTATACCATGTATTACTACTTATGTCATCCCCCTATAACATTCAACCTCTGGGGCATTTTTTATATCCTCAAAATTTTTTGAATACGAATAATATATAGCTCTCGATTTTGGTTCGTTGTAGGTTAGGGACTTATCGGTTTTTATAACCCGCTATAAAACATAATAAAACCCTGGCAAAAGGTGGGGAGAGTGTCCCCCCCCCTCTCTAATTCATCTCATACCACATTAAGTTAGTCTTAAGTGCATCCACTAGATCGGACTTGTCTACGTTATACTCTAATGAGTTAATGAGATCATACAACCGTGTGTTTAGGTTGTCTCTCTGATCCTCTGTTAAACCTGTGTAAGGTGTTCCGATTAGGTTACGAGTAGACATAAGGCAAAAGTGTTTGTTTGTTATGTACTTATTATAATCACAAAGACCCCACATATGTGAGACCATGTGACAGTTGTTAAACTGTCCTATTAACGTGAACATTATAACCGTTATATGATATAATCGCCTCAAGTACTGGAAACTTAAAGAGTTCCTCTACTCTGTGGACCACGTTTAGCACGTCGAGTGCCTCATATTCGCCTAGGCATAACTCCGTGGCATATTCTTGGTCCTGTGTGTCAAAGTGTGGGAACTGTGTAAAGTCTAGTTTAATGTCTAATACTGTGAACATAATTGGTCCTTGTTTGTTATGTTCTTATTGTACATTAAAAAAGGGGTAATGTATGCCCCTTATGTGACAGTTACCAAAGTGGCACTAGATTGCTTTACTTACCTTGCTGCCTGTGTTTATACTAGCAGCGTGTACTGCCATGCCATTGTGCATGAAACTGCCTTTAGGAGCAGCGTTATTCCATGAGCGCCTTGCCATTGTGGCACCAGCATTGCTTCTCTTTAGGACCGTATATGTGACTACTCTGCCAGATGATGTCTTTAAGCGTGTTTGTTGTTTGATGTTGTTTGCCATGTGTGTTTGTTTGATTAGGTCCATTATAAAAGAAATAGGGCAGCGTAGTGCTGCCCGTGTGCCAGTTAAGCAACCGCCAACTCGAACCCATCAGCGAAGTCATGAGTAATGCCAGAAGCAGTTACGAACCATTCCCAATTCTTTTGAAATACGCCATTCTGTGTGCCGTCTGTGAATTCATTAATAAGAGCGTTCAATCTGCTCTTAGTTGTATTAGATTGCCAACCGCCATCGAAGAGTACCAGTGTATCATTGGTTACAGTCGCAATGTGGTTGCCATGAAGTTTTACGATTGCTTCCATCTGGTTTGTAGCGGAGTTGAAAGCGTTCTCTACAGTAGTATTAGATGAGCGAAAGTCAGAGCGGTTGCGGATTGCAGCGTTCATGTCTGATTCGATTTTTCTCATGTGTGTTACCTGTGTTTGTTATGTTCTTATTATAGTACCGTGAAAGCACAAAACAACAGGCCATGTGCCAGTTCTTAAAGTGGCACACTGATGCTTACAAAGTGGTTGACAATTTCCTCTCATGCCCTATAATAGGGTTATAAGAGATTCGGGGTAGGATCTATAAACTATTCGACACTCACCCTGCTCCGCAATAATTGTATCAGAATGTTACGGAATCCCTATGGCACATTTGACGGGCACAGTCAAGTCCTAGTGTGCCAGTGCATAAAGTGGCACAGTACTCGTTGACTTTCTGAGCATTCTGTGTTATAATGCCCGCCAAGATGTCTATAAAATCTCTACTTAATTGCTTCATTTAACATAAAGAGATAATAAACACTTATATGTTTATTTTACCTTTTTTAAATGTTAATGAAAAAATCAAAGTGCCTTACAATTCATTACTTAATTCATGTACTTTTGTCTTAATTTGTGTTAGTAACTTATAGATATTTCCCTCTGTATTGTTGTTACTTAGTGAGTCATACTTACTAAGTGATTCTAATACTAATAACTTGATAAGTGCCATTTCATTCTTATCAAATAGTGGGGCATTTAGCATTGTTTCAATGTTATCAAGGGTCATAAGATTCAATGTCAATTTCGATAGCATAGTCTGGGTAAATTTGTTCCTCTATATCATCTAAACCTTCAGATAATCTCTTAACGAATGCTTCACTTGTTTCCGTAACTTTCTCCTTATGTGTAACTTTCTCCATCAGACTGCCTCCTTATTGCTACACTTAGTAATGGCAATTTGTCCCAGATTTTCTACATATAACGACTTAACTCTCTCTCCGTCACTATCATTTAATTCAAGTAACTTATTCCAGTTCCAGTTACTCGGTGGATTACAGTTTGCTTCACTAACTGTAAAGTCTAAAGTAACACGATAGCGGGTTACTGATTGTGATTGAGAAGTCATAAGATTGAGGCGGTGGATTACATTTAATTCTACCAGATATTGCACTAAATGTCAACTAAGCACGCATATTTCCTCTACTATGATGTTATTTAGTGGGGAAACATGGCAGTGTTATGTAATCTTAACGTGACCACGATTGCGGTTCTTATGTGTTACTTATAGAAAAAAATTTCGGGCGTTCGCCTCGAAGTGACTTTCATATATGTAATACTAATAAAGACGAATAGCACGATAAAATTGTTAGTTAGTGGTCTTACTAAGTGATTAACAAACAACTCACTTATGCCACTAAGTAACAATTAAAGACGATTAATTACTCATTAAAATTGTCTGGTGGGAACATACTCTGGGATTACATAATCATAATTAGAGGGTTTAATCTTATCACTATGCTTAGTCTTTACACGCTTTAAAGCACGTTCAATACTGGTGTTTATGGCATTGTATTCATTACATTCTTCCGTCCAATAGTTTTCTATAATCTCTTTTTCATATTCTACTGATACTAACTCTTGAATCAGTTGTAACTGATAGAATGATAATTTAACTGTTGTTTGAATGTCACTTAATGCCTCTGTGTTCATTAGTTTTTCCTCCTTTTGTTGTTTTTGATTAATTGATTAAACTTTTTACTTTCTTTGGGTGACATACCGCAAAAATAGTTCAATAGGTTGCCTTCATACTGGTCAGCAAGTTCGATTAACTCTTTTGAGATCATTGAATCATATCCTCAAAACGCTTCATAGCAAGTTTAATTGCTTCTTCATCAATTTGATCTACTGAAACAGTTTTGTTTTTCATTTTATAAAACTGTTCGATTTCTTCTAGTGATTCCTCATATAAGGACTCTAGGATTGCTTCATTCTGTAAACAAGACATAGTTTTTAATCGTAAATTGGAGCGAATAGTTGATAGTAAAGGTCATTCATAAGACCGAATTCAAATGAAGTGGTAGCGTGCTCCTCATCAACACCTTCCCAACACTTCATAATTTCTGTGTAAGTATCCATTATAAGCACTCACTAGGTGGTAAACCGATTGAAGCGATAGCATTATCAAGTGCGACTCTATCAAGGTCAGGATCATCAAAATCAACACCAGCAGCGTGATCTACGCCCCACTCTGCTACTTCAAAGCAAAAATCGGTAAAGTCTTTGCATACCCATGCAACATTTTCAAAGTTCTCTACTTCTTTGATTCTGTTGATTAATCGTTCTGTTTTGGTCATAGTTGTTTGTTTGTTTGTTATACACTTATTATAGGGCAGTGAGATCAAAAATCTACACTGCTTGTGCCACTTTGATTAGTGGCACACTATCGGTTGACTCTACGCCCATTCCGAGGTAGTTTGAAAATATCATTTTGTTTATAAACTTCTTCCAAGTGTCTGCTACATTAGACTTAATGTAAAATGTTAAAAACTCTTCAATTTCAAAATTAGTCTCATTACTGGTAACATCAACTAGAAAATCGTTTTTATAAACAACTTCCGCAAATTTGCGCCCATAAGCATAGAGTCCAGTAATTCTAGAGTCTATTGCTTCAATTCTTAATCCAGTATTCAATTTCAAATACTTACGTTGATTAAGAGCATCAACTACTTGTTTTTGTTCAGTATTCATGATTTAGTAATTGTGAATTGTGCGGTAAGGTTTATAGCAGTATTTTGTTTGCTTTTTCTCTTCTAACTCTTCACACTTAGCGATTAAGTCTCTAAGTTTTTTAACATCTTTGTTAAACTCTTCAGTAGTATAACTCATTAAACTGCCTCCAAGTCAGATAGGAAGCATTCAACTGTTTGAAATTCATAGTCAGTTATCCAAGTTTTGATAACAGCATAGTCATTACTTCTATCAAGAATAACCACTTCGCCCTCTAGTTCATCATGTATTTTTGATTGAACTGTAGTTCCAAGTTTGATCTCTGTAATATCTTGACCAATTCTCAAAACGTCCTTTTTACATAGTTCTTTGTACTCTTGAATCGTCATAGTTGTTTGTTTGTTTGTTATACTATCATTATAGGGCAGTGAATACCAATTTCAACCACCACTGTGCCACTTTAACAACTGGCACACTTCCACTTGATTTTCTTCTCATCATTGAGTATATCAAAGCATATCTCGCATAAGCAATCTGCTTCGGGCATGGTATCTCGCCAATCATAATCCTCCTCTATAGGATTATCCCAATAGTAATACAAGTCAGGTTGATAATCTATCGAAAATTTCTCTTTTTCGATTTCATGCTCTTCCATATCCTCTATATGGGAATAATCAAAGTTGCCACATACATCACAATATGACATTACTCTGCCTCCTCTAGTATCTCGCCTGTATCTTGTACAGTAAACTCAATACCCATATCAGGATACCAACAAGTGCTCTCTAATTGACAATTAGTTAGAACATCATTTTTAAGATAGTAAAATGTAATACTATCATTCATATCATAATTTGATAGTGTTTCGATTAGTTCTGATACTTTCATTATCTTACGCTCCATACTGTCTCAAATGTCTTAGAATTCTCAACACTTGCTGAACCATAATCTTGCGCCCACTCTAAACAACTTTTCTTCGCTGTTTTTAAATCATTAGTATAGTGCTCATGATAACCAAGTGGGTGGTCACTTACTACGATAGTATAAGCAAACTTGTGCCTAGGGTGCTGTGGTTCATTCTTAAGTTGCTCTTGAGCGATTATCTTAAGTTGTTTAAGTTGCTCTTGTAGAATTTCAATAGTTGTCATAATGTTTGTTTGTTATATTACTATTATAGTGGATAAATCTAGAATCCAGTTCTAGATTGTGCCACTTCTTCGATTGTCCTACTAGACATAAACTGAGCAGGTCTTTTAGTATTAACAGTAACAGCATAGTTATTTTCTAGTAAAATGTCGATCTCCTCCGCCATGTCATACACGTTGATTGCGGTTTTCTCTGCTGTTTTACCTTTAAATGTGACTACCTTAAGTCTAGCGTTCTTACTAACATTATTGCGCCAGTCCTTTACTTCAAAGTAATCAACAACTGTATTGAGTGATTCAGATTGAAATTGCATAATTGTTTGTTTGTTTGTTATACTATCATTATAGTAGCATGAAATACAATAACAACATATAGTGTGCCACTAATCAAACTGGCACACTATTGGTTGACTCTCCTACCATTCTGGTGTAGGTTGCTTTGCCTTGTTCTTTTCTATTTTCTCTTGCTCTTTGAATGTGAGAGCATCTACTCTATCTTTAATTGATTTAATCTCTTTAACTTCATGATATTCGCTAGTGCGGTAGTAATCTACCATACTACCGTAATAGTCATCAAGAGCGCAATTAATGATACTTAGTTCAGTTAAACTAACATCTAATTTAATACTATTCATGAATCCAGTTTCCCTCGCCATCATAATCTCCTTCAGTAATTGATTCTAGTCCGTAAGGGTCAGGGTCATTAACAACTGATTGTAAACCTTTATACTCACGCCCTTGTAAACGATAAACTTCTTTTTGTTGTCTCAAGTCTCTATCAATTCTATATGATAGTTCACAATTAAGTGCCATGTATTGACGTTTATCATCACTATGCTCTGCATAATGGAATTGTAAACACTCTAACAAGTACTCAAGTTCTCTAATTGCAAATTTCATGATAATGCCTCCTCTAATAGATCACTCATGCAAGTAAGGTCAACAACATCACTAATACCTAGTGAAGTGTCATTATCAATAGCGAAGTCTAAAGCACTCTTTAGATCAGATACTCTACCACTATCAAAAGTAAGAGTGATTGAGTTAGTATTTGGATTTCTGTAGTAAATCATGTTTGTTTGTTTGTTATAATACTATTATAGAGCAGTCATACACGATAACAACCACCATTGTGACAGTAATCAAACTGTCACATCATAGGTTGATTTGTTCTTTAGAATATGCCAATACTCATCATAAGTAAGAGTTTCTTCTTGCTCTGTATCCATATTGAGTACAATATCAAAAGGGTAAAAAGCATAATACTTAACGTGGTCATCTACATACTCTTTGATTTGTTGATACTTAGTCATCATTAGTGCCCTCAATAAAAACGCCTCTATTGGTTAATATGTCCTCTATTTTGAATAAAATAGGTGCAATTTTTGTACTATCCATTTCTTCATAATCACTTATATAATCATCAAGTGACTTATGAATAGTTTTTAATTCATCATTACTGAACATTCTCTATAACCTCCGCTATAGTATCTGTAAAGTATTCATCAAAATACTCTTCAATTTCTACCATAGCATCATTAAATGTTTGGTCATCTATCCATCTTTGCATATCGTCAGTAACGTAGATTATCAAGTCCTTCATTGACATATTATCAACAATTCGCTCAACATAGTATTCCTTAAGAGCAGCAAACTGTTTGTCAGTCATGTTTTGTGCCTTGAGTAAGGTATCTTTGTTTGTTTTGTTCATTAGTTGCCTCCGATAAGTTGATATGGTTCTGGAAATTCGTCCACTTTAAGTTGAGCGAATGAGTGAATCATAGTCCACACTTTTTGTCCAGATAGTTGTTTTTCATCACAAATGTGACTAGCGGTATCCTCTAATACTTCCAATACTTCAAAAGCATCAAGTTTCAACTGTTCTAATTCTTCAAATGTCATCACTTAGTCCTCGCAAATAGTTTTGAAATTCTATCGTCTATCTCATTACAACGCTCATAAACTGATCTACCCTCGATCAATTCATCTTCTTGTAAAGAGTCATCATCATAGCAACGATAGTCCTCTAGTGAGTTAGCGATTGTATCCCACTCTCCATCAGTAAAAAATGAGCGGATTGTTTGTAGTTGGTCGAAACTGTAGTCTCTGACCAAAGAACCTTGACGATTCATCATAGTTAAAACCTCTGTGTTTGTTATATTACTATTATAGGGCAGTGACTCAAAGAATCAACTGCCCTTGTGCCAGTTTGTTTACTGGTCTAGTACCCAAAGACTTCCACCATCAAAGTCTTTAGAGTATCCATAATTTCTTACGAGCATATCTCTGACTCTCTCTCTATCAAGTGAGTCGCCATCGCCCCAAGTGAATATGTCACTATCTAAATCAGATATTAGTTGTAGATAGTCCTCTGTAGCAAGTGTAATGTCATCTTTAGTGACATTCATTTGATATAGTGCATCATCAGCACCGTAGAATGAAAAAACGTAATCAGTAAACTCATCAATTTGATTGATGTCATACTTGTTTTTTCCGATAGCAACGATAGAAGTCATAAACCTGTTTGTTTGTTATACTATCATTATAGGGCAGTGATATTGAATATCAACCGCCCTTGTGCCACTTATTCAACTGTCACTAGGTACTACCATTTGTGGGATTCCATCATCAATGTCTGCTAAACGTCCTAGTTTATGACGAATTTTCCTAAAATTGACATTAAAATCGTCATTCAATTTGTCAGTAACCCTACAAGGCGTACCTAAGATAAGTTGTAGCAGAGCGTCACACTCTGCAGCAGTCAAGTTTGGGTCAGTCATTAGTCTTTAGGATACAAGTTTGTAATAATGTCAGCAAGTTGATTCAACTGATCTTCATTCATTAGTTCGATCATAGCATCAACTATATCATAGGGAGCGGAATTGTCCGCCTCCTCTAAGATTTCTGCTATCTCTGAAAATAGAGTAGTCTTTAAGTCATTTGGATATATCATGCTGACATTAACTCCTGTGGATAGTCAGCAGGGATTTCTTCCTTGATAGGTGTGAAAGTATCGTTGAAATCCTTAGTTTTCTCATTCCAAAAACTAATACCATAGCATACCAAAGTTCCGTCTAGTTCTTTGATGTAAGCATACTCTCCACAACACTTGTTAGTGTCCTCAAAGAAGTGTGAAGTAGTTTTGTGATGTTTAGGAGCATTGTCATCAATAGACTCTCCTCTATCTGTGTAGTAACAAGGTTTGAACTCTCTGCCCTCTAGTTCCTCTGGTTCAGTAAGTTCCCAACCTGATTGAGTATGGCAACAACTCATGTCTCCACCATCAATAAGTTCAGCGATTGCTTCCCTAGTAGGAAAATGTTTGTTGAGAGTAACTCCCAACCACTGTGGATAACCGTCCCAATGATGATATGCGGATAGGATTGAACCATCAGCAAGTCTAAGTCCGATTCTTGAATTTGTTGACATGATTTGTTGTTTGTTTTGTTATGTACTTATTATAGTATGGTAGGAATGGAAATCTACCACCTGTGTGCCACTAATCCAAGTGTCACAAGTTTGCTGGGTCGGAAGGCATTACCTGTGGTAAGATCATCAGTTGTAACCTATCAACAACAGCGGGAACAAGTTTGCTACCATCAAAGGAGCAACTTCCGTCATCATTCTTGTTACCTAACTTCTCACAAATTGCATCACTAACTAACTCATATAGAGCGTTATGTGCCTTTGGATTGTTGTTAATATGTTCGATAACTTCCAATACCAAAGCATCAGCAAGTTTGTTTAATGTGTCCTTAGATAGTGTCATTTAATCCTCTTATCTTGATTTAAAGGGGAATTGAAATAGTCACGATTAACAACATAAAGTGTTACCATGGCGGTAAGAATACCAAAGAATCCGATAATCAAAATAGGACTCTTAGGGAAGTCGTAGAAAGGAATTTCAGTCATTAGTTGTCGTATAGTGGGTAGTAAACTTCTGTGTCAACTGCGTGCTTCATAGTCTCATACATTGAAAACTCTGGGTCAGATAAGTCTTTGCAAGTTGATAAAATACTGATAACCTCTTCCATAAGGTTGACTATCATTTTTTCTTTTGGTGTGGTTTTTAGTTTTGATGCCATAATGTTTGTTTGTATAGTATTATAATACAGGCAGTAGTATTTAAGTGCAACCACCTGTGTGCCAGTTTACAAATAGGTTATCTCTCCCTTTTCAACTGCCTCCTCTAGTTCATAATAGTTTGCTCTCTCTGCATCTATCTCTTCTTGATGATATTCAAATACCATATTCTGATAGATGTCGAACAAGTCCTGTAATACTACGCCTTCGAGGTCACTCCATGAACCAACATAGTCTAACTGTGTCTCATCATATCCACCCTTCTCAAAACTAGGAGCGGATACAAAATTCATTCCAATGTCAATAAAGAAATGTCTGCCATACTTCTCACTCACATGAGTTTTTGTTGGTATGAAATGGCAACCATGTTTGCCCTCTGGATCTCTCAAATCGTTGAAATCTCTATAAATGTATGTTCGCATTACAATTCCTCCACGTTTTCAATATTCCACTCTGACACATATTCATCTTCTACTTCAAATGAATTGATGTCAGCATGAGCAAGTTCTCTTGCCTGTTCCTCTGTGTCTGCTTCAACTAAGATAGTGAAGTAATTGACTTCAGAGCATTCTATTCTAAACTGATTCATTATATACCTCCATCAACTGCTATCATTTTACGATAGATGTCATGAGAGATATAATCTCTTATATCATTTGAGAGATCAGGGTCATACTTTGTTTCTACTCTCTCTTTGAGTGAGAAGTAAGTCGGTTCAAATATCTCAAAGAGTCTATTGAACTCGGTGTCTGTTAGGATTAATGTTTTCATTGTTCAAGTTTTAGACGTAAGAGTGAATCAACAACCGATTCCATAGTTGCTTTAGAAAAACCAACTGCATAGGGATAATCTTTTGTGTAATCATCACTATTCTGTTCTGAAGCACCATAACATACTTCGATTGATTCATTGAGTGACTTAATGATTTGGTCAACAATGTAGGTTGGAATTTCAAGTCTTGAATACGGCATTGATCTCCATGTATTTGAGAGGGGGCAACTCAGATTGGCAGTTTGAGATTAAATCCTTCGAGTCAAAAGAACCGCTTCTTTTAACGGATCGCCTTGCCCCCTATGTTTCTATTATAGTATGATGAAATAGTATTTCATGCACCTATGTGCCACTTATTCAACTGGCACACCCCATGTCTTTTTCATATTGAAGTTTGCATAACTGAAGCGTTGACGTTTGATAAGTTTGTATGTACCATACTTGTTAGTCATCACATAACCCTCATGCTCATAGGGTTGACCATCAATAAGGCACTCAACATCTTTTGATGTAACGATACCTTGCATCAATAGTTCTTTAACTTCAATAATCATATTGTATAAGTGGAACAAGTTTTTTGAGTATCCTGTATCACTTGCAAGTTGATCGGGGTTAAGTTTCTTGCCTTCCCTCACATAACTGTTGACAATTACCTTTAGTGCTTTTCCTTCCTTGAGCGTGGGGAACTCGGTAAAACGTACCAACGTGCGGGCGAGAGTGAGCAAGAATTCAATCTTGACACTTAAGCGGTTATTCATAGTAGCATGAGTATCAACTTGATAGTGTCCTAAGTTGCGACAGTCAAGATTCCTATAATTATTGGGTCGATAATGGAATACTGCATCTAATTCTTGAATAGTTGCACCAATATACTGTGTATGAGTCGCTACAACTACTGACTGTTTGATGACCTTATCAAATTTGTATGTGATAGTATTAGGTTTGTAGGTATCATTACCACCATAACCAATAAAGTCACATTGATACACTCCATGATCTGTGGGTAGAGTCTCAAGGCAAGTGTGTAGAATACTTGCTACATTTGGGATATGACCATGATTAGTTTCAATATCTGTATGAGTATAGTTTATCTTGATCTTCTTCTTATTGAATACTGATTTAGTGCCAACAAAGAATCTACCATTCTCAGGGTTGACTCCATACACGATAGCAGGGGCACCATCATACTTGACTGATATTTGATTTCTCTTGCTCTTCAAAAACTTGATTACATCAATAGCACCACTCTTACCAAGAGTCAGGATACTATCTTCTGGGTGCTCTAGGTGTTTGTTCTTCATACTACCATTATACACCATGGCAACAGGAAATCAACCACCTGTGTGCCAGTTTATAAAGTGGGTGAGAGAGAAACGTGGGACTACTGTAATGGGTTTCACCCAAGAGTCCAAATTTACACTATGGGAATCGCTTAC
>TARA_R100001460_G_scaffold56465_2_pt1 | contig 20001 bp, 21 predicted proteins | sample TARA_R100001460 | Tara Oceans TARA_R100001460 (sample SAMEA2622190) | marine metagenome | biome: marine biome (ENVO:00000447); feature: surface water layer (ENVO:00002042); material: "saline water (ENVO:00002010), including plankton (ENVO:xxxxxxxx)" | depth 5 m | reverse complement strand
TGAGAAAGGGTATTGTATGAGTAACGTGGCAACGAAGCAATTAACCACAAGACAGACGAGGCTTGTTGATACTCTCGTAGCAAATGGATGCAGTGTGGCTGAAGCCTCTCGTCTTGCAGGTTATGCTTCTGGTGAAGCAGGAAGAGTGACAGCCAGTAAGACTTTGCGGTTGCCACATGTGCAAACGTACATGATGCAGAGGATAGCTGAGACAATGGGTGTGTCTGCTACGGTTGCCTCTGCGAAGCTTGTGCAACTTGCTCGTGGAGCCAAGTCGGAGTACGTTCAGCTAGAAGCAAGTAAGGATATCTTAGACCGTGCAGGATTCAAGGCTCCAGAGCGACACATGCACATGCACGCAGGAGACATAACCGTGCAGATTGACTTGACATAGTGGTAGGGGGGTCAAAAACCCAACGTGTCAATAGTCAACACCACCTTCACTCTTATTTTTGCCACAAAGGTTCGTTAATGTTTATGAATGACAGAATGGATAAATTGGTTATTTTTGCTTTGTGTTGATGCTATTCTATGGTTAGAAAAAGTGTCTGGCATTTCTTATGAAGCTTGGAATTTAATTTTATTTGTATTTTTACAACCTGCATTAATATTGTTATTTTTTATTTTATGGTTTAAAGCACGTTTTGTGCGTTGACATATTAATCTAATCATGCTCAATATTTTTTTATTATGCCAAGTTTTTTACAACTAAGAGATACATTCAACAATCTGGACAAAGCTTTATTGCCAGAGCATTATAGTTTTTATCTTCGTGGAGTTCTTAATTCTATGTATGCTCCGTTTATTGGAGCTTCTACTGTTACCGAGAATGATGTATCTGGTGAGTATCTCGAAACATTAAGATTTATTATTGAACAATCAAACCCCAACATGCAGGTTGGTGATACTTCATTTATTGATTATTCAGATACTAACAAGCATTTAAATTTAACCAATATATTTAAAAAAGATTATAATATTGATAGCATTGGAGATAGAATTAAAACTACTCTTGGTGCATTTAATGTAATTAAAACAAAAGATGGTTATATTGTAAGAGATGTTTATGATTTTGATATTCTTGATTCTTCCAACAGTAAAAAAAATAAAGGCACTTTAGATGAAGATAGTTCTTTTTTTGATTTTGCTCGAACTGCAATAAGAGAATATTCAAATGAAGGCAGTATTTATGCTCCAGCTAGAGTAATGGGCGGTTACTTTATGCCAGAAAATAAAGATGGAACATCTCGTTCAGATGCAATGAAAGTTTCTATTAATGTTCCTCTTGAGCCAAAGGTAGAAGAAACTGTTTATGAAACAGAGATACCAGAAAATGCTAAAGAGTTTGTTTTGCGTGGTCCTATGACACCACAAAGAAGTACTGTTTGGGGTAGTTTTAAGAATTTATTAGTTAAATCTGCTGGTGCTTCTGAAGTGCAAAGCGCAACTCCAATATCAAAACCAGACATACCAGATTCTTTTTTGCCACAAGTAGAGCCTACATCTAAACCTACTATATCAGAGCGTATTACAGAACAACCAACATCAAGACCAGATATGTCTTTACTAGCTCAAAGAAAAAGAGCAAGGAATCGATAATGGCTAAAACACCAGCATGGCAAAGAAAAGAAGGCAAGAATCCCAAAGGTGGATTGAATGCAAAGGGTCGTGCGTCTTATAAGCAAGGAACACTCAAAGCTCCAGTAAAGAGTGGAGACAATCCTCGCAGAGCAAGTTTTCTTGCTCGAATGGCTGGTAATAAAGGACCTGATAGAGATTCCAAAGGTAGACCTACTAGAAAATTATTATCGCTTAGAGCTTGGGGTGCATCTAGTTCTGCTGATGCTAGAGCAAAGGCAAGAGCTATTACAAAACGAAATAAGGCAAGAGCATAATGGAACTTACTAAACGACAGCGTTCAACATTAGCAAAACATAAAAAACATCATACTAAAAAACATATGAACTCGATGATTAAGGACATGAAATCTGGAATGTCATTTTCTGCATCGCATAAAAAAGCTATGAAAAATTTTGGCAAATAAAGGAGATTAATATGCCTATGGGAAAAGGAACTTGTGAACCATAAGTTGGAAGACCAACAGCAAAAAAGAAAGCGGCTAAGAAGTCAATGTTGACTGGTAAGCAGAAGACATTGCCTAAAGCATTACAACAAAGAATTATGAAAGCGAAAATGAAATGATGCAAAAGAAACGTACACCATCTAAAGCTAAAAAGAAAAAACCAGCAAAACCAATACCTGCTGGAAAATATTCTAGGGGATACTAATGAATACTAAAGGTCAAATGGGTAGAGATAAAAAAGCACCAAACCCACCAAGTCGTGCTTCTTTATTGAAACTTGCAAGGTCTGTTGTTGCAGAAGTTTCTGATACAAAAGAAACAAGACCTCAACAACATTATACAAAAGAAGTTAAACTTTTAAGAAAAAAATTAAAAGAACTTGGATTTAAGCACACAATGACAGATGGAAAAACTGGAACAAACACAGTTACATTAGCTCAAAGTTTATTAAAACAAATACCATCAAGTGCAACAAGTGATGTATTAAAGTCTGCAAAAAAACAATATGGGTCTTTAAATGGCAGTTAATGCGGCTGGAAATTATACTAAACCTGCAATGAGAAGAAGAATCTTTCAACGCATTAAAGCAGGTAACAAAGGTGGTGCTAGTGGTCAATGGTCTGCTCGTAAAGCGCAGATGCTTGCCAAAGCCTACAAGAAAGCAGGAGGAGGATATACTTCGTGAAAGCTCCTCAACGCTCATTAGTAAACTGGACAAAACAGAAATGGCGCACCAAGTCAGGCAAGCCTTCTACTCAAGGCTCGAAAGCAACAGGTGAACGCTATCTCCCAGAGGCGGCAATTAAAGCTCTATCCTCCTCAGAGTATGCCGCCTCTACTGCCGCCAAACGTAAAGCTATAAGAAAAGGCAAACAGTTTAGTAAGCAACCTAAAAATGTAGCTAAAAAAACAAAGGCATATCGATGAGTTATTTTTTGCATTCTTTAAAGAAAGAAGAAAGGGATATACTTAGGCAGGTTGTTAAGAAAGTTCATTTAGTGCACCATCCAAAAGAATTTTGTACTGATACTGAAGCTGATAAAGTTATCAATACTATTGGTCCAGATGTTGTAGAGCGCATGATTAAGTTTGGTGTAGATAATAATGACCGCCTTTAAGTATAAACCTGATGGGCAAATAATAAAAGATTTTATGAAAGATAATAGCTTCTTTCGTGGCATTCGTGGTCCAGTTGGAAGTGGTAAATCTGTTGCTTGTTGTGTAGAAATATTCAGAAGAGCATTAGCTCAAGAGCCAAATGCTGATGGAATAAGACGTTCAAGATGGGCAATCATACGTAATACTAATCCACAACTAAGAACTACGACAATAAAAACATGGCTTGATTGGTTTCCAGAACATGTCTGGGGGAAGTTCAACTGGTCTGTTCCTTACACACATAAGATACAAACACATGATTTAGATATTGAAGTTATATTTTTAGCTCTTGATAGGCCAGAAGATGTAAAGAAACTTTTGTCTTTAGAGGTTACTGGCGTTTGGGTTAATGAAGCAAGAGAAGTAAGTAAGAGTATTATTGATGCGGCTTCTATGCGTGTAGGTCGTTTCCCTTCTATGAAAGATGGTGGGTGTACTTGGACAGGTTTAATCTGTGATACTAATGCACCAGAAGAAGACCATTGGTGGCCTATTATGTCAGGTGAAGTACCAGTTCCAGACCACATTGCTAAAGAAGAAGCAAAGATGTTAGTTAAACCTAATAACTGGCAGTTCTTCACACAACCTTCTGGAATGGTAGAAAAAAAAGATAATGAGGGAAATGTATTAGAATATATAAAAAATTCTAAAGCTGAAAACATAACAAACATGAGAGAAGACTATTATCCTAATATTGTACAAGGTAAAACAAAAAGTTGGATTGATGTTTATGTAATGAATAAGTTAGGGAGTATTCAAGATGGCAAACCCATTTATCCCATGTTTGCACCTGATGTCCATGTTGCCAAAGAAGAAATACCAGTTGCCGCCTCCATACCTGTTTATATTGGTATTGATTTTGGCCTTACTCCTGCTTGTGTGTTTGGTCAAAAGATAAGAGGTAGATGGCTCATATTACAAGAGATAGTTGCTTTTGATATGGGCATTGTAAAGTTTTCTGAAATATTAAGACAAGAATTAGCAACACGATATAGTATGTGTGAAGCTATTATATTTGGTGATCCTGCTGGTGATTTTCGTGCACAAACTGACGAATCTACTCCCTTTCAGATTTTACGTGGAGCAGGTTTACTTGCCAGACCTGCGCCTTCTAATGATGTATCTTTAAGACTTGAATCCGTTCAATCTCCATTAAATCGAATGATAGAAGGACAGTCTGGTCTTCTTATAGATCCAAGATGTCGTAATATCATAAAAGGTTTTGAAGGTGGATATCAATATAGAAGGTTGCAGGTTTCTGGAGAAAGATTTGATGACAAGCCAGAAAAAAATCATTACTCTCACATACATGATGCTCTGCAATATCTTATGCTAGGAGCAGGTGAGGGCAGACAAGTTATGCATAATACCAATATAACTAAAGGTGCTTTTCAAGCAAAAAGAGAATACGATGTCTTTACAAGACAACCTAGAAAGCGTAGACAAGGATTATGGGCTAGAATGTAAAGGAGCTTAATATGTGTTTATCAAGGTCGAGAGGGCCATCAAGACCAGCAGTTGACCCTAATGTTGAATCAATGAGAAGAGACCAAGAAGCGGCTGAACGTAGGAAGATAGCAGATAATAAAGCTGAAGCATTAGAGCAAAGAGTAAGAAGAATGCGTGGTGGTGCTGGATTACGTTCTTTATTAACAAGTAATCGTGGTGGCCTTGGATATTATAGCGATACAATATAATGGATAAATTAGCTGAAAACATGTTGCAAAAATACGAACGTGCTAAAACACATCGTTCTTATTTTGAGCCTTTATATGAAGAATGTTATGAGTATGCTTTACCTATGCGTAAAAGTTTTTTTACAGAAGCAGTAGGGCAAAGAAGAGATGATAAGATATTTGACGAGACAGCAGTTGTTGGTACACAAGAGTTTGCATCTCGTTTGCAATCTGGTCTTGTTCCTAACTTTGCTCGTTGGGCTGACTTTATTGCTGGTTCAGAAGTTCCAAAAGAAGAGCAAGATGCAGTAAATAATCAGCTAGATGAGGTTACAGAATATGTATTTGAAGTTATTCAAAACTCTAACTTTGGTCAGGAAATACATGAAAGCTTTATGGATTTGGCTGTTGGCACAGGCATCTTACTTGTCCAAGAAGGCAATGCAATTAATCCAGTCCGTTTTAATGCAATTCCATTACCATCTGTTATGTTGGATACTGGGCCTGATGATAACATTGACCACGTTTATCGGGAACGCGAACTTAAATATATCGACATACCTATCGCATATCCAAAAGCAAATATACTTGAAAAAGTACGTAAAGCAATCGAATCAACGCCAGAAGAAAAAGCAAAAATTTTAGAAGTTATTTGTAGAAACTATCAAAAGAAAAATGAAGAAAGATATGATTATTTTGTAATTGATAGAATGAAACAAGAATTAATACATCAAGAACAATTTACTGGAACAGGTTCTAATCCATTTGTATGTTTTCGTTGGTCTAAAGCCGCAGGTGAAATATATGGCAGAGGCCCACTTATTAATGCATTAAGTGCAATCAAAACAACTAATCTTACTATCGAGCTTGTACTAGAAAATGCACAGATGGCTATCTCTGGCATATATCAAATGGACGATGATGGCGTTATAAACACAGATACTATAAACCTTGTTCCAGGGACTATAATACCTAAAGCTCAAGGTTCACAAGGATTACAACCAATTAGACCTGCTGGTAGTTTTGATGTTGCAAATCTTGTTTTGGGTGATATGAGAAATAATATAAAACGTGCTTTATATAATGATATGCTTGGCGATCCAAATAAAACACCTGCTTCTGCTACAGAAGTTGCAGAACGTATGGCTGATTTATCAAGGCGTATTGGTTCTGCTTTTGGAAGATTACAAGCTGAAATGGTACAGCCTGTATTGCAAAGAGTTGTTCATATATTAAAGAAACAAGGGCGCATAGAAATACCTACTATTAATGGAAGAGAAGTTAAAATACGTTCTGTATCTCCATTAGCACAAGCACAAGCTAATCAAGATATATCAAATGTATCACGTTATCTAGGTTTAGTTGGGCAAACATTTGGCCCAGAGTTATTAAACTTACTTGTTTCATCTGAAGATACTGCTGTATATCTTGCTAAAAAGTTTGGTGTACCTGATTCTCTAATAAGAGATGATGCTCAAAGACAACAAATAATAATGGCGGCTCAACAACAAATAGCAATGCAACAGCAACAAGGTATGATGAATGACCCAACATCTGGGAATTGATGGCTTTCCACGCAGTAAAGAAAATGATGAAATCATTTCTAAAAATTTTCAAAGTTTATTTAATACACCATCTGGTAAAGCAGTATTAGCTTATTTGCGTTCTGTTACTCTTGATTTAGTATCAGGACCAAATGCATCTGATGGCGAACTACGTCACAGAGAAGGGCAACGATTTATTGTTGCTATTATTGAAAAACGAATTAAACATGCACAAAGGATAAAAAATAATGAATGAAGTTGTAGATAATGTGGAAGCACCAGCAGAAGCACCTACTGATTCAAGACCAGAATGGTTGCCAGAAAAATTTAAAACACCAGAAGATTTAGTTACCTCTTATTCAAATCTTGAAAGTAAACTTGGCTCAAGCCAAGAAGAAATAAAAGCAAACCTACTTCAAGAACTAGAAACAGAAGCATTGTCATCACGACCTGCTACTGTTGGTGATTATCAAGTTCCAGAAACAGTGGATGAATCTTTAATAAATGATAATGAACTATTTCAATGGTGGGCTAATCATGCATTTGAAAATGGATATAGTCAGGAAGAATTTGAGTCTGGTATTGCTAAGTATGCACAGTTTGCAGATAGCTTTCAGCCTAATTTAGAAGAAGAAAAACAACAGCTTGGAGATAATGCAGATGCACGTATTGAAGCAGTTGACCTATGGGCTAATAAGTTTTTTCCAGAAGAATTGGGAGATGCAATACTTGTACTAGGGCAATCTGCTCAAGGAATACAAGCTTTAGAATTTATAATGGATAAAGTAGGAGATTCTTCTATGGTATCTAATAGTCAACCATCGCAGTCTGTAACAGTTGAAGATTTGCAAAGTATGATGAAAGACGAAAGGTATTGGAATCCTGCAAAACGTGATAAAGCTTTTATAAAACAGGTCGATGATGGATTTTCTAAAATCTACTAAAGATTGTTTTTATAAAAAAGGGCATGTTTCTATTGTATCTTCTACTTACAAACATGCCCAATATCTTCAAAATAAATTAAGAAAAGAAGATTTGTTTGAATGTTTTATTCACAGAGTTACTCCTTTTATGGCATTACATCAGCCTATAAAAGAAAAAGACAGTTATGTATTTACAGTTTTATATATAGATGAGCCTATTGCCATGTTTGGTGTTGCGGATATTGATAATGATTTAGATATCAATGCAGGTACAATTTGGATGTTAGGCAGTGAAATGTTATCAAAATATCAATTTTCTTTTTGCAAAATAAGCAAAGAAATTATTGATTGGCTTATGATAAACTATGATATGTTAGAAAATATTGTTCCTGCTAAAAATAAAAAAACAATAGATTGGTTAAAATTTTTGGGTTTTAAAGTAGAAAATACCCCAATAAATGTAAATAATTACGATTGTTTTCATTTTGTACGTTGCCATTCTCTGTAATAAATGGCAAATAGATAGTATGACCCTCTGTAGCTGACAGCCCTGATGGATAACTGGATGAAGCAAAAAGTGGATAATCTGTTAAATGTAAACTTTTAATAGGAGCTTAAAATGGCGAATACAATAGATGTCGCTTTCATTAAGCAGTTTGAGTCTGAAGTTCACATGGCTTATCAGCGTATGGGTTCTAAGTTAAGGAATACTGTACGTAGTGTTGGTAATGTTCGTGGTAGCGTTGTTCGCTTTCAGAAAATAGGAACTGGTTCTGCTTCAACTAAGTCACGTAATGGTGACGTAACCCCTATGGAACTTGCACATACAACTGTGGAAGCAACAATGTCTGATTTTTATGCGGCTGAATATATAGACAAGCTAGATGAATTGAAGACAAATATCGATGAGCGTCAGGCAGTAGCACAATCAGCCGCCGCCGCTTTAGGACGTAAAACAGATGAATTGTTGATTACTGCTATGGATGCAGGTGCAAACTCAACTCAAATACATGATACAAGTGGTGCTGTTGAAAAAGCAGACTTACTTACTTTATTTGAAACTTTTGGAACTGCAAACATTCCAGAAGATGGTGGTCGTTATCTAGCAATGCATCCGAAAGGATATGCTGATTTATTTTCAATAACAGAATTTGCATCTTCAGATTTTGTTGGTGAGCAAAATCTACCATTTGCAGGTGGTATGACTATGAAAGAATTTCTTGGATTCAAGATATTCTCAACTGCCGCAGTAGCCGCAGGTAAGAGTATGGCATATCATACTTCTGCTGTTGGTTTAGGAGTAAACTCAGATGTTTCTACAGAACTTAACTATGTTCCGCAGAAAGCATCACATCTTGCAACCTCTATGATGTCAATGGGTGCTGTTGTTATTGATAACAATGGTATCTATGAAGTCTTAGATAACAATACATAGGAGGATTAAATGGCTTATTCAGCAAGTGGTCTTCATAGAATTGGTGGTGCTAGTGGTGTAAATCTTTGGATTTATCAAACAACAGACGCAATCGCAACTGTGAATAGTGCTGGTTATTTTACTGGTGAATCAGTTAATATGATGAATGTTCGTGATTTGGTAATTGTTCAAGACACTAACACACCAACAACAAACTTTGTTACTGTATTGTCAAACAATGGTACGACTGTCGATGTAAGTGATGGTACGGCTGTTGCAGAAACAGATGGTGATTAATTAGGGATAGGGAGATGTCAAGGCATTAACTTACATCTCCCTAACACAATATGGCTCCAACTAGCGCATCATCCTCATTAGATATAGCAAATCGTGCATTAATTCTTGTAGGTGCAAATACCATTTCATCATTTGATGAAGATAGTGAAGAAGGTCGTGTATCAAATTCTATGTATGAAGATATGATACGCACATTGCTTATATCTTCACGATGGAGATTTGCAACTAAACAAGCTCAACTCAATCTTATATCTGGCACACCTCTTGGTAGATATACAAGAAAATACCAGTTACCAACAGATTACTTAATGCTTCATGCTGTTACTGTAAATGATTTGGCAATTGAATATAATGTATATGAAGATGAAGTATATGCAGATACTGATTCAGCAGATGCGTTGATTGCAGATTATGCATTTAGAGTATCAGAAGCAAACTTCCCTTCTTATTTTATTATGCTTGCCGAATATCGAATGGCAACTATTCTTGCAACTGCACTAGCAAGAGATGAACAAATGGCATCATTGTTTGATGCACAAACAACTGTTATGGCACAGCAAGCTAAAACATTAGACTCACAACAACAAACAACACGTAAACTGGTGACATCGAGATTTATTACTGATAGGAGAAGTTAATGGCAAGGGTGAGAATACCTTTAAATAATTTTTCTTTTGGTGAAGTAAATCCCTCTCTTTCAAGCAGAACAGATAATGCAGTATATGCTCAATCTGGTGAGACTGTAGAAAATTTTTACATAAGACCTGAAGGTGGTTTGAAGAAACGTGCTGGTACATGGTTGCATGATGCAATACCAAATGTAGGTGTTTCTTCTTCTACGTCTCATATGGATGTAAGACTTGAGCCTTTTGCTTTCTCTGATGATGAACAATATATTATAGCATTTGATGATGGTGGATTTACACCATATCGTGTTGAACCAAATGATTTTGATGCAATAGATAATACTTTTGGTGATAGTCTTGGTGTTTCTCAATTAGAAAGAATAAGAGCAACACTTCAATATATGAATCAACCAAATACAAAAGCTCGAGGTCCTAGTGGTGATAACACTGCATCTTTAGTAAAATATCAGATTACATTAGACCCTGACCATGCATACCCAACAACTTTTAATTCTGGTTCTACAATGCCCATAAGACGTGGTTTAAATCTTATGTGTATTGACCAAGATACAAGTAAAGTATTCTATGCGGCTAATAATGTATTCTTATATGATGAAACATATAGCGGTAGTATAACAGAAACAGATGTTGGTAAAACAGGTCTCGATGTAACTGTAACTGAAATAAAATCTGGTGTGAATGCTAGTGCCTCTAAATATAATATTAAGTTTACAAATAATAGTGATATTTGTCTTAAACCAGAAATAGCTGGTTCTGAAATATCTTTAAATCCAAGTCAATCTTTTGAGCTATTTGCTCAGTCTACATCTAATTGGGAAGTTATATTTAGAGAAGATAATGTAAAAGAAATATGGACAGCAGGATTTGGTGATACTGATGGTGTGTTAGAAGATTTTTCTGATCCAGATAAATTACAAGATAATGTTGGTACAGAAATTGGCCCTGTTCTTTCTATAAAAAATTATACACAAACAGTAGAAGAATTATCTGTGTCACAAGCAGTACCAAGTAGTAATGGAACATCTACAAATTTTGGTGGGGTAAATGGACTTACACTTGTGCGTAGTGCTACAGCTACAGAAATACAAGAAATTTTTCGTTTACAATCAGGTAGTATTACAAAAGCTACTTCTGCTGATTCAATAATAGGTATTGGTGGAAGAGGAAGAGAAGAAACTGGAACAATAACAATAACAGGCACTTCTGGAACAGCGACAGTAAATTTTGGAACTGGAGGATCAATTCCAGCTGGAACTAGTGGTAATAGTGTTGGGAACGGAACATTTACAATATCAACAAATCAAGATGTTGATATAAGATTAAGATATTCAAGAGCAGGAGTTCGTTATAGATTTACAAATAATACTGGATATCCTGTTGTAGTTGAGGGAGTTACTATTGCTATAGACGCAACAGCAGATATATCACCAACTGGTGATTTTAATATTACATATACATCAGCAGTTATAGGTTCTGAATATGTAGGTTGTCCGTGGACTAGCTCAACTTTGAATCAATTTACATATACTCATCGTGGTGATTTTATGATTGTATGCCATGATTCATGGTCGCCTATGATGATTGTAAGAACAGCATTAAATAGATTTGAATTACGAAATTTTACTTTTGATCAATCTTTAGATGGGAATAGAATATTCCAACCATATTATAATTTTCAAGATTCAGATACAACACTTACACCATCTGGAACAACTGGCTCTGTAACACTTACAACATCAGTAGATTATTTTACTTCTCAACATATTGGGATAACTCTTTTGATTGGTCAAACAGAAGCGTTAATTACAGCATTTACTAATACAAAAAACGTTACAGCTTCCTTATTAGGTAATTTAACTTTTCAATTAGATAGAGACGCTTTAAAAACGGCTAATGGCTCAAGTAAGGTTGAAGTAACACATGCTCTTCATGGATTACAAGTAGGAGCTTCTATTGTTATATCTGAAGCTGGTGGTGTTGGTGGAATAAGTTCTAGCAATATAAATGGTACACGAACTATTTCTGAAGTAATAGATGAGAATACTTATAAGTTTACCGCAGGTGCGGCCGCATCTTCTACAGTAGATGGTGGGGGTTCTCCTGTTATTTCTGGAACTGCGTCTACAACAAACTGGTTTGAACAATCTTATTCTGCTTATAGAGGATATCCTCAAGCTGTTACATTCCATGAAGATAGACTTTGGTTTGCTGGTTCACCATCACAACCATTAGGTATCTGGGGTTCTCGAACTGGATTATATTTTAATTTTGATATTGGAGATGGTGAAGATGATGATGCTTTAGATATTGAGGCGAATATTGGAACTCAATCACAAATACGTCATTTAGTAAGTAATAGAGATTTACAAATCTTTGCATCTTCATTTGAATTTTTTGTTCCTGCATTTACAGACCAAGCAGTAACACCAGCTAATGCAAAGATATCTTCACAAACACCTTTTGGTACAGGTTTTACAAAACCATTACCTTTTGATGGTGTATCTATATTTGCACAAGCAGATGGCAAAACAATACGAGACTATGTGTATTCTGATACAGAAGGTGCATATGTATCAAATCCAATATCATTATTGTCTTCACATATGACAAGCAATGTATATCAATCTGCTGTATTAAAAGGTGGATTAAATCAATCTGGTTCTTATTTATTTTTAATTAGAAGTAAGTCTGATAATGTTGATTTTACAAATACAGAGTTGCTTGTTTATTATCAAATAAGAGGAGATAGAAGGGCTGGTTGGGTAAGATGGGCAACAGATTTTGGGTATATGCAATCTATTTGTGTTCTTGGCAATCGATTGTTTGTTGCGTGTAACAGGCGTTCCGATACTACAAAAAGATTTGTATTAGAAGAATTTACAAATGCTGTTAATGCAGAACATTGTGCATCTCCACATATGGTAAATGATAGTACAGCAGGAACATACGTTGCTAGTAAATCATCGGCACAGTTTCCAAATGCAGGTACTTCAAAAGTAACAATGTTTACATCAACAAATATTTTACTTGATGAATATACTTTATCTTCTGGTGAAATAGATGTTGGAGATTATAGCGTTGATTATTCTGGTGGTTATATTGGATTTCCATTTACAGCAACAGCTAAAACACAAAGTCTTGATGCTCTTGTACAAGGAGGCCCATTAACTGGTAGACCAAGAAGAATCACAAAAGTTATAGCTGACTTACAGGATACAAAAAGTGTTGTTATTAATGGAACAAAGATGTTACCTCAATATGTAAATAATAGTCCAGCACAAGGAATTATCTCTGTATCAGAAAGAAAAGAATTTTTTGTAAGAGGTATTACTAAAGACCCTAAAGTTGAAATTACACAAGATAAATCTCTTCCTTGTCAGGTTGATGGTATAGTTGTAGAGGTAGCATTCTAATGGACCCATTTCTTTATCTTGCCGTTGGCGGCATAAATTTTATGATGCAACAACAAGCAGGTGCGCAACAGCAACAATTATATAATCGTCAAGCACAACAATTTGAATTCAATGCTGATATGCAAAAGCTTCGTGGTTTACAAGAAAGTAATGCATTGACAGAAAAATTTAATATTTATCAAAGACAAGCAAATGCTCAACGTGCAAAACTAGGGCGTTCAGCAAATGACCGTTCTATTAATGCAATGCTTGATAAAGCAAGACGTTCTAATAGAGAAGAACAAGCAAGAAGTTTATTACAAAATTTATCTTCTGCACAACAATCATTAGGTCAAGCAGATATCTCAAGGATGGAAGGTGGTGTTGCAAGACAAACTGCATTTATGACTGGATTTAATTCTTTAGCAAGTGGTTTTTATAGAGCGCAAAGTTTAGGATTTGGTGACTAAAATGGCTATTCAAGTATATCGAACATCTCAAAATTTTAATTCACCAATAGGGGTTTCTGGTGTAAGTCAAGCTCCTACAAAATTAGCTAATGCGTTTTCACAAGTAACTGAAAATATTGCACAAATGCAATATAAAGTAGATGTAAGAAAACAAGAAGAACAAGCATTAGATACTGTAAGTCAAATGTCATTAAGAGAAACAGATGATAATGACCCAACTGGCAGAGGTACATTAGTATTTAAAAAATTACCAGAAAGTTTTTCTCCAGTACAAAGAAGGGCTGTTCAAGAAACTCTTGATAAAATGTATGCCCAACAAATACAATTTGATGTTCAATATAAAAGTGCTGAATTAGCTAGAGAATATAAAAATGATCCAGAGGGATTTCTTACAGCATTAAGTGGTTGGCAAGAAGGATACGCAGATAAAGCAGGTAAATACAAACCATTAGTTGATATATCTGTTAGTCAATATGGATTGCAACATGCTAATGCTTTGTATGTAAATAAAGCAAATTTTGAAGATAGACAGGCATTTAATACTGAAATTGGTTTATTAGATGGTGATTTGAATGATTTAGAGTCTGGTATTCAAGGATTAGCTGAACAACCATTTTTTTATCTTGGCGAAGGTGATGACCAAGTTTCTCTTACAAACTCAGAATTTTTGTTTAAGTATAAAGAAAAATTAATTAGTCAAGTAAATGAAATATATGAATCTCATCCTACAAGATATTCTAGTGATAATAGAGATAGAGATTTAAGAAGAATAGAAAAATCATTTGCTACTGTGCCTGTTACAAGAGTTGTAAACGCTATTGCAAATACTCAATTTAGTCCTGATTTATTATATAATCAACAACTTCAAGAAGCTTCTTTAAATGAAGTAGCTCTTGGTTTAAGAGGTGTGTCTATTAGTCCTCAGTCAAAAGAAATATTAGCGCAGTATGGTTTTGATGAGGATTATTTAAACTCAACTCCTTTTGTTATTAGAAAAGATATTGCTTCAGATATAACTACTATTGCTAATACTCTTTCTGAAAATCAAACACTTACTAGAGATATAAAACAATCTGTATTAACTCAAGAAAGAATTACAAATAATATCCCAGTTACACCAAGTAATTTAGAAAATTATTTAAAAGTTGGTCTTGGTATTGAAACGCCTAATGATTTATACAGAGTGCTTTTTTCAGAACAAGGTTTAAATGATACAAACTCACCTTTGTTTAAGGTAATGTTTAATCAACAACAAGACTTGCCTCAAGTATTTAAAGATTTTTTTAAACAAGACAATATATTAAGACTAGTTAGCAATAATCAACAAGATGCAACAGGTCTTGTAAGATTTTATAATGCCTTAACACGAACACAAAATAATCAATTTTTGTATAGAGGGTTATCAGATAGCACTATTGAACTAATGACATCAATAGAACTATTGTCACAAACAGCACAAGTTGCAGATATACCAGAAGTAGTAAGAAGATTAAATGACCCTAATATAAATGTAAAACAAACATTTGAATCTCAAATGGGGGAAGATTTTAAGACACTTGATGAATATATTACCAAAGAATTTACTTATGATACTTTTGCTTTTGGCGATGAAAGAGGTCTTACACCTGCTGAAGATAATTATGTAAGAGCAAGTTTGCCTAAACTTGTAGCGGTTTATGGTAAAGAACTAGGCACAGATATAATGAGACAATCTTTATCTAATCGATTTTATAGAAAAGGTTCTCAGTTTATGGTTCCTGAGTTTAATGTTTCTCAGTTTGCTCCAGAAAGATTATATGGAGAAAAAGGAGATGATATTCAAGAGTTTCAGTTTCAAGCGCAAATGATTTTAGACACAATGGATGATACATCTAAAAAAATATTTTTAAATGGACAAGAGCCTGTATTTGGTAAAAATGTTTTTGTTGCAGAACCAAGAAATATAAGTGGAGCATATCCTAATTATACATTAGTAGATGAATTTTCTAGGCCTATTATTGTAGGTAGTACTGTATTACAGATAAATAGAGCAGGTATGATTAAACATTATCAAGATTTAGCTAATGAACGAAACACAGATTTGACTCGCTTTAATGAGTTAGCTCAAAAAGGCCCATATACTCCATCATTATCTTCTAATATACAACAACAAGCAGATGAAATAGGAGCAAATGAAAGTAGAAAACCAATGATGAGTTGGAAAGAATTAGGAAAATTAATAACACCCAATTTTTTTGGTGATTAAATGGATATAAGTTTAAGAGAAATATTATTAAGTCCTGATGATATTATTAGGTATCAAGATGACCCTTCTTTTGTAGAAGGGTTTAAAGCTAATGTTGCTTATGTAAATGCTCCGTTACTGAATAGTGTAGAAGAAGGTGTAAGATTTGGTGCTATTCCAAAAGACCCTAATTTTAAAGCTGAAATACCTGATGATTTATTGCCACATTACAAACAATTATATCATTATAAAAATGAAGAACATTTTAATTTTCTTGTTCAAAATTTAAGAGCTTCTTTAGATAGAAAAAAAGTTTTGTCACAGTCTGGTGTATTACCAGCTTTGACAGCTATGCCTTTCGATCCATTATTTTTTATTAGTTTTTCTCCTTTGTTTAATATTGGATTGAAAGGCAAAAGTCTTTTGCAAACAACAGGTGCATTTACAAAACAGGGTAGTATATTTGCTCTTGCATCTGAAGGAAGACGTGCGCCTTTTGATGTAAATGAACAAGGAGAAGTTTTATCTAATGTTGCAACCACAACTATTTTATCTGGTGCGCTTGGATTAGGATTTGGAGCTACACCTATATTAGCAAGAGGTGTTAAAGGAACTGTAAACAAAACAATAGGTTTAGCTAGAGGTAAACAATCTAAAAGATTTATAGATGAAGAAGGTAATATTAAATTTTCAGATGAAAACTATACAGAGTATGATAAATCACTAGGCGATTATGATTTAACAACAACAGATTTTATTCCTACCCCTACCAAAACAGTATTATCTGATAGGAAAATACCTCAATCTGTTAAAGAGTTATTTGCAAAAGTATCTTATAATTCTTCACTTGGTATTAATAGACAACGAAAAGGCATGGGTGAAGCTTCTGTTGCACAAATGATTACTACGCATGATGGTAATGCTTTTAAATTAATAAACGAAATGGATGAATTATACAGTCGAGATATTAATATAAATAATAATACTAAGTTTGCAGATACACAATTAACAGCAGATGAATGGTGGGAAGAAACTGTTACTCGATATATTAATCAAGATAATCCTGACCCATCTATTTCTTTACCAGCTATAAATGATGCAACACCAAATCAAAAACAAGCTTTTACATTAATTAAACAGTTTTTTGACCAGTATGATTTAGAAGGTAGATATGTTGGTTTGTTGTTAGATGATGTTAAAATAAAAAAATTAATCCAAGAAATAGATGATAGGTTAGCTGATAATGCAAAGAAAGCTGGTGCTATTGAAGCTAATGTTCGAGCTAAACAAGGGGCAACAAAGAAACAAACTGCTGAATTAAAAAGACTAGATGATATAAGAGAAAGAGAAAGTGCTAAACGTATTGAGTTAGAAGATGCGTTACAATCACCAACACGCAAGAATTTTAGATTTTCTATTTATTATGATAGAGAAAAATTACAAACACCAGAAGGCAAAGAAGCATTTTTAGAAATGGCAACAAAGTCTTATACAAGACAAAGAGCTATAATGCCTGATAAAAAGTTTGCTAATACTCCAGAAGATGATGCTCTAGCTACATATAAAAACATAATGCAAGAGAGTGATGAAGAAATGGAAGCTAATTTTTCTGGTAACTCAAAGCATTTAAAATTAAGAAAAACTGGATTTGAAGAATGGGAGGTAGAACCATTTATTCAAAAAAATAAAGATGTAATATTTTCTTATGCAAAACGTATGGGTGGTCGTATTGAGTTTGCTCGTAAGTTTGATAACAAATCTGTTGAAGATATTTTAAAAGATATTGAATCAGATATGAAAAAAGCTAATATGCCTGATGCTAAGATAGCTAAAACAAAAGCGGCATTTTTAGCAGAATATGAACGTGCTACTGGTGGCCTTATTAAAAGTGCTGATAGGTGGGACAATCAACTTGCTATGATTCTAAAAAATTATTCTGCTTGGGTATATTTGCCATTAGCAGGTATATCTGCTGTTGGAGATTTAGGAACTATTTTACTTCAACATGGTTTAAAAGATACAATACAAGCAGGTATAACAGCTTATACAAATACTGGCTTTAGGGCAGATATAATTAAAAATGGTAGAATAGGCGGTGATATACTCGAATCTGTATTAGGTGATACACAGCGTAGAATTATTGGAGATACAATAAAACGTAATCAACCAAATGCTAGAGAAAAATTTATAGCTAAAGGAAATCAATTATTTTATTTAGCAAATCTTTTAACACCTATTACACAAGCTGGTAAAACACTAGACCATGTATTAGTTAATAATAAGTTTTATCAACTATCTCGTAATTATAAAAACTTATCAAAATTTGATAAAGAATATTTAGCTCGTTATGGAATTACAGAAGAAGATGCGGCTTACTATGCACAAATGCCATTTGATAAAGCAACAAATGGTAATTTTTATTATGCAAATATTACAAAATGGAATTCAAAAACTGCTCAAGAAATAGAAATGTTACGCAAATGGCAAGCGGCAACAAATGCTCATGCTAACAATTCAGTTATTTATGGGCAACAATTTGATATACCTTTAATTGCAAATGGTGTTGTGTATGCAAGAGACAATTTATATTTTCAAGGCGCAAGAAAACTTTTTCCTAATTTATATGCAATAGATGAAACTGTATCTACCGCTAATACAAAACTTATAAGGCTTGAAAGTCAGTTAATGACTTTACCTTTTACTTTTATGAATTTTGCATTTGCAGCCAATAATAAAATTTTAGGCAGAATACGTGACCCTAATCAACAGCATAGACTTACTGGTGTTATTGCATTAATGGGCTTATCATATCTTGCTCTTGATTTAAAGAAACCTTATTGGTGGTTTAAAGATAAAGATGCAACTAATCTTGGATTAAGAATTATAGACCACTCTGGTATAACTGGTTTGTATTCTGATTTAGCATATATGGGTTTACATATAGCATCAGGTACAGGTTTGTATGATGCTGAAAAAGGATTAATAAAAGGTAAGTATGCTCCTGATTCTTTTGATTCTGTATTAGAACCATTTGGTGCTCCAGTTGGTTTAGTCTCAGATTATGGTAGATCCGCAGTCGATTTTTTTAATGGGAATACAACTGAAGGTACAGATAGACTAGTAAACTCTTTACCTCTTATTGGATTGCCTCATATTTTTGGTGATACAAAAGCTATGTTAAAAGATTTGGGTAGATAAATGTACATTGAGTATTTTATTTATAAATGATAGGAAAATTATATGACTATTTCATCAGGTAATAATGTACCAAGAAAACATTACACAGTATCTCAAGGTGTAACACAGACTACGTTTGCTGTAACATTTGAATTTAATACTCATACAGAATTACTTTTTTATGTAGATGGTACATTAACTTCACTTAGTTCGAGTGAGGTATCTGGTGGTAGTGGGTCAACAGGAACTATTACAAAATCTGTTACAGGCGCAACTGGTGGTTCTTCTGTTGTTATATTACGCAATACAGCATTAGCACGTACAACAGATTTTCCATCTACAGGCGCATTTGATATTTCACAATTAAATACAGACTTAGATACATTTTTATATTTATCAGCAGATGTAGATGATACAGCTACACGTTCACTTAGACTTGTTGATCATGATACTGAAGTTAGCACATCATTGCCACTTGCATCTGCAAGAGCAGACAAAGTATTAGGATTTAGTTCAACTGGTGTTCCAGAAGCTAAACCATCATTGGATAATGCTTCAATGACAACTGCTACTGGTGATGCAGGAACAAGTGCATCTGTAAGTTATACAGCAAATACCAATACATTTTTATTTACAATACCTAAAGGTAATACTGGAGTCACAGGACCTGCAGGGCCAACTGGTCCTACAGGAGCAGATTCAACTGTAGCTGGACCTACAGGGCCAACTGGTCCTGCTGGACCAACAGGTCCATCTGGCCCAACTGGACCTACAGGTTCTACAGGTCCTACTGGTCCAACAGGAGCAGACTCTACAGTAGCTGGACCAACTGGTCCAACAGGGCCTACTGGACCAACAGGTAATACAGGACCTACAGGACCTAATGGTCCAACAGGTAGTACTGGATCAACAGGTGCAACTGGGCCAACAGGTTCTGCGGCAACTATTGCTGTTGGCTCTACTACAACAGGTCCTGCTGGTAGTAGTGCATCTGTT
>TARA_R100001460_G_scaffold16061_1_pt1 | contig 20039 bp, 17 predicted proteins | sample TARA_R100001460 | Tara Oceans TARA_R100001460 (sample SAMEA2622190) | marine metagenome | biome: marine biome (ENVO:00000447); feature: surface water layer (ENVO:00002042); material: "saline water (ENVO:00002010), including plankton (ENVO:xxxxxxxx)" | depth 5 m | reverse complement strand
TTTTCTGGCTACGTCGTTTTTCAGGATCCGTACATCGGAGCCGACATCACCGGAGATTACCGGGTAGATGCTGCAGACTTGGGAGTATTCCAATCTCTGTGGGGTTCTTCAGATGCTCGGGCAGACTTGAACTTCGATGGCGTCGTCGACGGAGCCGATCAAGGCATCCTTCTTTCCAACTGGACTGATTTACAGGAGTGACACCATGGGTGCCATGACCAAGATTGAAGCCGTCAACCGAATGCTAAGATCGGCCGGCGAGTACCCGGTGTCTACGATTGACGGCGGCGGAGTAAACGACACGATTCTTGCGGTGCAGACGCTTGATGACCAGGTCATGCTGACCTGCTCTGAGAAGAACTACTGGAACTGCGTACACAAAACGCTAATTCCAGACGCCGATGGCACCATCAAGATTGATGACCGGACGATTTCAATCGATGCGACTGACCGGTCGTTTCATCTTCTAACTCGCGGACGAACTCCAACCTTCCTCTACAACCTGACAGCCGACTCTGACAAGTTCACGGCACCGATTAATGTCGTTCAACAGCTTCTTCTTAGCTTTGAAGAGCTGCCGACCGCCACTCAATTTGAAGTGTGTGACACCGCCTGCCGCTACTACCAGATGGCAACGGTGGGTGACGTCGCCCAGGACCGCGTCCTTTCCCAGCAGATGATGCTTTCTAGAGGAATGGCCAAGGCTGCCGACGCACGGCAGCGAGATGCAAACTTCATGGGTGGCGTTTCGTTGAATGCTCGTAGCTCAAGAAGCTACGGGGGCATGACGGGGACGGCCGCCTCGAGGCCCGGGCAGACACAAGGAAGCCCCGGAACGGGCAGGTCAATAGAAGACACAAGGCAGGGAATTTATTGATATGGCAGCAACACGAATCTCAATCCCAACACTGACCGGAGGGGTCAGCCGCCAGCCGCAGCAGACCCGATTTCCCAATCAGTTTGAGGAGGCGACCAACGTCACTCTTGACCAGGTCCGGGGACTTGAGAAGCGTGCGGGCTCCCTGTTCGAGTTTATAAGTGTCGACAACCACAACTCCTCGACGGTGTTTGGGTGGATCGAGCGGTCTAGTACCGAGCAGTACATGATCGTAATTACCCGGGCTGACACGGGAAACTACATTCGAATCTTCAACGTTGTCTCCGGACAGGAAGCAACGGTCAGCTACGAGTCCGGTGCTCAATCTGAGATTCAAACGTATTTGAACACTACCGGCGGTGAAATCCGTATGACTACGGTTGCCGACACCACGTTCGTTTGGAACACGGCGGTGGCCACAGCCCTGTCAGGAACTGCAACGACCTACACCCCTGTCTTGCTTAAATACGACAACGCGTCGAGTGACCCCGTGTCCATTGTTGATTACGGGGACTTTCCAAAGCCACCCGGGAGTTCAATACCTACGAATGCAATCTTCGATGGTACTCCGGGTAACCCATATCATGTGAGAGCACTCAGGTCCTTTCCGGGGTTTCCTCCTGGCTATTACCTGTCCAACAATGCCGGCCAGGGTGAGCCCGATTACATTCGTAAACCCGCCCCGGCGGCAAATGGTCAGCTCACGCAGACCAAGATGCCGTTCAAGATTTTCAACAACGGATTGAACTCATTCACCGTTGGCTGGAATACCTGGAACCAAAGGATGTCGGGGGATGAAGACACTAATCCCGGTCCGTCGTTTGCCTCTAAAGGCCTCCCGATTACGGACATGGTTTTCTTCCGCAACCGCCTATGGGTGGGATCGGGAGAGTTCGTGTGCTCGTCCCAGTCCGGGGATCTCTTCAACTTCTTTGCAGACGACCCAACTAACCTGGTCGAATCAGATCCAATCGATGTGACCATCGGCACGAACCGGTTTGCACCGGTCCAGCACCTGACCCCGTTTCAGCGGGCGTTGGTTGTTCACACGAAAGGCGATCAGCAGTTTGAGATCCGGAGCAACCAAGGCATCAGTCCCGTTGACGTTCAGATTCTCCCGTCGACAAACTATGAGCCAGCCACCAGTGATCCAATCACCACCGGGAGTCTGCTCTACTTTACGACAGAAAGATCGGGGTCGGCACAGCTTTACGAATACCGGTACGTTGATGACGCCACCGTGTCTTCGGCCGACGACGTGGCAGCCCACGCTTATGGCTTTATCAAGAAGGGTGTAAACCAGTCCGCTCACAGCGAAGCGTCTGGTCAGATGTTCTTGCACTCTCCTGAAGAACCCAAGTGCCTTTACGTCTACAACTACATGTTGATTGGCGACCAGGGCAAGGCCCAGTCTGCGTGGTCGAAGTGGGAGTTTCCCCACGACATCAAGGGATTCCACGTCCTGGACCAGATTCTGTACATCGTTCGGGACGACGAATCTGGATCTCTTGCAGTCGATTCTCTTCGATTGCTGACGCCGGTGCTGGCTGAGAACGATGACAACATGGACTATCCAGTTCGTCTCGACTCACGAAAGACCATTACAGGCAGCTTCGACTCTGCCACCAACTCTACGAGCTGGGCAACCACTGACGCAACTCACGACACGCTGGTCCTCGGACCCGAGTGGGGATCTAGGGCGGGTGTATTCAAGACCCCGATCAGGGAGGGATCTTCCCTGAAGCTCAGCGGAGACTGGTCCACACACCCGATGATTGTGGGCACAACCTTCAACATGTCGGTGACGCTGTCCGAGCTATTCATGCGAGACAACCAGGGTGCCCCCGTTTCGGGAACCCTTCAGCTCAAGAACATGACCGTGTATCACCGAGACACCAGCTTCTACCAGGTTGTTGTCGAGGCGTCGGGCCGGCCGTCCAGAGAGATGGCATACACCGCGAAGACCGTGGGGGCTTTGGATCTTCTTCTAAACAGGAACGTCCTTAGTTCACCTGTAAAGCAACACTTTCCAATTATGGCTTCGTCCGGCGGGGTGAAGATCAAGCTAGAAAGCAACAACCCCGCCCCCGTCAACCTGACGGGTGTTGAGTTTACGGCCTCGTTTGTCGGCGGTAAGCGAGCAATCACGGAGGATTAATATGACGGGTGTAGAAACAGCATTGATAGTTGGCGGGCTCACGGCTGCCGCCGGAGCTGTCATTCAAAACGAAGCCCAGTCTGCTCAAAACAGCAAGATTGCAGAAGCCGCCCGCAGAACCAGAGCTACCAACAGAGCGTTAGCCCGCAGCTCCGCTTCCGAAAGCAGGGCGTCGGTCGCCAGAAAGTTTGACGCGTTGGCGGGAACCGCTCGAGTACGATCGGCAGCAACGGGAACGGCAGGAAGCCGCACCTCCATGGATCGGGTTCGGTCTTTGTTTGCCGACACCGATCGATCTATCGGATCCGTAGATTCGAATTTGTTTGCTACCAACGCCGCAATTGATTCTCGTTTCTATAACGCAATGCTTCAGCAAGGAAGCACTGGATTGGCATCTCTTCAGGGCGGCCTTCAAGGGCTGCAGCTGGGCCTTTCTCTTTACGGGGCTGTCCAGGATGCCTCCGGACCTCCCACGCCTACGACACTACCGAACTCCCAGCAAATGTCAGCCATGCAAATGGCGGCGTTTAGCATGGGTCCATAGGAAATCACAATGAGCAGAATGTACCGGGGCGGTGTCCCCTCGAATCTTGGTGGTGGAATACCGACAAGCGGCCCCCGCTTTGTCGAATACCGCCCCGACCCGAGCCCGTTTGAAACTCTGCAAGGAATCTTTGGAGCCGCTCGAAGCGTAGCCGGAGCTGCTAACCAGCTGTCGGATATCTCGAGGCAGCAGGCCCGTCGACAGCTGCTTGAAGATGAGCAGGCAAAGAAGAGCTTTGCCGCGTTTATCGACGATCAGATCGATCAAGTTCTAATCGACAACCCCGACAGTCCGTCGGGTCGTGAAGAGGGTCTTGTAAGGCTGGCGGGAAGATATCTGGACAACCCCTATCAAGACATTGCTTTTTCAAGGATTGGGAAGACGCGTGCGGAGAACTCGAACGCCTACGGACGTGAGATGGAACGCGAGGCGGCGTCGGCCCAGAAGGCCCTCGAGTCCCGATTTATGTCTGACCTGATCAGGAACCCTCCGGGCGAAGACGTCAACACCTTGGAAGACATTGAGTCCTACTACCTTGAAGAGAACAAGACGTTTCTTGAAGGCTTGGACGACGAAAGCCGAGAAAGCCTCACGCTCCAAATTGTCAGGCACTCGGCAACCCTGAGCAACCGCCGCTTGGGAGCAGTCGAGGACAGGCGTAACCAAGATCAAAAGGAAAGCCGACCAGGGGAAATCATCAAGACTCTCGAAGGAGCCTTGGCAGACGACCGCAAGGCGATTCCCGACGTGCTTGATGCAGGGTACGCTCGGGCCAGCATGCTTAGCGGAGGACAGACCCCGTCCGTATGGCAGAATGATTTGTTGGCTCAGATTCCCATTGCCTTACGCTCTCAGCTTGACGGCCTCGAGCCCGAAGAAAAGATTGAACGTCTTGAAGACCTCAAGAGCAGAATGGAGGATCCCGGCGAGGATCGGGCCTATCTTCTGCCGGCATACCAACGCCTTCGAGATTTTGTTGAGGGAGAACAGAAGCGTATTGTCCGCGATGTTCAGAAGGATCACGAAACGGTATTAGATTCGTCCGTTGCAAATGAGTCAGAAGCCGTTCGCTCGTACATGGCAGACAGAGAAGGCTTTCTTAACAGGCTGTCCGAACCGTATAAGGGAGAGTCGAAGAACGAGCTTCGTGCCTTCTTCCGAGAGGACATGGAAAAGCGTGTCGACGCGTTTAACCAGGGCCGCGACGGCATCTTTGAAATTCAAGAAACCGCACAGACTAACCCGGCCGCCTTGTCTTCTTCCGATGCTGACAAGCTTTGGAACGTTTACCTGGGCGACGGGGCTGCCGCGATTCTTGAACGAGGAACTCCCGAAGATGTTCTTCAGATGATGGGAAGCGGCCCTGCTCAGTTCCTAACTCGAGGAATCATGCCGGTCCCTCCCACTGCTCGCCGAACCGTCGAAGCGTTGGAGCAGTCCAACAACCCCGACGATGTGGCAAAGGCCGCTATTCTTAATGCTGCCTTCAATGGTCGAGTGGGATCTGATCGACTTACGTTTGCTGCGGGTGCACTGAATGGACGACCGGCGACCAGCCCAATTACCGAGTTGGTCAATGATCGATACTCCGAGTACCCAAACCTAAAAGTTGTGAAGCTAGCTACGGAAGACCTTAATTTTCCTGCCCCGTCTCAAATAGATTTTGCGGGGTATGACTCGGAGGCGGCCTCCCACAAGTACGATCAACTGACTTCCAATCCGGAATTCCTGTACGCGTACCGGCAAGCAATAACGCAGGGCAAGGAACCTTCTGAAGCAACTGACTTTGCGGTTGCACTCCTTCAGGAAAACGGCTTTGGTCTTGTTTACCAGACTCAACTCAGTGCCGCAGGTAAAGCAGTTCAAGTCGCTCAAGTCATCCCTGACTCACAACGGGTAGCTCGAATGTTTCCTCAGTTCGAGGAGGCTTTGAGGTCGGAGAAAAACTTGGACATGGTTGTTCGAAAGGCTGTCCAGGATTCCAAGGGACAGCTCAAGTATTCAAGCAGGCTGGCCGAGGACGGCAACTTTTATGTCGACCCGATTTCGTTTGTCGAATCGGGCGGCAAGTCGGCCTTCGTCCGGATCTACACGGAAAACAACGCTGCAATGATTGTAACCATTGATGTTTCAAACGTTGTCTTTCCGGCTCCTGACAATGGGTACAGATTGAGCGGTGACGGGAATCCTTCAAAGACAATCCCTGAATCGATTCTGCAATTCCTACCCACTCCAGCGGACGACCGTAAACCGCTTCCCTAGGAAAACTCAATGAACAAGCAAGCCACTAGGCGGCGAAGCCCCTGGGATGGGGGCGTTCGCCCCTATCACTACGTACCACCGAGTCCGAAGTTTCTTGATGAGGACCTTCGCCCGGCTTGGAAGGCTCCGGAGGAAAACTTCTTCCGCCGCCTGGGCACTGGAGCCCTTGCTAGAGACCTGAGTGGTGTGGCTGGTGGCATCCTCCCGTTTAGAACGCCCCGGCAAATGATTTCAGAAAGCATTGCTGGGGTGGACTCGACAGAAGAGTTCACACCCGAAGATGGGTTCAATCCTGAAGAGTATCTTGGAATCGTTACCGATGAAGCTACTCTCAGAATCCTACAGCGAGCGGGATTTGACAAAGAGTACCTGACCATTAATGCGGTCAGCCGGGCAGAAGTGGATCGTCGGATTTACCTGGCCAAGATTCAGGCATACAACGACCAAGCCAACAACGAGTACTACAAGAACTCCTACGTCGCGGACTATGCCGCGTCGACCCTTGGCTTTGTCTTTGATGTCACGGCCGATCCAACTGTTGCCCCCACTATTCTTTTTACGGGAGGCTTGTTTACCGGCGTTGGGCGAACCACTGCAGCCCTGGGTGCCATGACTGAGGGTGCTCTGGTTTCCGGGCTCACGGCGGAGCAGCAGGAGAACTACGCGGCTGCGATTACCGGTAACGACAGGCTCGACCCGGAGGGATTTCAAACAGGGCCGGTCATTGTTGGCGGATTGATGGGCGGATCGATCGGAGCCGTGCTCGGAGGCAGCATCGGTCGTGCCGGCTACGATGGCGTTGAAGCAGCTGTTACACGCGATCTTATGGATCAGCTTCCGGATGAAGTCCGTCCGCGAGGCGAAATCCTTAACCGTGTTGTTCGGATCGATCGGTTTGCCGAGGCCGCCTTGGACGACAAGGCAATCGAAGCACTCCGTGCTCTTGGCTCAAGAAGCCAGGTGGTTCGAGACAACATTGATGCTCTTACGGACATCACCAGATATGGCGATCCAGAGTTTGGTCCCGCAGATGTCTATCTGTGGATCAAGGCCACCAACCCCGACTCGGCCACGCTTCGACGTGTGCTGAACGATCTGGATACAGAAGACAACGTCCGCCTGTTTTCAAACAACGATCTTCGCAAGCAGATGAAGGGTTCTCGTCGAGTCTGGAATGACAAGACTGCCAAGATTCAGGCCAAGATCGAAGAGGCCGACGCCCTGGCTTCCAGCGGAACCCGGGACGCATCTTTGGCCGAGACTCGGCTCAGGATTGAAATCGAACAGCTTGACGATGAGCTTGGCCTGTCTCCCTTTACAGACACCAAGCCCCCCAGCTCAAGCCCCATTGAACGGATGCGGGATAACGCAAAGTTTTCAGGATTGTCCAAGGACGCTCGAAAGAGCATCATGGGTTTTCTTGGTCTAGATGTGATTGGTCGACTGGGAACTGGAGCACGCGAATTCATCACCAAGCAAAGTGAGCCTGTCATTATGCAGCTTGCGATGATGGTGGATACGGCTGGAGCTGGCTTCGTAAGCGACTTTGCCGACCCTGCACGACAGGCGGCGATGTTTACCGTACGGGGTGTCCGGACCGTTGCAAACGCAAAGATGCGTGGTTTCGGCAAGGCCGTAAGGAATGCTCAAAAGCAAGACTCGGTCCCCACTAAGTGGGAACTCAACAAGGCCTTGAAGGACAACACTCGGTTTGATAGCCCGCTTAAGAACGCGGTTCTTGACGAGTACAAGAAGGTCTTGGATTACACGGCTGAAATCCTTACCCGGAACGGAAAGTCAGTCCAAGGCTTGTACATTCCCGGCGGGATTCAAGCATCGGTTGTTCTCAAGAACCGAAGGTTCTGGGAATCTGAGCTTTCGTCGGCGTTCATGAGGAGGTGGGAAAACAACGCTGATATCCACATGGGCGTTGCTAGGCGAGCTGGCATCTTTGACGGGGTCACCGAAGATGGAACTTTGATGTTTTCAAAGACCAAGGTGGCCCAGCTGGATGATGCTGAACGAGCGGCGTATAGAGCCGCGATGCGAGAAGAGTTCGACGAGATGGCTCGCAACTCGATCAAAGCGGGCTTGGGCGAAAACGCTCTTGTAGACCTCGAGAATACTGGTGTATATCAAGTGCGACGAGGGGGCTCGGGCAATCCTGTCCGAACCTACCGACAAGGTTTTGATGCAGACATCCTTACTGACCCCCGCCTTCGCGAAATGTTCGACGAAGATGCGTCCCAGTTCATGAGCACCTACGGACAGAACACCCTTGCAAGGGAGCTGTTCGATAGAAAGATCAAGGACGCATACGGAGATCAGTACACCTTTGATGCATTGCTTGATGAAGCCCGGGCCGTTCTTGAAAGAACCGACAAGAATAAGAACCCCGAAAAACTTCTTGACAAGATCAAGGAAAAGTATAACTGGGCTTGGGGTGCACCCACCCCCAACGAAGTTGATGTGAAGTGGACGAAGTTCGCTGTCGACGCCGGGGCTCGAACCGCCCGTGCCGCCTATTCGGGGGCGTGGGGAGTTGCCTCGGGACTCAGCGAGCTGCCCAGAGCGATCATTCAGGCGGGAGGCTACAGCCCTCGTCTTTGGGGAGAGACTGTCCACGATTTGTTCCGCAGCGTCTTTAGTAGCAAGTATCGCAATGACTTGCTGTACGGGCTGGGACAAACCTTTGGCGACATGTCAACTCAGTTTCGCAGGTCTACGTTTGATCTAGAAGTTGCTGCGGGTGCCGGCATTGAAATGGGCGTTGGAAAGAAGTTCGGGGCTATCTTCCGGCAGTGGAAGGATGTCGTGTCCGGTAGGACTGAAGATGTCTACGGGATGGGGTACAGCCTGTTTCAGGAAAGAGTCCTGGCAACCGCCGACGCTGCCGGCCAGGTTGGCGTTACTGCAGGCGGCCTTGGGTATGTCACTGAAATTGCCGCATCGATTACCGCAAACGCAATGATGCGTAATCTCGGCAGGAATACTGCCAAGCTACGCCGTGCATCCGAGCTTCTTAGCAAAGCAGACACCACTGACATCAAGACCTTTAAGGCTCTTGCAAAGCAGGCCGGGATGGGGTCAGAGTGGCGTATGCTTGCTGCTCTCAACCGCAACGGAATGCTCAAGAGCGGAGTCCTTGATGTTCTTGAAGAAGCCACTAAGGACGGAGTTGTTGATATTGGTCGGCTGCAAAACGCGACGATGGTAAACAACCCGGCGGCGGATGAGGCCCTTTCAAGCTTGGTCCAGTACATGGACGACCGTCTGCTCGAGTTTGTTCCTAGCCCGACCGCCTTTACTACAAACACTCATATGGGAACGTTTGCGAATCTGGCCAACATGTTTCTTTCGTTTCCTCGGGCGTTCTATGCCCGAAACGGATACGGGTCTACCAGTTCAAACGGACAGTACCTGGTGGCCCTTGGTGTATTCACCATGGGTGAAACTCTGTATTCGGCGTGGCGAGAATTTGCATATCGCGGGAAAAGCGTTGACTCGCTGATCGAAGAATGGTCTGAAAATCCCGAAGCAAAGGCTATTCAGTCCTTTTCTCGAGTTCCGCTCTTTGGACCTTACGGTTCTGCTCTCGGTGGCTTGGCAGCAGAGCTGCTTGCGGTAAAGAACCCAGCAGGAAACATGGGCGGATCCATTCCCACACAAACCCTTAAACGCCTCCAGCGTGATCTTGTAAAGCTTGCAAGAGGCGATGCAGACATGAAGACCGCTGCCAATCTTTCAAAGTTTACGGGACTTGGCGGCAACGCACTCATTTGGACGGCCCTGTCAGGCTTGGACCTGAACCCATATTCTGAGGACAACTAATGCCACTTTCTTATGTCGACTATAGGGGCGGCAGTGGTACCCCTATCGGTACTACTGGGCCGTTCGACTTTGCAACCCTTGACTTCCTCGAGACGGCTACCGTGCCGGTCTCAAACCAGACCAAGGTCTACTACAACGGACTCTTGCTGGTCGAGGCAACCGACTACACCGTCACCGGGGAAACCATCACCCTCATCGGCTCCTATGCAGATGGGCTGTTCCTTGACGACCTTCTTAGGATCCGTCGAGAAACCAAGCTCAACGCCAGGTATGTCGACTACACCGACGCCTCCAACCTGACCGAGAACGTCTTGGACCTGGACTCCGACCAGGAGTTCTTCCTGATCCAAGAGAACCGAGACCTAATCGACAACTGCATGCAGCTGGACAACGACGAGAAATGGGACGGCCGCGGCTTCCCAATTAAGAACGTTGCTCCAGGAACAAACTCAACCGATGTGCCAAACCTTGGCCAAGTTTCCGCCATGATTGGTGGGGGCATTAATGGAGAGTTTGCCGAGCAGAAGTGCTTTACCTACGTAGGAAACGGAACCACCGCAACATATCTTGTTCCTCTACGAGCAGGCAAGGATGGGTGCGACCAGAACGTTTATGTCAACGGCGTCAAGCAGGTGCACGAAGCTTCGTACACCGTCGCAGACAACCCCAACGGGGTAGACCTGGATCTCACGTTCTTGAACGGCGGTCAGTCCTCTGAAATACAGACCGGTGACGGGACAACCGCCGGCTTTCAGTTCACGGTCCCGGACGGTATTGCCGAATACGGAATCTCAATTACCGTTGGCGGGGTGGCCCAGGTATCTGGGACTGACTATCAAATTTCAATTCAGGGTGCTACCGACACTACTGGTTTTCAGATTACCCAGGCAGACATCACGTTTACGACGGCTCCGGCTTTGGATGCCGAGATTGAACTCACTGCCACCAAGGACAGCGACATACCGCCTGAAGGGTCGCTCATTGAAGTCGTCTACTCCGTGGGCCAGGCCGTGGGTCTTCTTGCTCCGGATACTGTCACAACCGCAAACATCCAAGACGATGCGGTCACTGCTGACAAGATTGGCGGCGGCAACACAGACGCCAATACGTACTTCCTAAAGAGCAGCAACGACGTTGTTTCATGGACAGAGCTTCTCCATGACGAAATGTCCGACTTTGATTTCGGTGTCCGGCAGAACCGACTCAGTGAGCTGACGTCTCCCAACACAACCGTGCGAATGGCAAACCAGAGACTCGCGTCTCTCGGTGACCCGATTAATAATCAGGATGCCGCTACCAAGCGATATGTTGATTCCAATGCCGGGGTTGACTGGTCAACGATGCGAATCGTTTCGTCCGGCAACCGTACGGTCAAGGTTCCGGGCAGCTCTTCACAGCGTTGGGGAGGCTTTGTATTCCTTAACTGGCGTTACGACGCAAACACCCCCTTCTTTGTTACCCAAGTGTTTCACGCCGGTCTGTACTCGGGAGGCACTTCACTTACGTGCAGTCCTTCCAGGTATAGAAATCAGTACATCTGCCAAGGCATCTTCTGGAGAGTGTCTTAATGCCACAGCCCGACCTGAATGGTAAGCAACTTACCGAAAACAACTTTGGTCCTAATCGTGTCCTTTCTACGCTTACCGACGGTGAGCTTAAGTGGGTTGACAATGCTGGTGGCTCCGGAGGAACTCTTGGCTGCAACATTGTCGTTACCGAAACACTTGGCGGCATCAGTGCAGGAGACACCCTTTCCTCTGGTTTGACAATCTGCGAATTGTTTGAGCTGTTGCTGGTTAAGTACCAGAAGCCTGAAGTCGACATTAGCGATGAACTCGAGAACGACGTGGAGCATGGATCTACCTGCGACGTTGGAACAATCGAGGGCCGATTCCTCAATGGACAAAATATCGATACCTCCATTGACTTTGAAATTGAATACCCCGTCGGCACCACTCAATCTTTCGCGGCAGGTACCGGCCCCAATCAAAGCTTCCCTGTCAACATTCCTGGAACATGCATTGTTGAAACCAACAGCAGTGACAACAGCATTCCTGAAGAGGACGACGCGGGGAACCCTATCGGAGGAGACCCGGCCGGAAGCCCCCTTGGACGTGGAGGAGACCCCGACGAATACTCTTCAATGTCTGGACTTACGTTCAAGACCAAGAGCATGACCTTTACTGGCCGAGACACCCAGGGCAATATCTTCCGAGACACCGACACCAAGAAGGTTCTATATGCCTCATACGCTTGGGCGACGGATGTCGAAATGACGGCCGCTCTTGGCAACGAAGCCGCATGGGTAGCCAAGTTCAACACACTGATGGCGTCTCGAGCCAACAAGCAGCTCACAGAAAACAGCATGGGTACCTACACAAACCTGGGTACCGAGTCAGATGAGTTCGTTACGTTCGTTCTTCCTCTGGCCCACTTCTTGGTTCTCAACAAGATTATCTACAACAATGCCGTTGATGTCACCGCCGCCTTTGTGCAGCGTGGAATCTTCGGATGGACAAACGACCAAGGAGCAGTCACCACAATGGTGGTTCTTCAGTCAGACACGCCCGGATCCTACAGCAACGACGACCTTCTTAGATTGGAGACCGCCTGATGCCAGTTAAGTTTCCTTCTAACCTGGTCCACGCAAACACATCTTTTCCAGTAATTGCCGCTGCAGACCAAACCATTCAAGGTTTGTTCTTTGTTGCAGACGCTTCGGAACGCGGCAGCATTCCTGAGTCCAAGCGTCTCGAGGGTTCCATCGCTGTAGTCGGATCAACTGTTCAAGTTTACAACGGCACCGGAGTTTCCGATGCTTCTTGGCAGGATGTGAAAAACTGGGTTGAGGTGGGCGGGACCGAGTCCGGAGCCGATCTTGATGAGGTTGGGGTCAGGGCTTCTGAGTTTCAGTCAGTACAGTTCGGCAGCTCAACTGCCAACCGCTTTACTTACCTATTTGAAGACAACGTAGGTGCCGACAGCGACACTGCGGCCCTGGTGTTCCAAGAGTTTGAAAGCATTATTCCAACTCCAGCAGACAACCAATCATATGCTGACTCGGAAGGAACCCCTACAAGCCAAGTTCCAATGCTGACCTTCGCTGTCGGAAACTCTTTCCCTCCGTTTAATGGAGGACCTCCGTCACGTATTACCGCTTTGATTCATATCTCAAATATGTATCGACAGTGGAGTAACAACAAGACTCTTGGGCCGCTCAACAACTTTGCGTTTCCTTCTATTCAGGGGGGGACAATTGGCTACCAGACTTTTAAAAACACGTTTAGCCTCACTGACACTGCCGATATTGAACGCGTCGACGAAATAAGCAATGCCTACACGAACACCGTGTACGTTCCTAGAGACCGCGAAATATCAAACTTGGGTGGGCACCTGAAAAACGCAATGTCAAACGGCATTGACGGAGGTACTTTCTAATGGCATTTTTCAAAGCATGGCCCGTCTGGTCTGAACGAACCGGAAGCTCCGCTATTACGACAAGCTCTGTCGACCCACTTGATGATGCAGTTCGTCTGTGTGACTACAGTCCATCGGAGGGAGACACCTCAAACGTTCTGAACTACCCCCAGTCCGTGGGGCAGGGGGGCAAGCTTTTTCCGGTCAAGGAAAACTCAAAGCGAACCAGGGCGTTGGGTCAGGACTTTTCTTGCATTGGCATTACTCCCCGAGTTCTAAACAACCGAGTAAACAGTACTAATGACAACCTGCCCGTTGAAGACAGCCACCTGGCCGGCGACGGAACTGATCTAGCTGCCGCAGCCTTTGCCGACACACCCCAAGATTTCAATCTGTACAACTGCGGACAACGACAGTTTACTCGGATTGGTGCGAATCTAGTCCTTACTTACTTTCACTTTGCGGCTACTTTTAACCAGCAGTCTAAGTCAGACTTTCTTAACGGCTTCCTCAACAATGGGTCTCAAATTCAGCCGTACTTTCTTTGTAAGGACGGTGTAGTTAGAAAGTACACGCTTGAGTGGGCAGTGGATGAAATGGATGCCGCCGTTGCACAGCTGGGCTCGGCCCAGGAAAGTTGGTGGAACTCTGGCATCAACGACTCCATTGTCTCGGGAGACCTGCTGTTCCTAAAGTTTGTAGGAACTCCTCCTAGCGAGGACTTGGTATCCATTGCCAGACCGGTTCGCCCCCATGACATGGGCGACGATGTGTCTGACTCTCGCCAGCACCAAGGCTGGTCTGTTGACCAAATGGGCCGGGTCGCGGGCACTTACACCCAAGACTCCGGTTTCGTGAAGTCTAGATCAAACAATGCCTATTACTGGGCCGAGCCGTGTGCCGTCTTTAGCGGTGATTCTGGTACGCCCTGCATTGGAATGAGCGGTAGCATTCCGATTCTTTTCGGCCTGCTTCACTCCTTGAACGCAAACAAATTCAATGTCATAGGAAGAAACACCCTAGATCAGTTTGGTATCGAATCAATCTCGTACGCAGAGCTTGACATACCTTCTGTAGAAGGAAAGCGAATTACTGGGCCTATTCAGATCAAGCGATCTTCAACGGCCAGTGCAACTCCCTCGAGCCTCCTTCCAGGAGAGCTTGCCATCAATGACTACGATGGAAAGCTTTTCTATCGTGACCACACCGGAAGCGTTGAAGAACTTTCGAGCGGTGGTGGTGGAGTGTCCAGTCTGCCTAACGGGGTCAACACCCTGGATATTCTGCAATGGAATGCCGCTACGTCTACGTGGTCTGTATCAGACATTTCCGATGCAATGCAAGAGCAGATTAGCCTGGGCGACCTAACCGATGTGTTTACCTTTGGAACACCATCGGATGGTTCGACTTTGGTTTACAACGCCGCTTCCCAGATTTTTACCCCCGCTCTTTTGAGTGTTCTTCCTGATGGAACCGCGGATGATCAGGTTCTGCAGTGGAACAGCTCTTCGTCGGAATGGCAGGTTGTTTCCCCGGCGGCGGCTCTCGACGAAAAGCTGAGCATCGAAGCTCTTTCAGATGTCGACTTCTCGTCGACCCCTACCAACTCTCAAGTGCTTGCGTACAACGCTTCGAGTGGGAACTGGGAAGCCCAGAACATGCCGCAGGCCCTTCCTGAAGGCACGGTAGCAAACCAGCTTCTGCAGTGGAACAGCTCTTCTTCATCGTGGCAGCTGGCCACTCCGTCTTCGGTAGTGTCAGGAACCGTTTCGGTTAGTTCGCTGAGCGACACGTTGATTATTGGATCGCCGTCGTCGGGTCAAGTACTAAAGTACGTCAGCAACATTTGGACCAACAGCGATCCTGATGTGACGTCTAGCGACAGTTCGGTCAACGACATCGTGACTCTGACGCAGTCGTCCTATGATGCATTGTCCAGCCCCGACGCCAATACGCTTTACTTGATTACCTGAGCGAAAGGAAACCTGATGCCTATCAAGGTCGGGTCCTCCGAGATGACCAAGCTGTACGTCGGCTCCACCGAAATCAGCAAGGCGTATAAAGGAAGCGACCAAGTGTTTCCGTCCTCGACCGGAACCACAACTACTTGGGTGGGTGACTCCGAAACAATCGGTTCCTTGGAGTCGCAGTTCGGAGGAACGAACGGCACCTACGATCCTACGAAGAGCACTCACTCATTGTTGCGTATGCACATCGACCAGTCTGCATGGAGCGGTGGCAGCACGCCTTCTATCAGCACCAGCGGCTTTGGATCTGCGGTTGGTTGGAACGTCGACATGGGCGTAACCATTAAGGTTATGACTCCCGGTCAAAGTGGAGGCGGGGTTCAAACCGCCGACACCGTCCACGCTACTTGGACAAAGGCGGAGGACTCAAGCACGGCACTAAACCTAGTTAACGGGTGGTGGCAAGCCAATAGTGCATACTCGTTGTCCACCTCAACCACGGCCGTGCCCAACAACCCTGACTCTACCTATCCCCGGCTGCGTCAAGTCACCGGGCATGACCTAATGGTTGACATTAACTTTGCCTCTATCGCCGTGCGAGATTCGTTTGCTACCGAAATTGGTACGGGAGCGTTGGTTCGCGTAACGATCGAGGTCACAACCCCGTAAGCGAGAACCCATGGCAAAGAAGAAGAAGCCCCTCGATGCCTGTGCGAGGTGGGCCAAGAGAACCTACAAGGTTTGGCCTTCCGCATACGCATCAGGGGCTGCGGTCAAGTGCCGCAAAGGAAAAGTCGGACCTGGTAAGAAAAGGAAATCAAAGTAATGCCCAGCAAGCCCACCAAGAAACTTACCAAGCGTCAGCAGGAAACACTGAAGAGGCATTCGAAGCATCACTCTGCCAAGCACATGGCGGCAATGCGGGCTGATATGCGTAAGGGAAAAACCTTTTCGCAAGCCCATAAGAACGCCATGAGAAAAGCCGGCAAGTAATGGCTAAGAAGAAAAGATCCTCGAGCCTTAAAACTTGGTTTTCAAAGAACAACGGAAAGGGGTGGGTGGACTGCAAGACTGGAAAGCCCTGCGGACGAAAGTCTGCCAAGGGCGGGTCAAAGCGTCCCTACCCCGCGTGTCGCCCCACAAAGGCCCAGTGCTCTTCCGCAAAGAATCGGAAGACAGGCCCCAAGCGTATCTCTTGGAAGAAAAGGAAATAACCATGCCCATGGTCAACGGTAAGTCGTATTCGTACTCCGCAAGCGGAAAGGCTGCGGCAGCCAAGGCAGCCAAGAAGAAGAAGAAGAAGGTTGCCAAGAAGCGGAGGAAGTAATGCACAAGGGTAAAGGCCCATGCTGCTCTGCCTGTGCTCGTAAAGCTTCTAAGGCTCCTAGAAAGAAGGCCGGCCGAAAGAAGACCGCCAAGAAGAGGAGATCCTGATGGCTAGTCGAAAGCCCAGCAAGGGCAAGGCTCGCGTCAAGATTGTCCGCAACCCTAAGACCGGCCGGACCCGAAAGGTGTCATACGGCCAGGCTGGAAAGGCCAAGGGAGGCGGGGCTCGAGTCAGGCCCGGCACCAAGAAGGGCGACAGTTACTGTGCCCGCTCGGCGGGCCAAATGAAGAAAAATCCAAAGGCCGCCCGAGATCCAAACTCGCCGCTTCGACTCAGTCGTAAGCGTTGGCGATGCAAGGGCAGCCGGTCTACGAGGTAATAAAGATGACCCTAGAACTATTGTCCCTCTTGGGGGGTGGGGCCGCGGGCTTTGTGTTTCGCCTCATTGCTGCTCAGCAAGAGGCAAGCTCCAAACAAATGGAGCTGTTGCTCAAGGCTCAAGGCGTTTCAGATGACTCTTCTGATCGTGCTGCTTCTCGCGGCTCTATCTTCGGTCGTCGGCTGCTCCTTGGGGCAATACTCTGGGTCGTCGCCATCGGACCACTCATCTCAGCCATCCTGGGGTTTCCCACGTTCGTCGAGTCACCTCGATCGGACTGGGACCCCCTGGGGTGGTTTACTGGAGGATTTAAGCCTCTGGAAGGATTGGTGGTCTTGGAAGAAATGCGGTCAGCTCTTGTGGCTGCTGTCGGTTTCTACCTTGGTTCTTCTGTGGTTGCGAGCAGGCGATGACACAAGAAATACTTGAGGTGGTTTCCACCATCGCCGTTTTGGTTGGGGTGTGGAAACTCGATTCGATCAACAAGACTTTGGGCTCTCTCACCAAGGGTCTTGAGATTGTCGAAAACGAGGTTGGACGTCTGCGTGAACGAATGCATGAAATGTCCAACTGGATGTACAGCAACTCTATCAAACGACAGCTAAGAAAGAAAAAGCCCAATGGAACAGAACAACGCTCAAAGAATGAACGACCTCCTCGGCGAAAAGCTTCTTGACATTATTCAGTCTGATGACTTCACGCCCGGATGGGGGCAGGTTGCCTTGAGATACATCAAGGACCAGGGCGGCGTTACCCTTCCAGCTCCGGGCGAACTTGTAGAAGAGCTTCGAGAATCGCTGCCCTTCAAGGTTAGCGGGTGAACCGACTTCAAGAACTAACCGATCCCCGCGTTGGGTTTCGCAACTTTAGTTGGCTGGCCTGGAAGGCTTTGGGACTTCCCGAGCCTGCTCCTATACAGCTAGATGTTGCCGACTACCTGGCTACGGGACCGGGCCGCCGAATCGTTACGGCTATGCGTGGATTTGGAAAGTCGTACCTCACCGCGACCTATACCGCGTGGAGGCTGTATTGCAATCCAGACACCACGGTGCTTTGCATTTCGGCAACCCAGACTCGAGCTCGAGAGTTCACTCGTCTAACTAGACAGCTGCTTTCCGAAATGGAATGCTGCAACTGGCTTCTTCCCAACGAACATGATCGGGACGGTGCCGACAGATTTGACGTGGGGGCTCGAACCTCGGTGTCAAAGGATCCGTCAGTGGCGGCCTACGGGATCACGTCGATGATTACCGGTACCCACGTAGACCTGATCATTTGCGACGACGTTGAGACTCCCGACAATTCAAAGACGGTTGAGAACAGGGACAAGCTCCTGCAGAAGCTGACCGAGCTTCCCAACATTCTGAACCCGGGAGGTCAGATCGTGATGCTGGGTACGCCCCAGACCGAAGACTCGATCTATCTTCGGCTGTCGCAAACCTACGACATGCGTCGATGGCCCGCCCGGGCTCCTAGCCTCAAGGACGACAAGAGGTGCGAACGACTTGCCCCGTACATTTCCGACAGGCTGTATCAAGGGAAGATGGAACCAGGCGATCCTACCTACCCCGAGTATTACTCACACGATGAGCTGCTGGAGCGTGAGACCGTCATGGGTCCCTCGGTGTTCGCCCTCCAGTTTCTGCTGGACACGACACTGGCTGACCTCGAGCGATATCCACTCAAGCTCCAGGACTTCGTGGTGTACGACTGTGCATACAGCCCGGTCCTGCCCAGGAACATCGCGTGGTCGTCCAATGAGACCATCAAGGACATTCCCTCTGTCGGGATCGGCAAGGACTTCTTCAAGAGCCCCGGCTGGGTCGACAAGGAAACGGACCAAGCCACCGACAGTGTGATGTTCATCGACCCCAGTGGTCGTGGTGCCGACCAAACCGGTTACTGCGTGGCTCGCTTCCTGAATGGGTTTATCTGGATTCCCGAGGCCGGCGGCTTGGACGGGGGCCACGATGAGGACACCCTGCAGAAGCTGGCGGAGATCGCCCACCGGTACGGAATCCAACGAGTGTTGGTTGAGGCCAACTTCGGGGACGGCATGTACACCAAGCTTTTGACGCCGGTCATGTCCAGGGTCTTGGGCGGGGTGACGATCGAGGAGGTCAAGGTTGGGGGCAAGCAGAAGGAGCGTCGGATCCTGGATTCGCTCGAACCGCCTTTGGCTGCCCATCGCCTGATCATCGATCCCCAGGTTGCCCGTAACAGTGAGCTGATGACCCAAGTGTCCCGACTGACCAGCGAACGGGGATGCCTGCGGCACGACGACCAAGTCGACGCACTGGCGGGGGCCGTGTCGCACTTCCGGGATCGGATGTCTCTTGACGCTGCCGAAGCCATAGCCCAGCAGGATCAGCGTCTGCTAGAGGAAGAGCTCCGGGAGTTCGAGGACGGCATGCGGGATGGCGGCGAGGGACGAGCTTTCGTGCTTGGCCACATGCATCCGGATATTGTCATTAGAGATCCCCACCGGGGTCGTCATGCCCGAGGGTTTACCCGGCTGTTGCGTCGGGGTCGCCGGAGACGTTAAACTCACCGGTCGCCCCTACTGGGTACCCCACACCGGGTGAGGTGGCGGAGCGGTTGAACGCACCGGTCTTGAAAACCGGTAGGCGTCGGCAGACAAGCTGCCACCGCAGCGTGGCAAATACCTGTGGGGTCGGAGCCCCACATGCGTGTCCCCCACTCCATCGACAAATACATCGAGTACCAAGCGTGGCGTCTGTCGTCCCAACTCATCAGGGAAGCGACATATCAACGCAGCTTCGAAATGGCGCGAGAAGCCCGTCTCAGGCTTCCCGACATCCCGGTCGACACGCTAGACCAAAGTCACTGGCAAGCGGCTCAGACGGCACTCACGGGCCGCTGGGGAGCCATCAGGCTGAGACACTTTGCAGGCTGGTGCAGAGGGTGGATGACGTGGGCTCTTGAACAGGGTCACGCCCGCCCCCACCAGCAGGTGGCCATCGAGCCACCCCGATGGCGGCCCCAGCCCAAGTCGATTTATTCGCCCGGCGAGATCCACACCATGTGGACCCGGGGCAACCGGTTCGTCCGGGCGATCCTTGGGCTGGGGTTGTTCGCAGGATTCACCCCGTCGGACTGCGAGACGATCCAGCCCACCGACCTGGACGGACAGTGGCTGGTCATGGCACGGACCAAGACGGGCGTGTCACGGAGATGCTGGTTGCCCAGCTGGGTCGTCGCCGAGTTGGACCTGCCGCTGACCGGGGGACGCAAGCCAGTCAGCCGACGAAGGGTG
>TARA_R100001460_G_scaffold106347_5_pt1 | contig 20046 bp, 20 predicted proteins | sample TARA_R100001460 | Tara Oceans TARA_R100001460 (sample SAMEA2622190) | marine metagenome | biome: marine biome (ENVO:00000447); feature: surface water layer (ENVO:00002042); material: "saline water (ENVO:00002010), including plankton (ENVO:xxxxxxxx)" | depth 5 m | reverse complement strand
GTCCGTTATGGGTATGTTGCAACGTGAGTTCTGTAAGCAGATCGTAAACAACGAGTCTACTATTCTTTCTGAACTTCAAACCTTGTCTCCAAAAGGAGCAAACGGTTGGTTTGGATGTCAACCATTTGGTGATCAAGAAGGACTTGTTGGTGGACTTGATAAAGCTACATATACAGATACATTCCAAAACCAATATGTAGATTGCCCATCTGCTTTTCCTGATGAGACTGATCATGCTGTTCGTCTTTTTCGTGCTATGAGCAAGTTGTATATTGACTCACAAGTATATGCTCCAGAGGGAGAGGTAGACATTATCCTTATGTCACCACGATGTTATGAGCTTTACAAGAATAGTTTGTTTGCACAAGAGCGATACACTTCTATTCAAGAGCAACGTGACATGGCTGGTAAACTTGGACTTATGTTCAATGGTGCAAAGGTTTATGTTGAGCCTAATCTTGCAGGAACATTTGTACAGACTGATCTTACAAAACCTGCACAGAATATGAGTGGAGTTGACATTACTTTTGGAACTTCTACTAAAAATCATTATCAAACTGACGGTGCTGCTGTTGGAACTATCGATGCGATGTTCCTAAACTCAAAACTTATGTCATTGTATTTTGATCGTGATGCTTACTTTGAAATGGGTGAGTTTGAGCGTATCAGTGGATATGCAGCTATGGCTGCAAACATCATGACTCGTACACAACTTGCTACTGCAAACTTGTCAGGACATGGTATCCTTATCAATGCATTCGCTACTATTAATCCATAAGAGGTGAAACATGGCTACTCAAAACTTATTACAACGACTTGACCAAGCATCAGAGACTACAGGGTCTTCTGCTGATGCGTCAAATCGTAGAATCGAAGAAGTGTTTATTGCGTCAGAAGCAATCACAGCAGGCGACTTTGTTTGTCTTGACTTGAGCAAATCTGCTGACAGCGATAAAGTATTATTTGTAAAGAAACTTACTGCAACAGCAGCAACTAACCTTTGTGTTGGTGTTGCCATTGCAGCAGCAGCAACAGATGAAAATGTTCGTGTATGTATTCGTGGAATGATTTCTGCGAATGTTGCTACTGGTGTAGCGCAAGGCGATCGTCTTGTTGCTTCATCATCAGCAGGACGAGCAGAAGAATATGCAGATGTAACTATTGAAGAAAGCGGCAGTGCAACCAAAACTGTATCTTTCAAACCGATTGTTGCTTTTGCTGTTGGTGCTGAAGATGCTAACTTTGCAACAGTATACGTATACCCACAGTTCTAGGCATTCTCCATGCTACATGGGCTAGGTTATTCCATTTGGTCTAGCCTAGCCCTTTTTTATAGGTGACCCATGAATCTACAAGACATTCGACAATACATTGCCAACATCATTGACTACGATCCATCGACGAATCGTGAGTATACCGAACAGATTGAAAATGTAATCAATCATCATTATCGAATGTTGTTTGCAGAAAAAGCATTTAGTTTTGCTCAAAAGGAAGTGAAACTAGAAATATATACAGATGCAACTAGGACAGCATCTGGAACATATAGTGGTTCTTTGAAACTTACAATCGTAGATGCAACAAGTGATTTGCCTGCTTGGATTGAGGGCAACATTGTAGAGATTGAAGGTACAGAGTATGAGGTTTTGTATAGAGATCCTACAGTACTAACAAGATTTTTTATTGATGCATCGATGGCAGTGTTTTCAGCAAAGACCATTACATTTAAACAAAGATTTATTCGTCTTCCACAAGATTGTGTAAGCTTGCTTCAAGTGGGAAGACGTTCAGCTTCTATATCTCCATCAGCAGTAGGTCGTTTTATTCCGTTGACTCGATACGAGGATGAATACTACAACTTGCCATTGGATGAAGTAAACATTCCAAACTACTGGATTATTCAAGACAGCATATCGATGCGTACTCCTACAAGACCTCCTACTATAAGTGCTAATGCAACGACAGCAGGACAAGGTGTTCGTAAAGTACGTGTAGCACAGACCTATGTAAAATGGGATTCGAATGGTCAAAAGTATGAAATGGAAAGCGGTTTATCTTCATTTTCAGATGAGATTGAGTTGAGCGATACACAACAACTACGCATAAACATTCCTGTGTTGGCTTCTCGTATTCCTTTTGCAAGACGTATATATATATACAATGCAAACAATATACAAGACTTTAAAGGTGTGTACCAAGTGGATAAGGTTGCAGTTGGTGGTGGTGGTAATGTTGATATCGATTTTACTCAAGAGTCATTTGAAGATGGTACTTTTATTCTAGATACTGAAAGGTACAGTTATTTTGATGGATATGCACAGCGTTTGCGTTTGTATCCTAGACAGTCTGAGGACTTTGAACTATCAGTTCGATATATCTACCGCCCTCCGAGGTTACAAGAGAATACAGATACTCCAGAACTTCCGCAATCACATCATCTTATACTTGCGTATGCATGCTTGATGGATGTATTAAATAAACATGACAATCCCACACTAGCAGGAATATACAGACGTAAGTATGAACGAGAACTTGTAAAGATGGAGCAGAGATTCTTGACACAAAAGCCAAGAAGATTTGTGAAAGGATTTATGAAAGAGTCTGGTGTTGACACTGTACCTATGTTTACTCCTCTTCGGAGAATCCCATGAAAGATACCAACGCAAAAGTAGATAATCTGAAAGGTGTTCATGAGAACTATCCTCAACCTATTGATGCGTTGCAGGAGTTGATAAACTGGGAAGTTGATCAGTATACAGGTGGATGGTCTAATCGTTTGGGGTATGAAAGATACAACAGTACAGCCAATGATTTTGATCCATTCTTGACGAATCGTGTAGACAGTATGTTTTATGTGCAACGACACCAGGGCGCACAAGACTCAATACTGTTTGAACAAAATGGTTCATTGTATCAACTGAATGATTTTGATGGAGTATTGAAAAAGAATGCATTGTCAGAAGGACGTACACTTCCTCGTTCATCTGAGATTGGTACACAGTATTGTCAGTTTGGAAGATATGTAATCTATGTAAATGGATATGACAGGCCCAGTAAATCAAGATTGTGGCCGATTACAGACTATTCTACATCCAACTATTTGATAGAGTATCCATTGGGGTTTGATGCGCCACCATCTGCTCCTGTTGCTTGGAATGTAGAGACTGATCCAACAGCATCTTTATCTGGACAAAATAGCACATCGATATTTTTTTACACTACAGAATATGTAGGTGACGATCCTAAGAATAAAGGATTGGGTTCTGCTATTCAAGACCATGAAAATAAATATAGATACAAGGTTTCGTTTGTAAATACAGCAGGGTCAGAGTCACCCTTAAGTTCAGAGAGTAATACTATAACGTGGACGACAACAGGCAGTAAGTTATTGTATGCTATTGCTATAGAGATTCCTACTGGTAATAATGATGTGATTGCTAGACGTGTATATCGAACCAAAAACTTTTCTTCGAATATAGGAGAAGATGGTGACACATATTATTTTGTAACTGAAATACCAAATAATGCAGATGATTTTTTTATTGATGACAATCCAGATACAGGTTTGGGAAGTCAAGTTCCATCATTGCTAGATTCAATACCTTTTCCATCTTTGGGATGTAGATTTTTAGGAAGCTATAAGGACTGTTTGTTTATTGATGGTGGACGAGATGATGACTTGACATTGTTTTATAGTCATCCTGCTAAACCAGATCAGTTTGCTGCACTGAACTTTTTAACTTTGTCACATCGACAAGGCGGTGGATTGACAGGATTGTTTTCATATTTTAATAATCTACTTGTATTCCGAGAAAACAGTATAGATATAATCCGAGGTTCATACCCTAACTTTAATGCTACGAATCTTGTGCAGTATGTAGGAACCAGAGCAACCAATACAATCGTTGGTGTAGCAGGACAAGGTGTATTGTTTTTGAGCTACGATGGTATATACAATATTAACATCAACTTAGATTACAATGATAATCCAACAGTACAGAATATAACTCCACATTTACGCGATACATTTGCTCGTATAAATAAGGATGCTATTGCAAAGGCTACAGCAGTATATAGCAAAAAGAGAAGAGAATATATTGTACATTTTCCTGTAGATGGAAGTCCTATTAACAATCTTGCATTGGTGTATCATTCAGATAAAGTCACATGGTCTATTCGAGAAGGGATACCTGCAGGTATGATGATTGTAAACGCTACAGGTGATGTTATGTTTGGAATGAATGACGGTTCAGTTTCTCCAAACAATGAGCATGGTATTATGGTGTTGTCTCGTAAACGTGCAGCAGGAGCAACGATAACAGAAGATGTGATGACAGACAATCCACCATTGACATCTATTATGCGTAGCGCATGGCTTGATATGGGAGATCCATCTACAAAGAAGAAGATACATAGTGTGTACTTATTTATTGCAACAGGTGGTGATCAAGACATTTCGTTACATTATTACATGGACTTTAACTACAACAGTCAAGAGTTAACAGAGGCACTTCGACAGCAAAGACCAGACTTTGAAGACCAGGTAGTATATGATAAAGTAGAGTTGGATGTTGGTGCATACTGGGAAGAACCTTTGATTACGACAATACGATATGATGTACACAGTAAAGCATGTTCACATTTTCAGTGGAAGATAGAGACAAATGCTGACGTACATGTGATAGGATATGCCATAGACTTTACAGGTAGTGGTATGAGAGTCATACAAGGTAAGAAGTTATGAGCAAGAAGTGGACTGAAGCATATCCAAGAGACAATGCGATTGCAGACTATAAAGAGTTTAATCGTGGATACAATGAGTATAAGTCATCATTTAATGGTGGTATCGATCGAACGATGATGCCTGCTTCTGCATTTGATAAAGATGCTGTACAAGATAGAGCATTTCATTCAGTGTCTTTGTTTAGACGTGGGGATATGGAAGTACTTGTAGATGAAGATACAGGTGCAGCAGTAGGTGATTTCCGTGGACTATCGTACAATACTTATAATGGTGGATGGGTTACGGTAGACGAGATTGATGTATCCAACATGAAAGATGGTATGATGCATTGGGAGTTTTCTTCTCACATATACAACAACACATATCACAGTCATAATCCAAAGTCAGTGACTATACGTTTGTTGTTTGATGGAGTTGAAGTGTGCAATATATACAAGGTCCCACATCCGATTGTAACGTTTCGAATGGTGTGTGATTTTCCCATAACAGGTGCGCCTAATACGGCAACGGTGCAAGCTCGTTCTGTATCGTCTTCTGATGATGAGAATGAGAAGTGTTTGTTTACACTATTGGCTATGCAGCATTTATTTATAGGACGTTGGCGATGAGTAGAATAACAAATGACAATCCTCCTAAGCGTGGAGAACAACTTACAAGTACAGAGTTGAATCAAGTATTTACAGAGGTAAATGATGCATTTCCATTAGATGGAGATAATGTCCGCAACGAAGGTATTGAGCAACCATCATTTAACTTAAGTGGCACATCTGGAAAGTCTGGTATTATTTTGATTGCTGCTGATGATAATACAGATACAGGTACAACGATTGTACCTGCAAATGAAGCAACGTCTACTCCATACGATCCCGCTACAGTAGTACACACTTGGTCTACATTGATAACATTTAATAGCAATAAAATAATGCGAGTGTATTGGCAGTTTGAAAATGTAGTAGCAGGTAGTGGTAATGCGCAACCAATCACAGCAGATACTAACGCAACAGCGTGGGTTGTATGGTTGGAATGGCAGTTGTCTAGTGGTGGTTCTTGGGAAGAGGTTCCTAATCAAAGTGATTTTGAAGATTTGATTGAAAGTCCAGCTACAAATGGTGCTGTAACGTATCGTACCTATGGAAGTACGATTGTTAATCATGTATACATACATGAACATAGTGGAAGTACAGATGTAGATTTTCCTCCTGATCGCACAGCGTATGGATGCTGGTGGTACAAAGCAGATCAGAACTATACAATCTATGGATTGCGTTTAAAGTGCAGAGGATTGATACAGAACTTTTATGCAGACAATCCTGTAAGTGGTGATGATACTAATGCATGGGAACTGGTTGATAGTCTATCGTCTACACATCAGATTACAATCGGATCTAGCAATATTGCATATATGGTAATGGAGGAGAAATGAGCATATCGTTTCCAAAGACATGGTCTTCTGAAAGATTGGATGCAACAGATGTTCGAGATAACTTGGATGCAATGAAGAATAAGCAACAGAAGTTGGGTGGTTCAGATATGCAAACTTCTTTATCCTGGATAGATACACATCATCTGATGGAAGGAAGATATACAACAACAACCAATATGACAGAGAATATATCTGGTACGTTTGCAGGAAAGAATAATGGTGCTTTTACAAATCGTACATCGTATTGTTCTAGATGGTTATCTGAAGGGACAAGCAATAATACTAGAAGATTACGTATACCCTATGCAGCCATAACATTTGATATATTACGTCCATGTACAATATTTTTTCAGTGGCATATGATACATCAATCAAACAATGAAGTAGATGGTACGACAGGCGAGACTGTATTGTATACTGCTTTGAATAGTCCAACTATATCTGGAGTGTCTGTAGAACATATAGTCGCAGAACAGCCCACGACAAGTACACATAATGTGTTGATAGATGGAACACAGATTACAAATGGTTTTATACTTCGTAATATATCTTCACAAATAAAAGGCTATAATATAGGACTGGTAAACACATCCACAGCAGGCATGTGTCAGAATATATCATGGTCAGTATCACTTGAATGTTTTTACATGTAGGAGCAACACATGACAGGTTTAGAACTCGCAATAATATCTGGTGTAGGACAAGCACTATTGAAAGGAGGACTTTCAGCAGCAGGTCAGTTTGGGTCTGCGCAAGACTTGAAGTTGACTCCAGAGCAACAAAAGAGACTACGTGAACTTGAACGCATGCAAGCTCGCAATGCACTTGGTATGACACAAGGAGAGCGTGAACTATATCGAAGTCAAGCTATGACTCCTGTACAAGCAGCAGAGCGTGAGGTAATGGCTAGGTTTGGTGCAGCGCAAAACATTGCTGACATTGGACAAGGAGCAGCATTTCGACAACAACAAGCTATGGCAGATGCAGGACAAGCAGCAAGAGGTCAAGTATCACAAGCAGTGGCTCAACGAGATGCAGATGTTGCACAGCAGCAGGCTGAAGAGAAAGCTCGTTTAGAAGAGCAACAACGTCAAGCAAAAGCACTTGAACGTCAAGCAGCACTATCACTAGTAGGTGGCATTGGAGAGGCTGCTTTAGGTGCAACTGGTGTTGTTGCAGAGAAGAAATCAGAACAAGAACGTTACGAAGAAAAGATTAATCGTATGCGTGACTTATTGAAAATCCAACAAGGATTGAGTGATCAAGGTAAACAAACTAGTCAAAGTACGCAAAACATGTTGCAGATTTCTCCTCAAATGGAAGCGGTACAAAATACGAAAGCAACAGATGATTCATTAGGTGGTGATGGCAATCGTGCTGGAGAGTTCAGAGTTCCTTCTTTAAATCCTTTTGAAGCATTGTTACAAAAAATGATTATGGGAGAGTTGTAATGTCTTTCGAAATAGCCAGAATGATTGTACAGTCTTATCGACAAGATAATCAACAACGTATAAAAAACTCTATGGAAATGGCTTATCAAGAAGCGTTGAGTGCTTTTCAGTCTGAAATGGAAGCACGTGCGGCTGCTGTTGAAGTATTGCAAATGGAACAAAAAGCTTTTGATGATTATGTAAAAGACATAAGCAAACTAAGACGAGACATTATACGTGGAGAATCAAAGACAGCACAAAAATCTTCTGAGATAAAGTTAAAAAATCAAAGGGGACAAGCAGCAACAGATAGAGCAAATCTTATTGGAAGACAAAAAGCAGGATACGCCAAAGATCAAGCCCGATACAGATCTGAAAAAACAAGAGCTATGTTAGGGCAACAAGATCAAAATCTAGATTTACAAGCTCAAGATCATGCAAGAAGACGTGTCAAAGCAGATGACATGTATACTACTTCTTTGGGAGTAGGAGTTGATCGTCTTTCAACTGCTGCTAAAATAGAGGATGATAAGGATGCAAATGCAACGATTGAGGATATATTAGTTGCACAAATCCAACCTCAAGTCGCAGCATCATTAAGAGAAAGATCAAGACAACAAGCTTCTTATACAGCAGACCCAGATAAAATGATTCGTTTTCGAAAAGCTGATCTTGGATATAGCATTTTGAATCAAGTAAAAAATGCAACAGGATTACCAGATGATAATCCCAGAATCCAAAATATAAAAAAGTTTTTATTTGGTGGATACAAAACATACTCTTCTACTACTCAAGATAGAGTAGGAACATTAAGTGATGTTTCAGATATTAGTGAAACAGATGTAAACAATAAATATGAAGAAGAAAGACAAGCGTATTTAAAAAATAAAGGGAAAGGTTTTGCACCTAAAACTTTGGGAGATGAACCGACACCTCCTGGATATATTGACAAAGAGTTTATCCCTGAGGAAGTACCAGAAGGTGTAGATAGATCTGAATATGCAGCATTAAGAGAGCGTGCTGCACCAGTATTTAATGCGTTACGTAATGATTTTCGTATTGATGCTGAAGAACTAGAGCAGTTAAATACAACATCTCCACAATCTTTGGATGCTTATCGAGACTTGCAACAGATTGCAATCACAGATCCATTGGCTGTAACACAGGAAGAACAGTTATTGCTTGATGAACTTGCATTGAAAAGACAGTTTAATCTATTGCAACAACGTAAAAATATCGCTGAGATGCAACCAACAATGAAAAGTTCTGCTGAAATCCAAAGTAGAGCAGCAGATATAGCAGAGCCACAAGAAGCAAAAGATATAAATGCAGCAGATTTTTCTCCTGCACAACAAAAGTATTTTGCTACAGAACGACAAGCATACGAGTTATCAAACAAGACTGACAATGATATTAGAAAGATTGGTGTACCAGAAAAGTTTGGCTTGTCATTATTCAACGAAACCTTTGATAAAAGCAAAAAGTCTTACGTAGATGGGCAATCATATGATAGTGTGTTGTCAAGATTGGAGACACAGTTTGAAGGGAAACCAGAAGAACAACTTCGTGCATTGGCTGCATACAACAGTAGAGCAATGGCATTGCAGCGCTCTTCGAATCCTCTTATATTTTCTGATGGTAAAGAAAATCAAGATTACATAGCAGCATTAAAGGCGACAGCACCAAAGGTAAAGTGACATGGCTACACCTCAAACAATGGAAGAAGCAAAAGCAGAGTTAGAGAGATTACGTCTTTCTTTGGGTGCAGGAGAAATAACTTTAGAAGAATATGCAAAACAGTCTGGTCCTATTATGAGACAGATGAATGTATATTTAATACGTCAAACAAAACCCAAAGAACCAGACTTACCTCAAGATGCAGTTCTGCGTAATCAAATAAGAGAGAATCAACCAAAACTTATTTATGGACAAGTAAGAAGAGAAGCAGAACTAGATGCTTTGAAAGGTGAAGATGAGTCTCTAGAAGATCGATTTGCAAAAGCAACGCAAGAAGTAGAGCGACAACTATATCCTCAAAGATTTAAAACAAAAGAGTTTGAAGAACCTATACCTGCACAAGTTATGGTTAGTAATGTACGTGATCCAGTAAAAGGTCTGGTACGTGATTCAGAGACTGGTGAACTACGCGAAGCAGGATTTTTCGAACTACTTGGCGAGGGGATGAAAAGACAAGTCTTGCAAACTCCTCGTCAAAAGAGATTGGTTGAAGAGGAATATGCACAAAAAGATAGACAACTAGTACAAAGATTAAAAGAAGAAGGTAAAACTAGAAAACAGATTGAAAGTGCTTTAAATATGGAGAGAATGGTTCGTGAGAGTCCATTGGTTGGTGATACAATAATAGAGGATGAAACAAGAGCAATGGTAGTTGAGTCTCCTTTAGAATGGGGGATGAGAACATTTTTAAATACTGGTAGTGCTGCGCTTGCTCCTCTTGTAAAAGAAGCACAAGATGTTGTAAGTGTATTGACTGGAGCTCCAGTGTCTACTCGCAAAGATGCAGGTTATCAAAAGACAGAACGAGATGAATATGGCATGCAGTTTATTACAAACTTCTTGTTGAATCAAGGTGTAATGTCACAACAGCAAGCACAGTTAAATCCTGCTGATGAAAACTATGATGGTCTTTTAAATATAGCTACACAAGGTTCTACAGGAAGTTTAATACTTGGTATTATGGGTGAGACTGCTGCTACTCCTACTCCTGTAGGTATACCTGGCGAGGCAGCGAAAGCAATAAATCTTTCTAAACGTTTGGCAACTAAACCATTACGTGCATCAAAATCAGTAAAGGCTCAAAAGGTTGCTAATGCAATCAATAATCCTATTGAGGGTGCAAGGTATCATGGACAAAGAGTTGAGATCGATGAAGCATTACGAACAGTCGATGAAGGTCAAACTGCACAAAAGTTAGAAGAAGAGATAGCCAGTCGTGGTGGAGTTATTAATCGTTCTTCATTGCGTGAAAAGGCTGCTCAAAGAACAGGAGATATATCTGGTTCTATAGCTGTATTGAAAAGCGCAACAGAGGCACCAGAGAACATAAAAGCAGGCATCATAAACTATGATGATTTAGATCTACCACAATCTTCTTTTTTAAAAGGAATCTTTGATAATAAAAAAACAATCTCTATCGATGAAGCAAAACAAAAAGTAAAAAACTTTGAAGATCGTATTTCTACTTTTCCTAAAGATGGAAAAGAAGTGGTAGCATTGCGTAGAGTAAATCAAGTTTCAGAAGATGCTCGTAACTTTATATTGAAGGGAGAGAAACCCAAAACAGATGCAAAGATTATTAATCGAAATGCAACAAAAGCACGATGGATGAATCAAAATATTTGGGAGATTGTTGGAACTAGTGTCCCAAAAAGATTGCGTAAAGATTGGACATTAGGAAGAGAACTTACATTAAAAAGTTTTCAAACTCCATTGACAGTTGATGAGATTATGGATCTTGGAAAGTCTTGGAAAAAGTTAGATGATGCAAATGTTTGGGATGATATACCCAAAGGATTTGAGAGTTACAAAAATATATATGATTCTGTTCGAGGTTCTGTTGCTGATGTTATGCGAGACAACTTCTTGAAGAACATTCCAGATGATTTTATTTACGTATCCAAAGATGTAGCTGTACCAATAAAATCATACAAGTCGCCTACGTTTAAAACGTACAAGACAGAGATACAGAAGTTGTTGAAGTTTACTCCTCAAGTAAAGGGAGATGAAGTCTTTTATCTAATGAATGACGATGCATTGAACGCATTGAGGCAACGACAAAAAAGAACTGGAATGCAGCTTCCAAAAAATATCGATGAGTCCTTACAAGCAAAAGTCCCTTTGACTATGAGACAAATGCAAGACCTTACATCCACAGTATCTGGTGATATAGCGTTAGAGTTGTTGGATGGTGTACGTCTGAAGACAGGAACATTAACAAGTCAAATGGCTAGATTGCCAGAGGGTACTCCTAGACAAACTCTAATAAAGACAGGGAGTACACCTGCATCTTTTACAATCCAACGTAAAGGATTAGCAAATGCACTACGATTGATAATCACAGGTAATCCTATACTCAATAAGTTTTCGGGTAGACTTACAAAGAATCTTAAGAAAATGAGTCCAAGATTCTTTGGTGTTCCGAAAGCAGATTTGCCACCAACATTTCAAAGATTTTCTGATGAGATTACAAGAGCAAACAATGCAGCAATGGATCAAGTATTAGATCGGTATAAACGATCAGCGCAAGCAATCAAAGATCCAACTGAAGCGTTTAATGCTGTATTAAGAAAAGATTTAGACTTGGGTGTGCAACAGTATAAAACACAAAGACTAGAACAAGCTGTTCGAAAAGATCTTCCTGTTGAAGACATTGCTAAGTACGCGGAATCTGAGCGTTTGTTGGAACAAAATATATTGGAAGAAAAGTATGGTCAGACCTATGTAAAAGATTTTTTAGAGGAACAAGGTATAAAATCTCGTGATGATTTTATGGATAATATAGATTTTATAGAATCAAATATGTCTACGGTTTTAGATACAACAGCTAGATTAAAACAATGGAAAGCATCCTTGGCAGACTTTTTTACATCAGCAAAGATGGATCAAGGAGAAAGATTATCGATACTGCAACGGTATCAAAACTACGTAGAAGATTTGGTTCGCATAGATAATACACAGCCTTTTTGGACACCCAATAATGTGTTGCCTTTGGATATAGGAAACTTTAAAAAAATAATCGATGAGATACGAAACAAAGATGAGTCATTAAAAAATATTGGTTTGTCTCGAATGAAACCCTTCAAAGAAGAATACTATACACTTCCTTTGCTTAGTCGATCGTTTGAAACTCAACGTGTACAAAACATGGAACGTGCGATTACAAGTATGATTGATGATACTCCAGACATGTTTGTTGATTTGAATCGAAGCACAAAGAGTATGATTAGTTTGAAGGACACAGAAGAACTAGCAGTGTCTCTCTTAAAACAAGTACGAGAAACATCTCATTTGGCAGTGAAATCTGGATTTTTGACAGATGAATCTTTGACCTTGATTTTGAATCAGATGAAAGAAAAGTTATTTGATGGTTTTGCAAAAGACGTATGGATAAATACAAGCAGAGATGTACAGAAATCATTTTTCCAAGAGTATCTGACAAAGATGGTTCGTGATAAAACTGCTGTTGTTAGTGATATGGATGGTTTCTTCGCAGGTCTTTTTGATTCTGGTGTTTTGAAAAGTAACACCTTTGATACTTTGAGAATAGGTGTACGAGAGATTATTGAAAAGGTAAATAAAACTTTAAAGAAGATGAAGAAGAATCCTAAGAAGTTTGGTATTCTTGCAGAAGGTGATTCTTTAAAAGAACAAATAAAGATTGTAGAAGAACTTGAGAAAGCATTGCCTAGTTTGCTTGACTCAATGCAAGTAGATTATTTAAACAATCTAGTGATGAAAACAGGTGGAGTATATGAAGGATTGTTTTCAGAGCAGCTTGCAGCTATCAATAAGTATTTTACTCAATATGGTGTAGGAGCAGATTCTTTAGATGCAGCAATGAAAGAACTGTCTCCTCGTTTGCAATATATAGGATCGAAAAATATTGCTGTGATTGCAGGTATAGATATGGAATCACAGATAAAAAGTTTAGTTGAAATGAGTAATGGTATGACCTCTTCTCAACTTAGCAAGTATTTTGAACAGTTAGCAGGGTATAAGCAAAATAACCTTATTACTCCACAATATATTTTTTCTTATCTTGGTCAAGCACTTACTATGACTAGACGATGGGCAACATCAAATATGTTGGGTGGTGCATATGAGTTAGCGTTGCGCTACTTTGGAACAAATGTTTTTACAGCACCATTTATATACTTGACTACATTGGGTGATAAATCAATGAAAGCAAGCACGTTTGCAAAGTTTACTGGTGCTGCATTTACTGGTGGTACACTTCCTGCATTAGAGAAACTTTTAAGCAAAGCAGGATTTACTACAGGGATCAAAAGCAATCGATATTTGTACGCACCTGCTGATGAAGTGATTATAAAAGCTCAACCAGGAGGTGCGGTTCGTGATTACACTGCAGGAGAGTTGAGAGCATTGGCTGAAGAATATGGCATTGATTACAGTCGTGCAGATGCAGATTTTTATGATACACAGTTTGAACGTTTCCTTATTGATGTAAAGCTGAATCCAGACGGTTCATCTAGGTATGGGGGTTCTTGGGGCAACACAAAAGAAATAGCAGGCAGCTTGTGGAAAACTATAATACGAAGAGCATGGGATAATATATCTGCATCTAGAAGAAATGTGTTTACAGAACTTGGAAGGTTTCAAGATGCTCAACAAAGACGTTTGGTGTTTATAGATTCGATTCAGAATGGAGAGACAATACCTCAAGCAGCGGAAAAGGCAAGACGTTCGATACTAGATTACAATACATTATCTGACTTTGAAAAGCAGTATATGTTGAACGCATTTTATTTTTATTCGTTTACCAGAACCATGGGCGCGGAAGTTATCAATGCTTTTTATCGGGCTGCTATATCTGGAAACAATATACCATTCAAAGTTTTACAACTACAAAATGCAATCAATAGACAGTTGGCACAAGATTATGTAGATCAACAAGATACATTAAAGGGTCGTTTTTTCAACATTTATACAGGCACAGTTGATGGTATTGATATGTATGCAGGTGGTATGATGAATCCACAAGTGGATATGTTTGATTACATGTGCCGAGCATCTTTGATAGTGGCTAGTCCATTTGTTGATAAAGATCCTTTTGTTCAAGAACAGGAAAGTTTAATACAAAAAATATCAACATCATTTATGATAGCAGGTATTGAAGGTGGAAAAACTTTAATAAAGGGAAATCCTTTTGTTTCATTGGCTTATGAAGGAGCAACTGTAGATTGGGGTAAACGTCCTATACCATTCCCATCTGAGTTGATATCTGAAGCAGAACAATCTGGAAGATTGCCAGAAATAATCAAGCAATATGGTTTGGTAAAAAGACCATACAAAACAGCAGGTAGACCTTTAAGCTCTCAAGGAGACTATTGGGATTTTCCTACTACTCCTGATGGCAAATCGAAGTATATAAAGTATTTGTCACATCGTGCAATAGGTTTGACAGCATTTAATATTATTGCTTACAAGGGAGGATGGGTAGCTGCACAATCACGTGGACAAAAAGAAAGAACAAGAGCAAGTATTTATGCTCGTCAAGATTTGACAATACCAGATCCGAATGACCCTACTAAGACTATTGTGATAAAAGATTTTACATCTTATGCAAAGTCTATTGGTAGAGGTGATTTAACATTATCTCCTAATGTGTTGTATACTTTATATCGTTTGGGTCAAACTCCATTAAAAAGCGTTCCTATAGAAACAGTGGAAGAAAGAATCTTACGTGATATAAAAAACACACAAGAAAAGATACTAAAAGGATTACCTAAGGAATAAGTATGGAACACTACAAACTTTTAGAAAGGTACAACGAGGAGGTTGGTACAAACTTTGTGGGTTTTGATTTGCTCCCTACACAGCGTGGCTATCGAGCCTATCCAACATTGAGTGGTACATTGTCTGCGCTTTGGATATATGGTGATAGTTTGAGTGGAGCCAACAGTTTGACAGTGCGTGTGACTGAAGATGCAGATGGTGACAAGTGTATTATTGGAGATACACAGGTAGGACTATCGACAGGAATCACAACCAATACATTGACTAGTAGTGTAATCAAGATTGAGATTGACGTAGCAGATACCTGGCCTACGAAAGTTTGGGTAAAGACGGACACAGGAACTGTAAATGTTCGTGAAGTTAAAATCACTTGGAGAGTGTAATGACAATCCCAAGTAATGTAGATGCGTTTGGAAATACATCTGGTGCTTTTGGTACTGGAAGTAAAGAAGATGATGTCAGTACACAAATCAATGGTGTTACACAGACATTCGTTACTACTCTGGCCTTTAATACAGACAGTTTGGTGATATATTACAATGGAGTGAGACAGAGAACAGGGGTGGAAATCACTGTAGTCAATGCTCAAACATTTCAAACTTCATTCGTTCCCGAAACAGGGACTGTCCTTGTGGCAGTATATCAGCCTTTATAGGAGACTACCATGGCTATTCAACTCGTAAGAAACCAACTCGTTGATTCGATTATCAACGTAGACAAACTACTTGATGGTGCAGTATCGTACGCGAAGATTAATCCTTCAGACATCGAAACTTCACTTTCTGGTGGCTCAAGCAAACTTGCTTCTGCTGCTGCTATTAAAGCATATGTTGATGCTCAAGTACCCGATACCTTCCAAGGTGGAGACGGTATTGCTATCGATGCATCTGGAGATCCTGATGTAATCTCTGTTGATCTTGCTACCAATCCAGGTATGCAGTTTTCTTCTGGAAAGCTTGATCTTAAACTTAAGAGTGAATCTGGTGGTAGTCTTACCAAAGATGCAGACGGTATTTACATTGCTAATAGTGCAATCTCAAATGCTAAACTTGCAAACCGTACTATATCTGGTGTTGCGCTTGGTGGCAATCTTAATAACTTGAGTGCAGGAAATGGACTTAGCATGACAGCATACAATGGTTCTGCTGCTGTTTCTGACCTTACTATTGATCTTGATGGATCTACTCTTGCTGTTGGATCAAATGGTCTTAAGGTAGCTGACGGTGGAATCGGATCAACCCAGATTGCAAATGCATCTGTGACTCCTGCTAAGGTCAGTTTTGCTCCTCAAGTAGACATCTTAAATATACAAGCAGCTACTGTTGCATACGCTCTTTCAGAAGAAGTTCCTTCTGGATTTGAGGCTGGTGTTATGGTCTTTCGTAATGGACTTTTGATTGAGCAGACTCAATCATCACCATCTAGTCTTGATCAGTACCAGTTGACAACATCAGCAGGAACAAGTACAGTAACATTTGGCGCACAGCCATCTACTACTGATCGTTACGAAGTACGTTACTTGGCATAATCTTTTCAAGTCCTCTCCCATCATAATGGGAGGGGCATTTTTTTCTGGAGTAATCATGGATAAAGAGAAACTGATTAGTCTAATCTTAGGTCAAGGTGGTGCAACAGTTTTGGCATGTGTTGCGCTTTGGTATATATCACAGTTGTATGTCGAACAAATACAGACTATGATGGAGAAGTGCGATGGTGATCGCATTATGTATCAGATGAACATTGAAAAACTATCTGCAAAGTTAGATGATATTTCTACAGATGTAAGAGTAATAAAAGATGCCCAAACGAAAAACCATTGATAAATCAAAAATGAAATGCAACTCTCCTCGCTCATTACGCAAAGGAGAACCAGGGTTTGAAAAGAAAAAGAAAGTTGTACTTGGTTGCAAATCAGGGAGACAACAGTTGATAAAGTATGGAGCGAAAGGATATGAACACAACTATTCTGACTCTGCAAAATCATCATTTCGCGCACGACACAAATGCTCATCGAAAAAGAATCCTTTGACAGCAGGCTATTGGGCTTGCAAAGATCTTTGGCCAGGAGGAAAGAAAACAAAAAGACCTAGTGCAAAGAAGAGAACAAGGAGATAAGATGGGTTGTGGTTGTAAAAATAATATGTCCAACAAATATGGAGGCACCATGTATGGAAAGAAAAGTACCAAGAAGGTAAACAAGAAAGAAGCTAAAGCGTATAGTGGAACAAAGGTACGTAAAGGTGGAATGAAGAAACCATCTGCGAAAGTTTTTCGTGGTTATACATATCGAGAATACTAATGCCAAAGATAGACATTACTCCTGCATCATGGGTGCAGATCTTTGCATTGATTGGTAAACTTGTCAACTATGCTCAAGGTGGTTTTACTCCTACAGAAAAAGAAGAACTTGTAAAAGATCTTCTCGCTGTGCTTGGTGTTTTGGCTGCTGACATTGGCGAGGACTTTGATGCCGAAAGGTAAACGTAATATAAAAAAAATCATCATACATCACAGTGCTAGTCCTGTGTCAACAACGGTTGAAGACATCGATCGTTGGCATAAAGCACGTGGATGGAGAGGGATAGGTTATCATTATGTGTGCCTTGAAGATGGGTCTATTGAGACAGGTAGAAATATAAATCGATCTGGCGCACATACCAAGGGATACAACAAAGATAGTATTGGTCTTTGTGTTACTGGCAACTTCCAAGATTATCATTGTCCTAAACCTAGATTTGATAAGTTGATGACTTTCGTGGGTGAACTTATTGAGCAACATGATTTATCATGGGATCATGTCTATTATCATAAACAGTTTGGAAATACAGCCTGTTGTGGAAGATTTTTGATTGAACAGTTAAAGCAATACTTAAAGGGAAGACGTTGTCAATGTTGAAGAAGTTTTTAAAAAGACATCTTGTACATGGTGAACTTAAGAAGATTGCTATACGTGCAGGTATACATCAGAACAGTGTGTATGCTTGGGTGAAGGGACGCAATCAGCCATCGGTTGTTTCTCTTATATGGTTTTTTCGCGCATTGTCAGAGATCAAAGAGAAAGACTATGTGCTATTATGGATAGAGTATTTGTTTACTCTAGAGGGAAGTAAAGATGCCAATAAAGAAGTACAAGAGTGGTTACAAAGTCAAAGGGACAAAGACCAAGAAAGCTATGACCAAGAAGAAGGCTGTTAAACAACAGAAAGCAATCTACGCTAGGAAGAAAAATGGCAAAAGATAGCTGTTACAAAAAGGTCAAGAAGTCTTACAAGAAGTTTCCGAGCGCACGTGCAAGTCAAGCGATAGCCAAGTGCCGAAAGGGAAAGGGGAAGGTACGCAAAACAAAAGCAGGTACATCCTTGAAACGATGGGAAAAGGAGAAGTGGGTAGACACACGTACAGGAAAAGCGTGTGGTGCAAAGACAAACAAGAAACAGTATTGTAGACCTACCAAAAAAGTCTCAAGCAAAACTCCAAAGACTGCATCACAAATATCTCCTGCAAAGAAACGTGCTAACATTCGTCGGAAGTCTCAAGGAAAACGAGCTAAGAAAGCATAGGTGTGTTACAAATAAATACACACACTGGTGCAATATGATAAGGATAGGATCTGCATTTTCTGGAATCGGGGGGTTTGAAGTCGGCTTAGAGAAAAGCATTCCCGATAGCAAAACTGTTTGGCAGATAGAGCAGAACTCTTTTTGCCAGAAGGTATTGCGTAAGCATTGGCCGGATTCCAAGATATATGATGATGTACGAGAGGTAGGTGCGCACAACTTGGAGCCTGTCGATATTTTTTGTGCGGGCTTTCCGTGTCAAGATATATCTTTAGCAGGAAAGGGAGAGGGTTTGGATGGCAAAAAGTCTGGTCTTTGGTGGGAATGTTTCAGAATCATTAGCGAGCTACGACCACGAATCATCGTGTTGGAGAACGTCGCAGCTATCACTTTTCGGGGAGGACGAGAAGTGGTTGGAAGCCTTGCCCAAATCGGGTATGACACAGAGTGGCAAGTTATATCAGCTCGGATGTTCGGTGCGCCTCATCTCAGACGTAGATGGTTTTGCGTCGGTTATACTTCCGACACCAACAGCCAAAGCAAATCAAGCAGCACCTACGATGCGCAAACATTGGAAGGGATTGTTACCAACTCCAACAGCACATTTAGCAAAAGAAACAGGAGCGCCATCGGAGTACAACAGAGACACTTTGAATCTAATATGTCACTTTCAGAAAAAGGAAAAGGATATTGGAAAAAGACAAGTCCTGTCTCCCCTCTTTGTGGAGTGGATGATGGGATTCCCGATAGGTTGGACAGACTTAGAGCGTTAGGCAATGCGATTGTTCCTCAATGCTCAGAGTATATTGGCAAGTGTATTGTCGGAAGTGGTCTTTTATAGGTCGGGCAAGAACGGTGCTTGTTTATAAATAGTTGGTATCTTGGGTTCAAACATCCTTTGTTGAATCACATATAAGTATTGATCCTCGATGTCATCTCTTGTCGGGATTTGATCAACACATCCAATGTAACCATGCACAGAAGAGGTCTTCAAAAACTTGACTCCTTCTGCCTTTGCTCTAGGAGCTTTGATCCTGTGTACATACATGGACTTGACAGCCGCAACAAACATATCTCCATTGTACCAGTAGTGTCTGCCTGTCGGTATGTCTACATAGACGATATAGTTTGGGACGTATACCAGGTACTCTGCATATCCCATGGTAGCTGTCTGTATAATCTCAGCAAAGAAAGTTGGGTATCGATTACCACAGTTTGCAGACTTGACTTCGATCGTTCGTATGTCGTTCCCGATCTCTAGTACTATATCGTAGGGTGTGGATTTGCTCTTGGGTAGGTGTGCATTCTTCAGTCCTTGCATGATGAAGAGAGAAAAGAAAGACTCGCTGTGATGGTTGAGCATGTCCACCACAGCGAGTTCGGATATGAGTCCGG
>TARA_R100001460_G_scaffold96085_2_pt1 | contig 20195 bp, 25 predicted proteins | sample TARA_R100001460 | Tara Oceans TARA_R100001460 (sample SAMEA2622190) | marine metagenome | biome: marine biome (ENVO:00000447); feature: surface water layer (ENVO:00002042); material: "saline water (ENVO:00002010), including plankton (ENVO:xxxxxxxx)" | depth 5 m | reverse complement strand
GATCTCCTAGAACTTTACCTGATTTACGCATTTTTTCAAGGGCTAATAATCTCTTCTTACGTTGTTCACCACTTAACCCAGCCACATACTTAGCTGGTACCATGTAACCTCCTGGAGTTTTTACTTTTTTTACTTTAGGTAGTTTAGCCACTATTTATCTCCTTTGAGTTGATTTAAAAATTGCTCTGAATCTATTTTAGCTTTTTTACTTAATTCTTCAATAGTATTGCCTTGTTTGTCTTTATAGATGTAAGGATTACTACCATCAACATCTTTAATTTTAATACCACTTTCGAAAGTATAATCACCTATTGAACCTACATAAGCTACATCTTCACCTGCAGCTAAAACTTCTTCTTCAAGAGCATAGTCTGAACCTCCTCTTTTATGAAGGTTTGGTAAAGCTTGTACATCGTTTTTGTCTATAACGTACACATCAACACGAGAGTTTACTTGAAAAATATTACCTTTAGGCTCTGGGCTTAATGAAAAAGACAGTGGCTCTTTTGGGTCAGGATCATGTTTTATCTCGCCTTTGTCTAATCTGCCTTGTCTAAATAAATAAATTTTATCTCCTAAACCTTTTTCATCTAAGTAATTTTTAGCAGTGTCTTTGAAATAATTAACTACTTTACTATGTTTTGGAACTCTTATACGAACTTGAGGATTAAGCATTTCATCAAAGTCATCATACTCTAACATAGCTTCTTTATACTCATCACTATTCCTATAGCCCATGCGTTCACCTTTACTATTAGTAATAATGTCTGTATAAAAATCTTGTTCGTAAAACCCAGCACCTTTATTAGCTTTATCATATAATATTCCTTTTATAGTATCTGCGAGACCACCATCACCACTATTAGGATCTAAACGCAGACTATTAACAAAGTCATTCAACTCAACATCTCCAGTATCAATTAAGCTAGTTGATTTAGTTGTACCTTCACGACTTAAAGTTTTGGGAGTAGGTCTACCAACTTGACCTAAATCATCAGCATATCCTTCTCTTAATATTCCTGGACTTCTATAAATATCTTTTAGTGCACCTCTGTTTACTAAGTCGCTTAAATTTACAAAACCTAATGCACCTATATTATTGTCTAATATGAGTTTAGTTTCTTCAGGAGTAGGCTCTCTACCTTTATTCATTTTAAATAATTGAAGATCTCTAATTGATGCTCTTTCAAGTTCTTGTTTATTAGGTATTTTAGATATTGTACCTGAAGGTGGATTAGTTTTTGGTGTTTGCTTTAATAAATTAAGCAATGCTCCTGGAGTAAGTTTAACCATCTTTTTTCTCTATAAGTTCTTCTAAACCATAATCTTTTAATTCTTGGTTATCGGGTTTTAAACCTTGCTCTTCTATTTTTTTAATCATCTCTTCATTAGATATATTATTATCTTTCATAAATGTTTCGATATCTGATAATTCATTATCTAAATATTCATACTCTATGTCTTTTTTAGGTTTTTTCAAATACATCCAAAGTTCTACTAAAGGTTGGTCTAACTCGTAAGAATCTATTACAGGGTCAATTTCAACACCTGTTTCAGCAGCATATGCATCTAAATCATCTATGCCTTCTTCAGCCATAAACTCATCTATTTTATTATCTACTAATCTCTCACGAAGATCTTCTCTAAAGTCATCAAAAAATTTAGGTATAAGGTCTATAGATTCTTTTATTGGTTTAACTTTTTTAGGTGGCTCAATAGCTTTAACAACTTTACCTAAAGTGCCTACATCCATAGCTGTATTCATTATAGTACCTAAAGCACCTCTCATGAGCTCTCTTCGGTCTACATTGGTGGCTTGTTTAAGTTGGTTAGATATTTTTTCTAAATCGTCTGGAGGTAATTTTTCTAACTCAGCTTTAGTGGGTATGACTAGGTCTGTACTTTTAGAAGTTGGGGTTTGTTTTACTAAACCTTTTAAAAGGTTTAAAACTCCTGTAACTTTATCAGCCATCTTCTAGCATATTGTCCATCATTGATGAACCTTTGCCTATCTTAATTATTTTTACAGAACCACTCTTCATAGGTTCTTCGTCTTCCATGTGTTCTTCTTCTGGTAAACCTAACATTTGTTGCTGACAGAGGAGCATGAACTGTGTTACTTGTTCTTCGGTCATTGGTACTTCACTAGCTGAAAAGCCCATCTTAGCTTCAAACATTCCCATTACATCTACATTATTTGGCATTATTTTCCTACCTTTCTACCTAAGTTACTTAAAAAATCTTCTACATTGTTTATCATACTACCCATAGGGCTGACTGCTTGTGGCATTGTTTTTTGCATAAACTGCATGTCTCTATCACTAACTGGTCCTGGTAGTGAGCCCATGTCTTCTTTTGTTGTTGGTATTTCATTAAACATTGATGGGTCAACACCTTCAGGAATCTCTATTGGTCCTGTTGTGTAGTCTGCGGATGGTCCTGGGTCAGCCATCTTGTTCATAAATTCTAATTCTTTATCACTAACTGGTCCTGATTTATCTACTGGGTATCTGTCTTTGTTTGACATAAAATCTAATTCTTTATCAGTCATTGCTCCTGGCATATTCTTTTTCATATCAGCAAACACTTGATTAACATCTTCACCTTTGGCTTGAGCATCTGTAAATTTACTAAATGCTGCCATGTACTTGTCCATAAAAGTTTTTTCGTCCATTTAAGTCTCCTTATTAGCTTTTATAATTTCTTTTTCTCTGGCTATTTGTATTTCAGCTTGAAGTTTAGCCATTTTACCTTCAAGTTCAGCTTTTAGCTTTTGCATAGATTTTTGAATATCGACTTGTGCTTTAGCTTGGTCAATCTGGATATCTGATTTTGCCTTTGCTTGGTCAGCTTGGATTTCGGCTTGAGTCCTTGCCTTAACTGCTTCGGCTTCAATTTTAGCGAGTTGTTGTGCATAATTCATTGGGTCTCCTCCACCTAGTTTATCTACTCCTGGGATTGGCTTCATCTTTGGAGCTTGTTGTATGACTTGTGCTGCTCTTTCAGCAATCATATTGTCCATCTGTGGCGACACATCTTCAAACTTAAACTTAGGATCTCTGATATCTGGTAGTGGTGGTAATTCTACACCCATAGCTTTTTGCATCCTGACTCTATAAAGTAGAGCCATGTGTTCCGCAATATGGGCAATCAATACAGGACCAATAGTCTTTTGTGCTAACTTATTACCAGCTAAGGATGGGTCTGATAAAAACTGCATGTGTACAGCGATGTGTGCTTCATGGTCTTGGTCTATGAAGGCTTTTATAGGTTTACCTAACATGACGGCAATATTCTCGTCTACTGGGTCAAGCTTTGGAGCCTGCTCAGGTTTTTTTAATATCTCATCAATGTTGGGCACTCGTATAGCTTCATACATTCTTTTATAAGCTTCATATACATCGTGGAGTTGCGGTGCTGATTGAGCGAGTTGTAGTATAGCTTGGGCTTGTGCGATACGTTGAGTAGAACTAAAAATACTAGGATCGCTAACTGGGATAATATCTATTCTATCATCAAAGTCCGCAGCATTAATCATCTTACTCGCACCACTCGCAGCAAACTTAAAAACCTCAGGCAACGTCTCGGAGTTCAACTTAGCTATCATTTTAAACTCTTGACCTTGTGCGTAGTGTAGTCTTTTATGAATAGCTGAGAATATTTTAGAACCTTGTTCCAACATTGCTATAGTTGTGCCCACAGGTGCATTAGGATTAGCATCACCTACATTTAAATCTGCTACTGCTGCATACCTTCTACCAGCATCAACAATAAAACCTAATAAATTAAATAATGTACCACTAGGCTCTTTAAAAGGTAAAGGCAATATAGCCTTATTCACATCATCAACCGCAGCATCTAAATCAACAAACTCTCCAGGATTGATTTGCATGTCTCCTCCTGGAACTCTACCTTTTAATTTAAAGCCACCTTGCATATTTGAAAATGCTGCGGAGTCTAGTAATGCTCTTAGTGAACCAGTAGCAGCACGACCCAGCCCACCAATCAAGTGGTAAAGTCCAAAGCCATAAAATCCTAATCCTGGTAAGAACTTATATTCTACAAACCAGTTACGTTTCTTTTTATCTTCATCTTGTTCGTCCCAGTTACGTCTTACAGAGACAATGCGTTGTGAACCTGAATCTATTGTTATCACGTAAGGTAAAGCAACAAAGTTCTCGTCCTCAACATTGGCTCCATCAATACCATCTAATATTCTATAAGTGTGCATCTCTAGTAAGGTCATCTGCTCATCTATGCTTTCAGAACCTTCTGGGCTTACACCTTCGACCTCGTATACAGTTTCATCATAACTATCCCCACCATCACCAGAATAACTATCCACAGGCAGATAATACCCAGCTTGTACAAACCTATTGTATTCGTTACGAGGTAATTGAATAACATGCGTATATCTAGGAGAAGTTAAAAGGTCAGTACTCTCTGCAGCAACCACGAAGTCTTCAGCTTTAACAAAGCGACTCGTCACTCTGCCCATGGATGGGTCGTACCATACTTTTTTAAAAGTTTGCCCGATGAGTGGTAGATGAAATAACATCTGGTCTATATCAGGGAAGTACTCAGGCATCTCTTCTAGAAGTTGGTAATTCATATAATCTTTAACTCTAGTGGCTTGTTCTTTGACTGCTTCGTCTGACTCACCTACTGTTACAGTCTTTACAGGACCAGCAGCAGGAAACAGTTCGGCTATAGCCCTAGATTGAAATTGTGTTGCAGCTTCAGCTATCATAGGATGCACAACTTGGCTTAATCCTCTTGCTGCTCTTTCTGAGTCGTCTTCTTGTAGACCTCCGTCTGGGTCAAGAGTTTTTAAACCTTCTTTATATCTTTCTTCCCAGTTGGATCTTGCTTCTCGGTCTGTGTGGTAGTAGTCTAGCAACTCTGAGGAGTGTCCTAATAATTCTCTTTCGTCGATTTGTTCTGCTAGGTTACTGTAAAAATCTGTTTTTGGTTCTGTGGTTTCTTCTGCTTCACCTATAAGAACATTACCATCATTTGTCTCCTCTACTTCAAGGTCGTCAGGAGGAGCACCTTCGGTAAAGGGTATTACATTTTTATCTTCAGCCATATAATGGTTTCCTATCTATAATTTCTTGGTCTTCATCTTCCCAATCTTCTGAGTGGGTCAAGAACCAAGACTTGCGTAGCCTGAGCCATGCTTGTGTACATGTATCTACTATATCGTCATTTTCTCCTGTTGGAAAGGAAGAACATATTTCAATCAGATCTTTTGCCCACTTCTTTTTTGCTGGGTACCAGATTCTACCATCTTCTAAAAGTGCAGATGCTGCATGGGCACGTGCTTCTTTGTCTCGGTCTGGCATATAGGGTAACACAGGTACACCACTCATCCTAAGGTCTTGTATTAGGGATTGACCACTAGCCTTCTTTTCAATTAGAACAACGTCTGGTTCATAATCGTCATATGCTTCTTGTGCTTCTCTGCGGAGGTCAGGATAGCTTACTCTATCATACCAACAGTCAAGAGCAATAGCATTCCAACAACCTTCATATTTAAAAACACCCCAAGTAGTTCTAGCAGAGTAACTTGACTTCTCTTTTGTTGAGTAGGCAGTGTCCCATGATTGTATCACATATTCTACAGAAGGTAAGTCTGCACTTTCCCATTCTCGCCACCATCTTTGTTTTAATATTGAGCCACCTTTGGGTGATGGTCGTTGTTGTAATTGACCAGAAGCAGCATACATGCCTAGTGATTGCTCAAGCTTGTCTAGTGTGGACTCGTCTATCCTGTTTGGCCAAAGTAATTCTCCCTCTTCAGTGCGTGGGTCTTTGAAGCCTATAGTAGAGGTTGATGGGTATGGGTGGTTTGCTTCATGTCTGGCTGGTAGGCATAAATGGTCCCAATCATAGTCATTGCTAAGTATATGGCCAGTTAGGTCATTGTCATGTACTCGTTGCATGATAATAATGAATGCACCTGTCTTTGGGTCATTGAGTCTGGTCTGCATGGCTTGGTCCCACCAATCAAGAACACCTTCACGTACTGTTGTAGATTCTGCTTCTCTGACATTGTGTGGGTCATCTATAACTATAATGTCACCACCCTCACCAGTCAATGCTCCATCAACTGACGTAGCTATGCGCATCCCAGTTTTATTATTCTCAAACCTTTGCTTTTGGTTCTGGTCAGTAGTTAAATCAAACATATCTCCAAAATGCTCTTGATACCATTTACTATCTATTAATCTTCTACATTTTACAGAATCTCTTATTGACAAAGAGTTGGCATAACTAGCAAACAGAAATCTCTTGTTAGGATATTTAGTCCAGCACCATGCTGGTAGTGCCACTGATGCTGTAATTGACTTCATGTGTCTTGGTGGTATGTTTATTATTAATCGCCTAATGTCACCTTCAACTACTGCTTGTAAGTGTTCGCATATAGCATCAATGTGCCAATTGTCGTGGAAGTCTCTTCCAGGTTCAACTGTTGTCCAGCTGTTTTTGATAAACTCCTTCAGACTCCTCCTGCTCTTCTCTGCCTTCACTTGATTCAATGACAGAGTGCTCAAGAGCTCGTTCAATGGTATTGAGGTCATCGCTTGATATCCTTGTTATGTCAATTACTTTCTTTTGCTCAACTGTTGAATTAATTTCTACAGCTTTTAAATCAGGAACACATTTACCTAACAGAGTTTTTGCTGCCATAACTCTTAATTCTGGGTCAGCTGATACTTTGCCTACATGTTCTACTTTACCTTCACCATCTTGCTTGTATACTGGGAATATTTCTTTGCCTGTCATCACTGCACCAAGAAAGCCTGCAGGATCTGCTTGTCCCATAATCCAGTTTATTAATGCTTGATGGTTCCACTTATATCTCTTTTTCCTAAAAACCTTTTCTGTGCCTAATGGCTCTACAGATTTAAAAGATCCATTGAATTTATTGTGTGGTCCATTTTTAATTGGTCTTTGCACTTGAACCTTTGGTTCTGGTGGCTTTGGTGGTCTTCCTCTTTTTCTTTTATTTTCTGTATTTTCTTCCGACACTTTATCCTCGCATAAATGTTGCAATTCCTAATTAAAATAAAAAATAACTTATGAAAATCAACACTTTTAATTTATATGTGCAGAATTATTTGATTAATAACTTAATTAACACTTTATTTTTATTTATTGGAATAAGATAATTATTTTTAGCCGAAGTATTTTTTAAAACCATTAATAACAATTGTTATGATAATTTGGGGATAAATTACTATATGTTGTGTTTAGTTTACTGCTTCGGCTAAAATATTATGGCAAATAAAATTACAAAAAGAAAAAAGAAAGATCCTAAAGTTGGTACAGGTAGAAAACCTAAAGGGTCTTCAAGAAGATTATATACAGATGAGAATCCTAAAGATACTGTAAAAATAAAATTTGCTACTCCATCTGATGCCAGAGAAACTGTAAAGAAAGTTAAAAAGATTTCTAAACCATATGCAAGAAAGATTCAAATCTTAACTGTAATGGAACAAAGGGCAAAAGTTATGGGCAAGAATGAAGTAGTTAAAATTGCAAAGAAAGCTAAACAAGTTCTAAAAAATAAACAACAAAAGAAAAAATAAAAAGGGCTACTTGATTGGAGTAAGAATTAAGGAGTAAGTAGCCCTTTATTATTATGAAAATAATTATTAAAAGTTATAGTCGTAAAACTTATGTGGTTCAAATGATAATACAAATCTGTTGTTATATTTATCATACCAGAATCCATCTTTTCTTCTACGGATTCTTTTTCTTGCACCATTAGGATTAGATTCTATAAACCATTCTTGGTCTCTTTGATTAACGCAATGACCAGCAAACCCTCCAGCTACCCATTTAAGTTTAACAGAATCATCTTTAGTAGCAGTCATCTCTTTAACTTCAATAGTCTTCTCACTAACTATCATAGTAACCTCCCAAGGGTTAACATCAGTCCAACCCATATGGTTAGCATAGTTATAATGAACAGGAGACTTTCTATGTTCTAAAGTTTTTAAAACAAAACTAACTAAATCACTTAAATCCCAAACATCACTTAAGCAAACGTCCATAGGTTCTTCACCATATTTCTCTACATGGTCTACTATCTTTCTAGAGTGAACATAAACTTTTTTCTCATCATCATTATAAAATCTACAACGACCAGTTTCAAAATGTTTTCTGATTTGATTGAAGTCATCCTTAAAGTGTTCCCATTTAGTAGGCTCATTACCAGTGTACTTTTTTCTATGTTCAAAAGTTCTTCTAAAAGTTTGAATTGGTTCGCCTTTATAATCATATTGTACTATCATAATTTATTCCTTTCTCAGTTATAACTATGTTATACGCCATCTGTTCAAATAAGTAAAGCCTAAAGTTACCAAAGTATTAAAAAAGTTACCAACAGATTCTTACTCTGGTTACCCAGATATAATCCTTACTAACTAAGGCTTACAGAGATTAAGTTACCGCAGTTACCAAGTTACCCCAGATCCTAGGAAAAAAATATTTTACTTTAAATTATTTTCTATATATAGTATAACAATATTATTGAGAAAGGAATTAACTATGCAATATTTAACTAAGCAACAATTAAAAGACTTTAATGATGAATCTATAAAAGTAGGTCGTAATAGAAACATCAAAGAAGGCTACATAGATAATTTAAAAGACGACATGGTGTACCCTGTTACTTTTGCAATGCCTCATAATAATGATGAGTTTAGGTTAATTATAATGAGCCCAAAAGATCCTAAAAACTTTAAGTGGACTAAAAGTTCAACCAAGCAGGATTTTACAAAACTCTATTTAGATGTATCACCTAACAATTATGATAAGATAAAAGAAACAGATCCATGGCAACAGTCTACTTAGTACAACGACCACGAGAGAATAAATTTGGATGGACTCCTGATTTAACAGATGCTACTCGTTATGGTTCAATGAAGGTTATATTTGAGCCTAATGAAAAGCCTCAGTTCTTAACAGGACCATCCATCTTGAAAGCTCGTAGGTTATTAAAAGACTTCAGTCCCAATGACTATATACTTTGGGCAGGAGGTGGAGATCCAATAGCAGTGATGATAGTATCAGCTTTGGCTGCAGAAGTATCTCCAATCATTAATGTTCTCAGATGGGAACGTAACATCGAGCAAGGTGATAGGGATAGAAGAGCTGGCTGGTACATGCCGACCACCTTGGAATTTAGAAAGGAAATAAAGCATGACTAAAATAAACTTGCTAGAGGATGTAGCACCTTCATCCAATGAAATAGGTGCATGTAGTGAGTTAGCTGAAAGACAGATCCAACTCGAAGATGAGGTAATCCGTCTTGAAGAACAACTCAAACTAGCGAAGCAGAACTTACGACAAGTTTCTGAAATAGACTTACCAGAGTTAATGAACAACCTTAACGTAAAAGAGTTTAAGTTAAATGATGGTACAAAGGTTTCAGTGAATGATGTAGTTTCTGGTAGTACACCGAGTAATGGTGCCATAGATAGAGCCAAAGGTGAACTCAAGCAGGAACTCGTACAACGTAAAGATAGCTGTTACACTTACCTTAGAAGTAATAAGGCTGAGTCTTTAATTAGTAACAACTATGTAGTTCAGTTTCAAACTGGTGAAGATACTAAGGCTTTAGAATTTGAAAAGATATTAAATGATAAAGAATTAGACTTTGCTAACAAGTCTGAAGTAAATCCTAGGAGACTTAACTCTTGGCTCAAAGAACAAATAGCCAATGGTAAAGAAGTTCCCTATGACGTTTTTAAAATTTTCACTGGCCATCGTGCCGTTATAAAAAGGAGTAATTAATATGGTGAAAGCAGTACAAAAAAAGAATGATACTACAGTATCAACAATTGACCCAGCTATGCTAATGGAAGATGCTAGTGTCGGTCAAGAAGGTATGACCAACGAAGACTACATGATACCCAGACTTCAAGTCTTACAAACTAATTCCCCACAAGTTAATAAAAGGGATGGTAAGTATATTGAAGGTGCTGAGGTTGGGGATATTATGAACTCAGTAACTAAAGATATCTATAGTGGAGAAAAGGGTGTAACAGTAATCCCAGTTAACTATAATAGAAAGTACATTGAGTGGAAGCCTAGAGATGCTGGTGGTGGTTTAGTTAAAGACCATGGCACTAATAGCAGTATCCTTGAGATGTGTGAGAAGCCTCAAGGTTCAATGAAAGACATCACCACTGAGGGTAATGAAGTAGTAACTACAGCAGAGTACTTTGTGTACTTGTATGATGAAAAAACAGGAGCCACTACTCAAGCTTTAATATCTATGACAAGTAGTATGTTAAAGGTTGCTCGTAGATGGAATAGTATGACTGCTGCTCTACAAGTTCCTAAGCCTGATGGTAATGGGGTGTTTAATCCTGCTATCTTTTATAATGCTTATAAGTTAAAGACTGTGCCTATGAGTAATGATAAAGGTGAATGGTTTGGTTGGGATGTTGAGCCTATGTTTGATAGTGATAGTGGAGGCATCATGAAGCAACTTAAAAATGGTGACCAAATCTATTTATCAGCTAGAGCCTTCAGAGACCAAATTAAGTCAGGCGATGTAAAAGTTGCCCCAGAAGATTCTAAAGATGATGATAATGACTCTGACGTAATGTAGAGGAAGAGCTCGTGCCAGATAACATTAAAAGGTTTATGAAACTCTTTAGTGGCTATGAACATGCTTATGGTCAATATAAAGTATTCAACAAGTCAGCTGAAGGTAAGTTATCTGGCAGGGCTTTAACTATATCCGAACCTCCCACCATTAAAAATTATCAAGACCACCTCAATGGTGAAGACTATATATTAGGTATTATAATGTTAAAGAGTGATAATACATGTAGCTTTGGAGCGATTGATATAGATATTAAAGGTGCTATAACTTTAAATGAAAAATTAGAAGATCTTGAAAAAAGAATAAAAGATACCCCATTAGTTCTGTGCCGTAGTAAAAGTGGAGGAGCCCATCTTTATTTATTCTTAGACCCACCAGTCAAAGCTACTAAGGTAGTAAGTAAGCTAAATGAGTTCGCAGCACAATTAGGCTATGGTGGTGTAGAGATATTTCCTAAACAAACTAATCGAGCCAATGAACGTGATAGAGGTAATTGGATTAACTTATGTTATCATGGTGGCGAGAACTCAGAGCGATATGCTATTAAAGATGGTAAAAAATTATCGCTAAAAGAATTTTTAGATTATGCAGAAAGTAAAACAACAACCTTAGAAAAATTACAATCCTATCAACCAAGACTCATAGATATGTTTGAAGATGGTCCACCATGCTTACAACATTTATCTACTATGGGCTTTCCTGAGGGTACTAGGAATGTGTCCTTATTTAATATAGGAGTTTACTATAGAAAAAAGAACCCAGACGATTGGCAAGAAGACGTCATGAAGCATAACTATGAATATGTTAAACCTCCCCTATCAGCTTCAGAGGTTAGTGGCATAGTTAAAGGTGTAGCTAAAAAGGATTATGAATATACCTGCAAACAAGCACCCATCTGTAACTATTGTGAAAGAGTTAAATGTATTAAACGTAAGTTTGGGGTTGGGTCTAATATGTCTGGGGCTAGTATTGAAATAGATAGTATTACTAAATATGAAACTACAAATAAAGAATCTGTACGATGGTATATTGAAATAGGTGGGGAACGTATTGAAACAAACACCGACCAATTATTAGACCAACGCAAGTTACAAAAACTTTGTGTAGAAAGATTAAACAAATGCCCATCCACTATGCCTGCTCAAAGGTGGGAGCATCGTATAAATGAATTACTTGAAGTAGTAGAGATTGTACAAGATCCTGATGATGCTTCACCTAAAGGTCAGTTTGAAAGATTCTTAGATACATTCTTAACTGGTAAGGTGCAGGCTCGTCATAGAGATGAAATAATGAATGGTAAACCTTATCATGATATAGAAACTAAAAGAGTATTTTTTAGATCTGAAGATCTTTTCATCTACTTAGAAACTAGAAGGTACAAATATTCTAACCAACATCAAATATGGTCTTGGCTTAGAGATGCAGGAGCAGAACGTAAAACTTTTAAAATAAAAGGTAAACCTGTCAAGGTCTGGTCCGTTACAGCACCAGAGTTTTATGAAGAAGAAGACCTAGACTTACCATCAACAATACAGGAGGATTTTTAAATGACAATACCACCAATTGAATCATGGAGATTAACTAACTGGCAGAACAAGCATGAAAATGTAGAACTGTTCCGTAGAGTTAGAGAAGATTTAACAGACGACGATATAGCTGAATTATTTATGGCTTTAGAAACTATTTTAGAAAATGGTACATTCAAAACTGATGACTTCGGTTGGGTTAGCACTGCTAAAATAATATTGGAAAAAATACGCAATGGTAAAATTAAAGACTTCACACAGGGTTAATATAATACTTGGTCCTCCTGGAACTGGTAAAACTACTGCTCTATTAAATATAGTGGATGAAGCTATTGAGAGTGGTATACCTCCGGAACGTATTGCATTTTTAGCTTTTACTCGTAAAGCTGCAAATGAAGCCATAGAACGTGCCATAGCTAGGTTTGGGTTTGATGAAGATAGAATGCCATTCTTTAGAACAATACACTCTTTAGCTTTTAAACAATTAGGGTTGAGGTCTGATGAAGTTATGACACCTAGTCATTATAAAAAATTTGGTAGGGCTATGGGTTTAACTTTTAAAGGTATTTATGACGAGGTTACAATGTTACCTGTGGGCGATGGTCTTGGAGATAAATGTGCTAGAATAGATGCACTAGCTAGGATGACAATGCGCACAACTGAGCAACAATTTGAATTATCTAATGTAACAGATTTAACATATCATGCGGTAGAACAATACAAACAAACTTTAAAAAAATATAAACATGAGTTTGGGTTATTTGATTTTACTGATATGTTAGAAAAGTATGAAGGCACACTACCTGTTGATGTTTGTATATTTGATGAGGCACAAGATTTATCTTCTTTGCAATACAAGCTAGGTATAAGGTTAGCCAAGTCTGCAAAAAAAGTTTTTATAGCAGGTGACGATGACCAAGCTATTTTTGGATGGGCTGGTGCTGATGTTAATAAATTTTTATCTTTAAAAGGGAACAAGATAGTCCTACCACAATCTTATAGAATACCATCAACCATTCATCACTTAGCTAATAAAATATTAAAAAGAATAAAAAAGAGATATTCTAAAACTTGGCACCCTAGAGAATATGAAGGTGCAGTTGAGTGGGTGGCTAGTGAACAAGAAATTAATTTAAAAGGTGATTGGCTTTTATTAGCTAGGTCAAAGTATTTACTCAACCGATGTAAACAAGTAGCCATACAACAAGGCAGAGGTTACATCATACATAACAATAGTTCCCTAAGTACAGATATAACTAAAGCTATAGTATCTTGGGAAAGTTTACGCAAAGGTAATAAGCTATCTATAAGTGAAGCTAAAAATGTTTTAAAATTTATTCCAATAAAACACAAATTAGAAGATCTCGAAACTTATGGAGTTAATGATATCGGTTTACCTAAAGATATGTTAAAACAATCATGGCTTAAAGTTTTAAAATTAATCCCACTTCAAGATAGAGAATATTTAAGAGCATGTTTACGCAATGGAGAAAAGTTTAGTGATAAGCCTAAAATAATAATTAGTACCATCCATCAAATTAAAGGTGGTGAAGCTGATAATGTATTATTATTGACAGATATGGGCAAAAAAAGTTTTGATAATATTTATAGTGATGAAGAGTTACGAGTTTGGTATGTGGCTATAACTAGGGCGAAAAATAAATTATACATCGTACAACCAAGAACTTTGAAACACTTTGATTTTAACTGACGTAAAATAAATGTTGTAATTAAAATGATTTTAAATAATACTAACAATATTGAGAAAGGAATAAATTATGCATTATGTAAAAAAATATATTGAGGCTATAGATGTAGCTGAAATAACAACACAAGAAAAGTACGATCTATTAAAAAAAGATTATTATGAATATATAGATTATACTGTAAAAGCTATGGCACAACAAGAACGTATGTTGAACATGGTACAAAGTTTTTTAACTTCACAAGATAATATTTTATCAAAACTTAAAGAAGAGGAAGGAGCAGATAATGGCGATATATAAATTATTTTTAAAAAAGTATAGTAAGAATCAACTTAGCACTGTGGCTTGTTTTGATACAATAACTCAAGCTAAAGACGACGCTAAATCAGGTATATTAATTAGAAACATAAACGACCTAATTGATAATTACAGTACAATAACTTCTGATGATATGGTAGAACTTTATAATAGTTATACCGATAGAACAAAAGTTAAAAGGGTTAGAAGATTCGCTGACCGCAGGACTGGAGCAGAGCGACTAATGAATCTTTTTGAAAAACTAAGAACTGAAGGTATCATCCGTAAGCTTGACCCAGAACCTACTAATAAAAAACCTAAGTCTAATAGAAGTTTAAATGGTGAAGAAACTCGAGGACGTAAGTCATTTTTTAAAGGCAGAAAGCTTACCACAGACTTAATTGTAAACCCAAGACGTAGAGAAAGTCATGGCTTTAGTTCTTTAGATATTGTTATTAAAAATAAAGGGTTAACATATGAAGATTTTATAGCTAAAGGTGGTAGACGTCAAGACCTAGCATGGGATCTAGCAAAAGGCAGAATTAGGTTCAAGAGATGATTATCTATGGTGCAGGTATGGGTGGTCTGTTAACTGCTAATATGTTACGCAGATATAATCCAACTATAAAAGAAGGACAACCTTCATTACCCAACAACCATGACGCATTGTTAAGGTTTAGGTCTGATAAGGTAGCTATAGCCACTGGTATCCCTTTTAAAAAGGTAAAAGTTAGTAAGGCTATAAAGTATGAAGATAGGTTGATTACTAAACCTGATTTATTTTTAAGCAATAAATATTCTTTAAAAGTAACAGGTGCTTATTATGATAGGTCTATTAGTAATCTTGAACCAGTACACAGATACATAGCACCTTTAAAATTTATAAGCTTAATGGCTAATAGTTTAAATATTGAGTATAATGAAATTTTAAATTATGAAGCTTGTAACAATTTTAGAGAACCTATTTTATCCACAATACCTATGCCGACTATGATGAAGATAATTAGTTGGCCAAATAAACCTGATTTTAAGTTTAAGACTATTTGGTCTAAAAGGGCTGTTATAACTAATCCTAAAACATCTTTGTATCAGACTGTTTATTATCCTAGTGATATAACAGATTGCTACAGAGTATCAATAACTGGTAATGTAGTTATGGCAGAGTACATTTCTAGACCAACAAAAGACGGCTCAGATATTTTTAGTTTTTTAAAAGATGATTTTGGTGTAAAGCCATATGAGTTAAAATACATAACAGTGTCTGAGATGAAGTATGGTAAACTTTTACCAATAGAAGAAAAAGTTCGTAAAGAATTTATTTTGTATTTAACACAAAAGTATAATATTTTTTCTGTGGGTAGGTTTGCTACATGGAGGCAGTTATTGCTTGATGATATTGTTGATGATATAAATGTTATTGATAATATGATTGGTGATAATTATTTAATTCAACTACACAGTAAGAAAGGAATATAATATGAGAGAATACATAAAATTATTTATAGGCATTGTAATATTTGTCATAGTAATAAAATTTTTAGGAGGGTGTTCTTATAACTTTAACTCTCCTGACCCAATATGGTACATTGACCCACCAACAGTAGAAGGTAGCACTGTAGTCAGTGGGTATGGTAAATCTAAACATAAACAACTTGCCTTAGATATGGCAACAATGGCAGCAAAACGTACAGCAGCTGATATGATAGCTAGTGAAGTAAAAGGCAAATCAAAATATTATTTATCAAGAGGTTCAGCTCAAAATACTGAAGTAGCTTTTATTGAAACTATTAATATGCGTATTGAAAACTTTGAAAGAGTTAAAGTTAATATTAAAAAGAGTGGTAGTAATTTTGAGGCTTATGTAATGTTGGCTGTTCCTCATCAGTTTACCAATGAGTTGATAGAGGAGTTAGACAATGAAGGTTAAATTAATAAATTATACTAGCGATGCTAAAAACCTTTTATTGTTTACTAAGAATACTAGGTTAATGAATGAAGATGATGCGTATGCTAAAATTAAAGATTGGCCAGAAGATAAAAAACAAGCTGAACTGGATTATATGCTAAATACTATAAAATCATCATGGGAGTTTGTTGATTATGTATTTGATATTAGAGAAGTTACTCGTGGCTTTACTCATCAGTTTGTACGCACAAGACAAGGTAGCTACGCACAACAATCACAACGTACAGTGGATATGCAAGGCTTCGGTTATTTTGTACCTGAAGAAATAGAAAAGTACCCAGCAGGTAAACATCATTATGATGAAGCTATGAAAACTATAAATGAGTATTATCAAAAGTTAAGAAACTCAGGAGTAAATGCAGAAGATGCTAGAGGTATATTGCCTACAAATATTCACACTAATATCGTAGCTAAATTTAATTTAAGAACTTTGCATGAAATGGCTAAGTCTAGATTAAGCCCAAGAGCACAAGGTGAATACAGAGAGGTCTTCAAGCTTATGGTAGCTGAAGTTATTAAAGTACATGATTGGGCAGAACCATTTTTAACTCCAAAAGAGTGGTCTGCTCCTTCAATGGCTAAACCATTAAACAAAAAGGTGTAATATGAAAAGAATTATATTATGCGATATTGATGGTACATTAGCTACTATAGGTGACAGGGCTAAAATATTAGAAAAAGATGAACTCACTGAAAAAGATTATGATGAGTTTAATGCTCGGTCAACAACATCTGGTTGTATTGAAGATATAGCTAATATTGTAAGGAATCTAAAAGATGCAGAAACTAAAATTTATTTAATTACAGCCAGAGAGAAAAAGTGGAAGAAGATAACTCAACACTGGCTAAGATTAAATGAAATACCTTATGATAATTTATTAATGCGTAATGATGGGGATAAAAACTCTGATGCGGATGTTAAATTAAAAATTGTAAAAGAATATGTTAATCCTAAAAGAGTTTGGTTTGTATTAGAAGATAGAGATGATGTAGTACAAATGTACAGAGAAGACTTAGGCTTAACTTGTCTACAAGTAAACAAAGGAGATTATTAAATGGAACTAAGAATAATAAATAATAATATTGAATTAGATAGAGAGCCTGTTGCTCGTATATTAGATGTGAGACCTACTTTGAGAGATAAGCTTGAAGATATAATAAATAATTATGAAGACCATGAAGCTAAAATAGAACAACTCATGGATACTTGTCATGAACTTCAAGACGAGATTGCTCAACTTAAATTAGAAGGAGATGAAGATGCTCGCTGATAAAATTAAAACAGCTCTAAAGACTGCAGAGTATAAAGGTAAAAGATATGGACACTCTTACATGATACATGGGGAGGTTATGAAAAGTCTTTTCCCTAATGGTTTAAAATGTAATTCAGTAGAAGATTGGAATAGGCTAGGTGCAGTAAACATGATGGTAACTAAATTAATTAGGTACTGTAATCAATGGTCAGACAAGCACCAAGACTCAATACATGACTTAGGAGTTTATTCATTTATTTTGGAGGATATTGATGATAGTAATGGATCTTGAAACTACTGGCTTAGTTATGCCAGATGCAGTAGATATAAAACAGCAACCTTATATAATAGAGTTCGGTGCTGTTAAGTTAGATAAAGATTTAAATGTAAAAGAGGAGTTGGGGTTCTTAGTTAATCCCAACCAAGAACTATCACCCAAGATAACTAAAATAACAGGTATTAAAAATGAAGACCTAAAAGACCAACCACCCTTCATAGCTTACTATGATAAGTTAGTAGAATTTTTTATAGGAGAAAAAGTTTTAGCTGCACACAACTTACCTTTTGATTCCAATGTGTTAAAGTATAATTTAATTAGAATTGATAAGTTGATAAAGTTCCCATGGCCACCTAAACATTTATGTACAATAGAAGTAGGAGAAAAAGTTTGGGGTATAAAAAGAAAGCTTACAGACATCTATTTAGAGGTAACAGGTAAGGAACACAAAGGTGCTCACAGAGCCATAGACGATGTTAAGGCTACTATTGAAGTTTTAAAATGGTATAAAAAAGAAGGACACTTAAATGATTAATTTAAAAGTACGCACAGAATATTCTTTCCGTAAAGCTTATGGTCCACTTAATAAAGTTATAGAGACTTGTAATAATGATACTGTAGCTATAACAGATAACAGTACATGGGGACATGTGCCATTTTCGAAGATCTGCAAAAAACCAATCTACGGAGTTGAGATAGGTTTTGTTGAAGATAGTAAAGAACGTACAAAACAACCTATCAATTATATGACATTTTTAGCTAAGAACAATAAAGGTCTTGAAGAGATATATAGGTTAAACTCTGAATCATTAAAGAAAGAAAATTTCTACTATGTGCCTAGATTAGACTATACACAATTATTTGATGTGAGTGATAATGTTATAATATTTAGTGGTCCTAATCCTAATTGGGGATTGTTACCTAAAGCTAATGAAAACATATTTGCTGAATGTAGCCCTATAAGTGATAAGAGTTGTTTAACTAAAAAGTTCCCATTAGTAGCTACCAGCGATAATTACTACCCAACCATATCCGATAGAAAAGTTTATCAGGTTTTAGTAGGTAGAAACAGAACAGATAGAACAAAACCTATGCATATTTTAAACGAGTGGGAATATAAAGATTGTGTAAATTGGGCTCCAAAAGAGGCAATAGATAATACCTATTCAATAGCTAAAGTGTGCGTAGCGACATTAAAACAAGCCAATATGGTTAAGTTTAACAGTAAAAAGACATTATTACAACTTTGCCAAGAAGGTGCCACTAAATTAAACATCAACCTAAAAGACAAAAAATACTATGATAGATTGGTTTATGAATTAGGTTTAATAGATAATAAAAAGTATGAGGATTACTTTTTTGTTATAGCTGATATGGTTAACTATGCTAAGGAACATATGCTAGTTGGACCAGCTAGAGGTAGTAGTGCTGGGTCTTTAGTTTGTTATTTGTTAGGCATTACTGATGTTGACCCACTGGTACATAATTTATTATTTGAAAGATTTATAGATCTTAACAGAGCAGACTTACCAGATATTGATATAGATTTTCAAGATGATAGAAGAGATATGGTATATGATTATCTGAGAGAAAAGTATGGTAATGCTAATGTTGCTAAGCTAGGTACAATAAGTAGATATAAAGCTAAAAGCACTATCACTGAAGTAGCTAAAGAATTAAATATACCACAATGGGAAGTTAATGATTTAAAAGGTGCTATTATTGAAAGGAGTGGTGGTGATGCTCGTGCTGCTTTTTGTATTATGGATACATTTAATGATTTAGATATCGGTAGAGAAATATTAAAAAAGTATCCTCAAATGCGCATAGCTTCACAAATGGAGTTTCATGCTAGGCACAATGGGGTACATGCTGCTGGTATAGTTGTTACTGAAAATGCTGTTAATAAATATTGTTCTTTCAATGAACAAACCCAAGCCTTACAAGTTGATAAATATGATGCAGAAAAATTAAACCTACTTAAAATAGATGCTTTAGGTTTACGAACTCTATCAGTTCTTCAAGATGTATTAGACCAAGTCAAATGGGAACGACAAAAATTAGTAGACTATCCATTAGATGATAAACTAGCTTTTAAAGTTTTAAATGATGAAAAGTATTCTGGTATATTTCAGTTTGAGGGTTATGCTCTACAGTCTTTAACTAGACAAATGAAAGTTTATAAGTTTGAAGAGATTGCTGCTCTGACTGCTTTGGGTCGTCCTGGTCCATTAGTTTCTGGAGGAACTACTCAATATATAAGTAGGCACACAGGAGCAAAACCAGTAGAGTATCTTCACCCAATAGTAAAAGATATAACTGAAATAACTTATGGCATAGTTGTATACCAAGAACAAGTTATGGAAATAGGTCGTCATGTAGGTAAGCTATCTTGGGAAGATATATCACAACTGCGTAAAGCCATGAGCAAATCATTAGGTCAAGAGTTCTTTGACCAATATTGGGAAAGGTTTAAAATAGGAGCAAAGGAAAATGGTCTTGAAGAAGCTGATGCAAAAAGGATATGGGATAATATCAACACT